>Ga0326512_10000620_pt1 | contig 30721 bp, 28 predicted proteins | sample 1_2617_0518_D_FD_203652 | JGI IMG/M metagenome (GOLD analysis project Ga0326512, IMG submission 203652) | Bovine rumen microbial communities from UC Davis, California, United States - 1_2617_0518 | ecosystem: Host-associated > Mammals > Digestive system > Stomach > Rumen | place: USA...
CACGCAAGACGCGGCCTTCCACGGTCGGGGCCATGTTGTCGCGAAGATAGTCGAAGCCAAGCTCCGAGTTGGTCGTGTAGGTGACGTCGCAAAGATAGGCTTCGCGCTTTTCGGAAGCGCTCTTCGAGGAAAGGTTGCAGCCGACGGTCAAACCAAGGAAACGGTAGATGTTGCCCATCCAGTTCGCGTCACGTTCCGCCAAGTATTCGTTGACGGTGACGACGTGGACGCCTTTGCCAGTGAGAGCATTCAAATAAACCGCCATCGTTGCGGTCAAAGTCTTACCTTCGCCGGTCCTCATCTCGGCGATGTTACCGCCATTTAAGACGAGCGAGCCGATGATCTGGACTTTGAATGGCTTTTGGCCGATGGCGCGCCAAGCGCCTTCGCGGGCAACGGCAAACGCTTCGTACTTGATGTCATCCAAGGTGAGGCTTCCATCGCGGAGGCCTTCCTGGAATTTCTTGGTCTTTGCACGAAGATCGTCGTCGCTTAATTTGGACATCTCTTCATCGTAAGCCATGACACGGTCCGCCTCTTTGGCGTAACGGTTCAGCTCTCGTTTCTCGAGACGAAAGATTTTTTCAATGATGTTCGACATGGGTTCTCCTAAAACGCGAGATAAAGTCTACCATTTTGTTAAATGGTAAGCAACGAAGCGTCATCTATCCCGCTTCTCCTTTCTTTTTGCCTTGCCTCTTTAGAGGCGGCGTCTTGGCCATCACGAGGATCGAAACCTTCTTGGGATGATGCTTCTTGGCAAGGGCCAAACAGGCCTTCATCGTGGAGCCGGTCGTGTAGACGTCATCCACCAGCAAAACCTTTTTGCCACGAATGCTGATGCCTTTGTTCCAAGCGATTCGTTCCTTCACCTTTTTCCTCTCTTTCGCGGAAAGATCGGCCTGCTTCACATCCTCGGTTTTTCGAAAGGCTTGGAGGATGGGTAAGCCAAGCCCTTTGAACATCTCCACCACATGGTTGAAGCCACGCCGTTCATCGTGGGAGGAACTGCTTGGGGCGGGAAGCATGGTATAGCCATGGTATTTGGCTTTCAGTAGAGGCAAAGCCCGGCCTAAGAAAACCGAGGCCAACTCAATGTCAAAGCAGCCCTTGAATTGGAAGAGAATCGAGGTGATTTCCTCGTTATAAAAATATAGGGCAAGCGAAGGGACGCCATCGGTTTTGAACGAAGTAAAAATCGGCGCCATTTTTTGATAGCATTTTCGGCACACGCATCCATCGTATCCGAATAGGGATGACCAACTCGTTTCCTCAATCTTCTCGAAGCAGATCTTACAGAAACGTGTTGGAGTATTTGATTTCCCGGATCGCTTTTTGCATGGCTTTGGTTTCTTTGTCGCATAGGAAGATGACATCGCCTGTTTCCGCTCCTATCTTACGACCGACTCGCCCTGAGATTTGGATGAGCGCCGCCGAATCGTATATCGCTTGGTCCGCCCCGAAGATGATGACTTGGATTCCTTTGACCGTAACGCCTCTTTCCAAGACGGCGGTCGTAATCAAATAATGGAATTTTCCTTTTTTGAACGCCTCGATGATTCCTGGGCGGTTTTCTCTTTGGGAAGAGACGTAGTTTCCACCTTTGACGAAGGGGGAAATCGCACGGAAAAGAGCCTCACTTTTCTCGACCGTCGGCACGAAGACAAAGCACGGCTTCTTCTCTTGCCGATATTGCTTCAACTTCTGAATGAGGTAGGCGTATTTCAACGGCCCAAACTTCTTCACGACCTTCGGCACAGGGATCGGCTTTTTGTGGAAACGGGTATGAAGCTCCAATGTCATCTTCCACTTCCCATGAAAGTCTTTGAGAACAGTCGAAGATGGGGTTGCGCTCATCATGACGCAATGGCCGCGGAGGGATCTGCGATACATCGCGATCAATAGCTCATTCCCTTTGAAAGGGAAGGCGTCGATTTCATCCATCACGAGCAAATCAAAATAATGAGGGTAACGATAGAGTTGGTGGGTCGTTAAAAGGATCAAGTCGCCCTCAAGCCTTCGGTGATGTCCGCCAAAGACGCAGACGATCCGATTGTCCGGAAAGGCTTCCTTCATGCGGTAATAAAGCTCAATCACGACGTCCCGCCGAGGCAAAGCAAAGCCGACGTGCATGCCTTTTGCCATACATTCGGCGATGATGCCATAAGAGATTTCCGTTTTTCCAGAACCACAGACGGCATGGACCAAAGTATCGATGCCGTCGTGGAAATTGGCGATGACTTTGTCGGAGAGTTCCTTCTGATCTTTCGACAAAGGATAGCGAAGGGCCAAACGGACGTTCTTGGGGGCGAGCTTCTTGTCTTCCGCTTCCTCGCCACGAAAGGAAATGCACTTCCGGCAATAGGTCTTCCCATTTCGGACCCCGAGGAATCGAGGGTCCTTATTTCCGCATCTTGGACAAACAAAAGCTCCCACATTAACTAGTAGGAGCAAAGAGGAGGTTTGGTATTGAAGAAAAGAAAGGCCTCCTATGGAGGCCAATTCGTTATTTGTTTTCGATGTCGCTGATTTCGTTCACGCGGCGTTCGTGCCGTCCGCCCGCGAAAGACGTGTTTAAGAAGATGTCGACGCGGCGAAGGACATCCTCGGTCTTCATATAAGCCTGACCAAAGGAAATCATGTTCGCGTTATTGTGCTCACGCATCTTCTCGACGACCACATCGTCATAGCCGACGCCGCAACGGATCCCTTTGACCTTGTTCGCCGCCATCATGATGCCTTCGCCCGAGGTGCAGCAGACGATGCCGAAGTCCGCTTTGCCTTCTTTGACGTCAAGCGCGGCTTTTTCGCCAAAGATCGGGTAGTCCACGGAGTCGGTTGCGTTATACGTGCCTTCGTCTAAGACTTCATGACCAAGCTCTTTTAAATGGGCGATGATCGCTGTTTTTAAGTCAAATCCGCCATGATCGCAGCCAATGGAAATCTTCATTTTGCTTCCTCCCAGGTCTTTTGGATGTCTTTGAAGGGGATCGGCCCTTCGCGAACCAAAGAAATCGTTTCTTCGCTTCCAATATTAACAATGGTCGATGCCAAGTTCGAGACGCACTCGCCTTGAACGATGCCCGCCACTTCGCCATCAAAGGCTTTGAGGGTCTCTGCAAACGAGGTCGAAGTCGGGTCACCCGAATGGTTGGCGCTCGTCACGAGCAAGGGAGCCCCCACTTTCTTGATCAATTCAAGGACGAACGGGCTATCTGGAATGCGAATTCCAATCAACGGGGTGCCTAAAGTAATCCAACGGGGCAGTCCTTTTCTCGCTTTTGCCAAGACGGTGATCTCGCCAGGCATATACGCTTCCATGACCGCTTTCCCTTTGGGGCCAAGTTCAACATAAGCCTCGGCCTCCTCCAAAGTGGAGGTCATCATCGAGAAGGGTTTGCTGGGTGGCCGACGTTTGGCGGTGACCAATTTGTTGAAGGCTTCTTCTTGGGTTGCGATCACCCCGATGCCATAGACGGTTTCGGTCGGAAAACAGACGACCTCGCCCTCTTTAAGGGCTTTGGCCACCAAATCGATATCGCTTTCCTGCCAGATGTTCGTTTTCATTGCTTATTGAAGATAGACGAAGAGGAAACGGAGCCTGCCATCGAGGTCTTCCACGAATTCGTATTCGTAGTTCTCAAGGTATTTCGTCATCAGCTCCGTCAAATACTCTTTGAGGTCATAGCCGATTTCAAAGCACATGAGCAAAGAGCCTTTTTTGACTTTCTTGTAGTCGCGGAAGATGTCTTCGTAGACCGAGTTCGCTTTATCGAGATACAAAGCGGTGTCCGGCTCATAGTCTTTGACCGAAACCTGCACCTCATCCTTATTAAGGATATAAGGCGGGTTGGAGACGATGATGTCAAGGTTCATCTTGTTGGCGATATAAGGCTCCAACGAGCGGCCAACCAACGTGCGGATGCCGCCTCCATAGGTTTTGAAGTTCTGCTTCGCGACCTCTAAGGCGTCTTCGCTGACGTCGCTTGCGGTGATGAGCCAATTCCGGAAAAAGCTCCTCAAGGCCAAAGAGATGCAGCCAGAGCCCGTTCCGATATCGGCGACGACAAGGTAATTCCTCGGGTCATAGTATTTGGTGATGCGCTCGGTGATCTGCGACACGAGCTGCTCGGTTTCAAAACGCGGGATCAAGACGCGGCGGTCGACGAAAAGCTTCCGTTCCAAGAAGGTCGCTTCGTTGATGATGTATTCGACCGGCTCTTCTTTCTTCAAACGCTCGAAATAGGTTTGGAACAAAGGGAGGTTCCGGAATTCGTCATCGCGGTTATAAAGCGTGTCGATCGGCTCGGCATAGCCTTGCACTTTCGCGATCAAGACGCGGATGTCCTGCGAAAGAACGTTGTGGCTTTTCCCTTCTTCGATCGCCTTGCTGTAGACTTCCCAAACCTTAGGCATTTTCTTGTTCCTCCAGCATCTTCTGTTCTTGGTCAAAGTGGATGAGCGCGTCGATCACTTCGTCAAGTTCCCCTTCCATGATGCGGTCGAGTTTCTGCACCGTGAAGCCGATGCGGTGATCGGTGACGCGGTTCTGCGGGTAGTTGTAGGTGCGGATCTTCTCCGAACGTTCGCCCGTACCGACTTTGAGCTTGCGTTCGTTGGCGCGCTTGGCGTCTTCTTTTTCTTGGAAGTAGGCCAAAACCTTCGCACGAATCATCTGCATCGCGATTTCTTTGTTCTGGAGCTGCGCCTTTTCGGTTTGGCAGGCAACCACCAAGCCCGTCGGCAAGTGAGTGATGCGGACGGCCGATTCGGTCTTGTTGACGTTTTGTCCGCCGGCGCCTTGGGAATGATAGGTATCGATCTTAAGATCGTTCGGGTTGATTTGGACATCGACCTCTTCGGCCTCTGGCATGACCAAAACCGTCGCTGTGGACGTATGGATACGGCCGCTCGCCTCGGTCTTTGGGACGCGTTGGACGCGGTGCGCTCCGCTTTCAAACTTCAATTTGGAATAGACGTTTTCACCTTTGATCATGAACGAGACGGAGGAATAGCCGCCTGCCGCGCCCAAAGAAGCATCGAGAAGCTGAAGCTTCCAACCCTGCTTTTCGGCGTATTTGGCATACATCCTCATCAAATCGCCGGCGAAGATGTTGGCTTCGTCTCCGCCAACCGCGCCGCGGATCTCAACGATGATGTTTTTGTCGTCGTTGGGGTCTTTCGGAAGCAGAAGGATTTTGAATTCTTCCTCCATCGCCTCCATCTTGGCGGTGTTTTCTTTGCGTTCTTCTTTGGCGAGTTCGACAAGCTCGGGATCCCCGGAGTTTTCCATCTCCAAGGCTTCCTTGTTGTGGCTTTCGAGCGTCAAAAAGAGTTCGTATTTCGTCGCAGCCTCTTCGAGGTTGGAGCGTTCTTTCGATAATTTGGTCAATTTCGCGACGTCTTCCGCGATGTCGGGGGAAGCGAGTTCCTCCTCCAAGTCGCGAAAGCGTTTGAGCGTGGCATCGAGCCTTTTGCGCATGCTTTCTTCCATAGTTCGTTCCTAGCCCGCGAATTATAGCATTGAGCGAAACGCAAGGAAACTTGCTAATCAAAGATTAGTCCTAGTCCATGGCAGGCGCGAAAGGTATAATCACACTATCGAACTATGGCTTACAAAGCTCTTTACAACAAATACCGCCCGCAGACCTTCGAGGACGTCGTAGGTCAGCAAGGCATTGTCCGCACCCTTCATAACGCCATCGCGACCGGCAAGATCGCCCACGCTTATCTTTTCTCGGGCCCACGCGGCACGGGCAAGACGACCATGGCGCGCCTTTTCGCCAAAGCGCTTAACTGCGATAAGGGCTTAGGGCAGCAATGCAACGAATGCGAGAACTGCCGCGCCGTCACCGAAGGACACCATCCTGACGTCGTTGAAATCGACGCCGCCTCCAACAATGGCGTCGATCAGGTCCGCGAGCTCATCGACAAAGTCCGTTACGCCCCGATCAAGGGCCGTTATAAGGTCTACATCATCGACGAAGTCCACATGATGAGCCAAGGCGCGTTCAACGCCCTCCTCAAGACCTTGGAGGAACCGCCGGAAGAAGTCATCTTCATCTTGGCGACCACCGAACCCTACAAAGTCCTTCCGACCATTCTTTCCCGTTGCCAGAGATTCGATTTCTCGAAAATCGACGACCCCGATTTGAAGCGCAACCTCATTCACGTCTTGGAACAAGAAGGCGTCGAATTCGAGGAAAAGGCCGTCGATGCGGTCGTCACCCTCGCCGATGGCGGCATGCGTGACGCCTTATCCATCTTGGAGCAAGTCCTCGCCTATTCGGGCGATAAGATGACCGAAGGGGACGTGCTCACCTTATTCGGCCTCACCTCCAACCTCCAGAAGATCGAACTCTTAAAACTCGTCGAAGAAGGCGACGTCGCCGGCGTCCTTGGCAAACTCGAAGCCTTCCTGACGGGCGGGGTCGACATCAAACGCCTCAATTCCAGCCTCCTCGACATCCTCAAAGACCTCTTGATCTTCCAGAAGACGGGAGACGAAGGATTGATGTCCACCTTAAGCGAAGAAGAGGCCAAAGACCTCTCTTCCCTCATCTTGCCCAAGAAGGCGAATAAGATGATCAGCCTCCTCTTGAAGGCCCAAAACGACTTCCGTAACGTTTCGAACATCCGTTCGTTGTTCGAGCTCACGCTGCTGCAGCTTTGCTCGGTCGAGGAAGAGGCCGCGCCGCAGCCGGTTCCGGCCGCGCCTAGACCCGCCCCAGCCCAAAAACCCGTTGAAGCGGCGATCGTCGAAGAAGCAAAGCCCGAGCCCAAAGTGGTCCCTCAAGCCACGGATGTGCCAAGCTTCGTCGCCCCAAAGGCCCCGCTTCCGACGTTAGATCCGGAGGAAAAGAAAGAAGTTGCACCCGAACCCGTTCCCGCGGAAAAAGGGATCGACGTCTCCTCCATCAAAGAATCGACCATCTCCAACGAAGGCGATTCCTATAAGCTCACCGACGAAGACGTCATCAACATCATGGTCCTTAGCAAGGATTGCCGCATGGAACGCCGCGACCTCACCAAGGCTTGGAGCCAGCTCGAAGCCCTCAAAGGCCATGAGACCGTCGGCAACTTGGCGACCTTGCTCGCCGAAGGCCACCCCTTCGCCCTTTGCAAAGAGGCCTTGCTCCTCACCTTCGACTTCACGAGGCTAAGGAACAAAGCGAACATCAAAGCGAACCAACCAGCCATCCAGGCGATGGTGGAGCAATTGCTCGGCCGCAAGGTCTTCGTCTATGCCTTGGACCGCCACGATTGCAATAAGTACTACACCAACTTCACCAATTTGGAGCAGCTCAACCGCCTGCCCAACAAGAAAGACATCGAACTCAAATTACCAGAAGGAGAATAAAGATGAACCAAATGCAGCAAATGATCATGCAAGCCCAGAAGATGCAGCGTGATCTCCAAAAAGCCTTGGCCGCCCTCGACGAGAAAGAATTCAAAGTCTCGAAGAACGGCATGGTCGAATTGACCGTCCTCGGCTCGAAGAAAATCCAGAAGCTCGACATCGACGCCGACGCTTTGGACCCCGAAAACAAAGAGATGCTCGAAGAGGCGATTGCCATGGCCTTTGATGAAGCCATTGAGCAGATCGAAAGCGAACGCGCGGCCATCGAGAGCAAGATCACCGGCCGGGCTGGAGGCTTTGGGTTCTGATGAAGGAACTTTCCACCATCATTGCCTTAACCGACTCTTTCTCCAAGCTGCCCGGCATTGGCGTGAAGAGCGCGGAGCGTTTGGCGTATTCCATCCTCGAGATGAAAGAGGAGGACGTCAAAGAGTTTTCCTTAGCCCTGCAAAACGCCAAAAATCTGGTGCACAAATGCCCGAATTGCGGACTTTATGCCGAAGGGCCGCTTTGTGACGTCTGCGGCGATCCAAGCCGCGACCACTCCGTCTGCGTGGTGATTTCCTACCCCAAAGACGCCCTCGCTTTCGAGAAGACCAACGCCTTCCATGGCATCTACCATGTCCTTGGCGGCGTCTTGGCCCCCTCCAAAGGAATCGGGGCGGAGGATTTGGACATCGATCACCTTTTGCAGCGCATCGATGACGAGGGAATCCAGGAACTCATCATCGCCACCAACCCAACCTTAGAAGGCGAGACCACCGCCTTATTCTTAGCAAGATTGCTCGAAGGAAAAGACGTCAAAGTCACGCGCCTCGCCTATGGCCTACCAATGGGCGCCTCGCTCGACTACGCCGACTCCATGACCTTGCAAAAAGCCCTCGAAGGGAGGAAAAAGCTATGAGTTTGTTCATCACGTTTGAAGGCGGGGAAGGATCGGGCAAAAGCTCGGTCATGAAGCTCCTTGCCGAACGTTTGGAAAAAGAAGGATACTCCATCGTCACGACCCGCGAACCCGGCGGCACGCCCATCGCGGAGGAAATCCGCAACGTCATCCTCGACAAGAAGAACACCGACATGGATCCGCGCACCGAAGCGCTCCTTTATGCCGCAAGCCGCCGTCAGCACCTCGTCCAGAAAGTCTGGCCGGCCTTAAAAGAGGGGAAGCTCGTTTTGTGCGACCGCTTCTTGGATTCCTCGCTCGCCTATCAAGGCGTCGCCCGTCATCTGGGCGTCGACGAAATCCTCAACGTCAACCTCTTCGCCACCGAAGGCAAATACCCTGACCTCACCCTTTTCTTTGATTTGGAGCCCGAGATCGGCCTAGCGAGAATCGCCGCCAACGCGGGACGCGAAGTCAACCGCCTCGACTTGGAGAAGATGGACTTCCACAAGAACGTCCGCGCCGCCTTCCAAGACTTGGCGAAACGTTTCGCGGATCGTTACGTCGTCATCGACGCCTCCCAATCCTTTGAGAAGGTCTTTGAGGACGCCTACAAAGCCATCAAAGCTCGTTTATGAGAGTCTCCGCCTATTTGAAGAACAAACAGCCGATCGTCTACCGGACGTTTTCGAACGCTCTTTCAAAAGGCACCGTGACCCATTCTTATCTTTTGATGGGCGAGGAGGGCACGCCATTAAAGGAAACCGCCCTCTACCTCGCCAAATCGCTTCTTTGCGACCATCCCGATCCCCTCGCGGACGAGACCTGCGTCACCTGCGAACGCGTCGACAAGGAAGAATACCCAGACCTTTTGGTCTTGGATGGCAGCGAGAAGAACATCAAGAAAGAAGAGATCCTTTCGCTCGTCAACGATTTCCAAAAGACCCCGATGGAACGCAAAGGGGTCATGATCTACATCGTCAACATGGTTGAGAACATGTCCATTGAGGCCGTAAACTCGCTTTTGAAGTTTCTGGAAGAACCAACCCCGAATACCTACGCTTTCTTGACCACGAGGAACGAGAGCAAGGTCCTTCCGACCATCATCTCGCGCTGCCAGACCCTGCGCCTGCACTTGGTGCCCCGTTATGAGGTCATCGAAGAGGCACTCTCCTTAGGCGTTTCCCAAAACGACGCCGAGATGCTTGCCTTCTTCTATAACGACGGCTCCTTGATCAAAGAACGCTCGGAAACGAAAGCCTACCAAAACGCGAAAGCGGCGTTTGACCGCGCCATCGAAGGCTTAGACGAAGGCCCATCCTTTGCCCGCTATACCTTCGAAAAAGACGTCACGTCCGCTTTGGGCGACAAGCCAAGCGCCCGTTTCTTCTTCGACATGCTCTCGGTCTTTTTCCAAGATCTCGTCGCGAAAAAGGTCGGAGATGCTGTCAATTTGACCTCGTATGATAAGATATTAGGCGAACTCAGCCAGAGTCTTCCTCATTTAGAGGAATCCTTAATCGCCATCATGACTTTGCGTGGCGACATTGAGTTAAACGTCAATATGTCCCTGCTTCTGGGGCATTTGGTAAATACCATCACCAAGGAGTGATTCGTTTATGGAAGACAAATCCTATTTCCTCGGCGTCAAATTCGCCGGTACCTCCAAATCCTATTATTTCTCGACCGAGACCGATGATTGGAACATCGGCGATTTGGTCGTCGTCGAGACCATTTCCGGCTTGGAGATGGGCACCGTTTCCACAAGACCCATGGATCAGGAGCTCTATAAGAGCAACCTCGCCCTGAAGCCCGTCCTCCGCCGGCCGAACCAAGGCGACATGGATGACTATAACTTCAATTTGGAGCAGGCCAAGCGCGCCATCCGCATCGCCCAAAAGCAAATCGAAGGCTATGGCCTCCCGATGAACCTTTTGGAAGCCAATTACACCTTGGATGGCACCAAGGTCACCATCACCTACACCGCGGATCAGCGCGTGGATTTCCGCGAGCTCTTGAAAACGCTCGCCCCGCAGCTTCATTGCCGCATCGAGCTCCGCCAGATCGCCCCGCGCGATGAGGCGAAACTCATCGGCGGCTTGGGCACGTGTGGCCTCCCGCTTTGCTGCTCGACCTTCTTGGACCAATTCGACGGCATCTCGATCTCCAGGGCCAAAAACCAGATGCTCACCCTCAACATCCCGAAGCTTTCCGGCGCATGTGGCAAGCTCATCTGCTGCCTTCTTTTCGAAGACGATATGTACACCGAAGCCAAGAAAGCCTTCCCGCGCCTTGGCACCCCGGTCAAACTCGATGATGGCGATTACACGATCGTCGGCATGAACATCCTTTCCAAGGAGATTAAGCTCTCGGGCAACTCTCAGATCCGCTTCATGTCCTTAGAAGACGTCGAAGACGCCATCAAAGGGATCAAGCGCAAACCCAAAGCCGATTTGGAGATGGCCAAACCCACCTTCAAGAGCGACCTCGTCGCCGAGGAAGTCTCGCACGCCCAGCCTGAAACGCGTGAAAACCGCAACGACCGCGATAACCGCAACAATGGCGGCAATCGGAATAACAACAACCGGAACTTCAACCGCCATAACCAAAACAACCGAAACAATAACAACCAACAGCAAAACGCCCAGAACCAGCAAAACGGTCAAAACCGCCGTCCTGGAAATGGCAACAACAACCACAGGCATCACCACCATCACAACAACCAACGGCCGAACAATAGCAACAAGAAGCCGAATGGAGGCAATTGATGGCGGAACGCGAACTCAACTTCGAAGGGAAAAGCCCTCTCCTCTATTTGATCGCCACTCCCATCGGAAACCGCTCCGAGTTTTCGCCGCGCGCCATCGAGCTTTGCAAAGAAGCCGATTTTATCGGCGCGGAAGACACAAGGAACTCCAGGGCCTTCTTGCTTTCCTATGGCATTGATAAACCCTTTATCTCCTGTCATGAGCATAACGAAGAAGAAGCCGGGGAAAAGATCGTCTCTCTTCTCAAAGAAGGCAAGAAAATCTGCTACATGTCCGACGCGGGTTACCCCGCGATCTCCGATCCCGGGGAACGCTTGGTGAGGCGCTGCATCGAAAACGGCATCAAGGTCTCCACCGTCTCCGGCCCGAACGCCGGATTGAACGCCCTGGCGGCCTCTGGCCTCCCCACCGACCATTTCTATTTCGAAGGCTTCCTTCCAAGCAAACCAAGCGAAAGGAAGAAAGAACTCGAAGAATTGAAAGGTCGCAAGGAAACCATCATCTTCTACGAATCGCCCCACCGCATCGAAAAGACCTTGAAGGATATGGCGGAAGTCTTAGGGGACCGCAAGGCCTGCTTAGCAAGAGAGCTCACCAAATCCCACGAGGAATTCATCCGCATGGGCCTTGAAGAACTTGCCTCCCTTGATCCCGCCTCCTTACGGGGCGAAATGGTCATCATCGTCGAAGGCACCAAGGAAGCGAAAAAAGGTTTGGAAGAGGAAGATATCCTCCTTCTCCTCAAAAACGCCTTAAACGAGGGTTTAAAGTCCAAAGAGGCCATTTCCAAGGTCGCGAAGGACAACAGCCTTTCCAAAAACGCGGTCTACGATCTCTATCTAAAACATTTCAAATGAGCAAACAAAAAGGCGGCTCGTTGCGGAACGGGTCGCCTTTTTCTTATTTTTCGATGGGGGCCGCTTCTTCGCCGCGGAGTCCGGCGACGTCGCTGACGGGGATGGAGAAGGCGATGCCTTGGCCCTTGGAGTCGATGCCCGCTTCTTTGTTGACGGCGGCGAGGACCGCGTCTCGGATCTCGCTCTTCACGAGGATCATGACGATTTCCTTTTCCGGGGTGATGACGACGCCGAAGAACTTCTCGATTTCTTTGTTTCCGGTGCCGCGGGCGCTGATGATGGTGCCGCCTCGAGCGCCTGCTGCCCTGGCCGCGTTCATGACGAGGTCGGTGAAGCCGTTGTTCACGATGACGAGGATCGCTTCGTATTTCTTGTTTTCGGGCATAGTTTTCGGCGCCTCCTTGCGCTTCTTCTTGATGGGTTTGTCGACGACTTGGATGTTGGCGAGCATCTTATAGACCGAGACGCCGCACAAAGCCGTCAAATCGATGTAGTAGGCGATGCCTCTTGCAAAGGGCGATACCTTGAAACGTTCCAAGAGGGCCGCTTTGTAATCGGGCCACATGTCTTGCTTAAGAAAGCCGAAGACAATGTGCTTGCTGGAGTCGCTGACGCCGAGGGCTTGGGCGACGTCGCTTGGCGCGGTGCCTTCGCCATGGGTGATGAACCAGCAGGCGCTCCCGCATTTCTTCAAACGGTCGCCGATGGCGTTCGCCTGTCCGCGCGGCACGACGGTAACCGTAAAACCAAGCGGAACGAGATGGTGGTTCTCTTCGTAGGGGGTGAACGTGGTTTCTTTCGGTGCTTTCGCTGCTTGTTTCGCCATGATTACGCCTCCGCTCCAAAATGGATGATCTGATCGTCGTTGGGCTCAACAATGCGAGCACGGGCACGGTGATAGAGCATCGCCTGCTTCACTTTGATGTATAAACCCAAAAGCTGCAAGACGATAAGCGGCATCATCGCGACGAGGGCGACCAAGCCAAAGCCATTCGTATAGACCTGCCCGCCCGTGACGCGCTCTTCCTGGCCTGCGTCGATGCGGGAGAAGGCAAAGCCAATGCAGAAAGGCAAAACGAACGTCGAGGTCATCGGACCGGAAGCGACGCCGCCAGAGTCGAAAGCGATGGCCGTGTAGATCTTGGGGACGATGAAGGAAAGGGCAAGCGACAAGACGTAGCCAGGCGCCAGATAGAACATGATGTCAAAGCCATAGTAGGCGCGGATGATGGCCATGACGACCGCCATGCTGATTGAGATCGCAAGAATCGCCAAGACCGTCGCTTGACGGATGGTTCCTTCGGAAACTGCCTCGATTTGCCTGGCCAAGACGTGGACGGCAGGCTCGGCCAACACGCCAAATAGACCAAAGAGAGCCGCGAAGACGAGAGCGATTGGGAACATCTCCGTGCTTTGGCCAAAGCCAAGGCCGATCTTCTGGGCGATCGGACGGAAGCCGGCATCGACCGCCGAAAGCAGGGCGACCAAGCCAACGTAAGCGTAGATAAGGCCGATGAGGATGCGGACGACTTTCTTCGCAGGCAAACGAAGGAAGATGGAGTTATAAAGCAAGAAGAAGATGGCAATCGGGGCAACGGCAAACGAGACACTTAGCATCGAAGACAAAACGGATTCGCCCAAAACCGGGCCAAAGGAATCCGTGACTTCCTCCAACACATACGGGCGGGAAAGGAAGGACGTGTCGACAAAGCGGCTCAAAATCATGACCGAAAGAATCGGCCCGACGCTGCACAAAGCCGTCAAACCGAAGGAGTCGTCGCCCGTGCGCTTGCCCTGACGGGAAGCCGCGACGCCGACGCCAAAGGCGAGGATGAAAGGAACCGTGACCGGGCCCGTGGTGACGCCGCCCGAATCAAAGCAGATCGGAAGAAGGCGAGGATCGACGAAATAAGCCAAGACGAAGATCAAGCCATAGAAGGCAAGGAACATGACATTGAGGTTCTTGCCGAAGATGATGCGGAGGACGCTGATGACGAGGAAGACGCCGACGCCGACGCCAATCGTCCAAATAACCGCTTCTTTGGACATGCCGCCAAGTTGGTCCGCCAATACGGCGAGGTCGGGCTCGGCGACGGTGACGAAGATGCCGAGGACAAGGGTCATGGAGACCACGAGGAAAAGCTTTCTGCGCTTCATCAAGGAGCTGCCGACGAGTTCGCCGATCTGCGACATGGACTGATCCGCGCCGATCGTGAATAAGCCAAGGCCAAAGGCGATGAGCAAGGCGCACATCGAGAAGCCGAAGAAATCCTGATCGGTGATTTTGCTGATCGAAGCCACTTCGCCAAAAAGCCCGACGTTATAGCGTTCGAGCAGATAACAGGCCATGACGACCACATAAATCGGCAAGGTCGAGAGGAAGGATTCTTTGAATTTTTCCAGCCACTGGTGCCACATCAGCGCTTCTTCCCTCTTTCATAAAACGGAACTTTGGCGTTTTTCTTTTTGATTTTGGCCACCTTTTTCGATTCACGCTGGGCCCGTTTTGGCTTTTCGACGGGCTTCGGTGCGGCTTTGCTCTTCTTATCGGTTTCTTTGGCGAAGAAGAGCTTCTTGAAATCGGCGGGCATAGGCGCTTTGAAATCGAGGCGCTTGCCAGTGATCGGGTGGATGATGACCAATTCGTAGGCGTGGAGGCCAAGACGCTTCAAAGGGTCGCTCGGCTCGCCATATTTGTCGTCGCCGATCACATAATGGCCGCGATGCCCAAGCTGGACGCGGATCTGATTCTTACGGCCAGAGGCGATGTCGACATCCAAAAGGGAATAGTTCGGTTTTTCTTTGATGACTTTGTAGGAGGTGACGGCCAGTTTGCCTTTGCGTTTGTCAGAAGTCACATAGACAAGCTGAAGCTTGTTCTCGGCAAGATAGTCCTTGAAGGTTGCTTCCTTCTCTTCCATCTGGCCTTCGACGATCGCGTAATAGCCGCGCTTCTTAACAATCTCCTGCCAATTGTTCTGGAGGGCTTCGCGGATCTCCCAGTTCTTCGCGAAGACTAAAACGCCCGAGGTATCCTCGTCCAAGCGATGGACGACGAAAATGCGGGCCTTCGGGTCTTTCTGGGTCACGTAATCCGAGACAAGGCGATAAGCGGTTCTTCCTTTTTCCCGTTCGGTCGCGGTCGAAAGAAGCCCGGACGGTTTATCGATGACGACCAATTCGTCGTCTTCATAAAGGATTGGGAGGTCTTTGCGTTCCCGTTTCGCGATGCGGTATTTCGAGACGACAACGACGTCTTCGGGATAAAGCTTAAAGTCGAATTGCGAGACCGGAGCGCCGCCAACGGAGACTTGGTGGTTGGCCAAAATGCGCTTCACGTCCTTGCGGGAACGCTTCGGCATCTTGAACAAAAGGAACTCCAAAAGTTCGGTCTCACGGTAAACCGTGAACTCGGTGACGCTATTGGGATTCACCAATCCTTTGGTGCTCCGATGTTCCTTTTTGTCGTTCTTGTTCATTGCCGATGAATATTATATTCATTCGGCACGCTTTAGAAACGCTAATAATTCGTCGAAGCGCGCTTCCATGTCTTTGTAGCCCTGCTGATAAAGGGCCTCAAGCTTTTCTTTTTTGCGCTCAGCGATGCCGATGTGGACGGGAATCGAGGGATATAAGACGAAAGCCTTTCCGCTTTCGCCCAAGGAGTCGATTTCCTCCATGTCTTTGTTGTAGGTTTTCGACCAATCGCGGATGGTGTCCACGAAGGCGGGGTATTTCTTATAGAGCCTGGCGCAGGCTTTGATGGTGGAGGGCTTTTGCTCCGCTTTGCGGTAACCCTTTTCCCTCGTGCAGATGATCAAAGGGGTGAGGCCTTCCTCCAAAGCCTTATGGAAGCCGATGGAGCAAGAAGGTCCGCCATCGAGGCAGGGATGACCTTCGACCATGACGGGTTTGGTGGTGATGCGCGGCAACGAGCTCGACGCGGCAACCGCGTGTTTGAAATCCTTGCAGACGCCTTTCTCAAAAAAGACGGGTTTTCCGGTTTCCAGTGAAGTCGTGCCAACGAGAAAACGGGTTTTGGATTCGTCGTATTGCTTTTGGTTGAAGGGAAGCTTCTTCGGCATCTCTTCCCACATGAATTTGAAGTTAAACAAAGACCCGTGGAGCAAGAAGTTTGGTACGGAGACGAAGCGGGGATCCTTCATGTATTTGAACATAATTTCCTTTGTCCTGCCTTTGTTGCCCGCAACAAAGTTGACGCCATTAAGCGCGCCGCAAGAAACGCCGATGATCAGCGGAAATTCCGCGCCTTTTTCCAGGAGGAAGTCCAAGGCTCCCGAGGTATAAATACCACGGGTTCCTCCCCCTTGAAGAACCAATGCCACATTCAATTTCATTCCAATAATTATAGAAAACCATCTAAACTAACGCTATGAAAAAGCCGTTTTGCCTAATCTTATCCACTCTTCTTTTGGTGGCCGTTTCCGCCTGTGGAAACCAACCCCAGCCAGAGCCCGCCCCCAGTCTTCCGGACACTGCGGAAAAGGTCTTGGATTTTTATGCCGTCAACGATTTCCATGGCTCCATCCTCGAAAGGAAAAACGGCAATTATTACGAAGGCGGGCTAGCGAAAGTCGGCGGATTCTTAAAAGACAAAAAAGAGGAAAAGCCCAGCTCGACCTTCCTCATCTCCAGCGGCGATATGTGGCAAGGCTCTTTGGAGAGCAACGACAACTATGGGAACCTCATCACGGAGGCTATGAACGTCATCGGATTCGATTCCATGACGCTTGGCAATCACGAATTCGATTATGGCGTGAGCCGCATTGAGGCCAACAAGCAAATCGCCAACTTCCCCTTCCTCGCCGGGAACATCATGATGTGGCAAAACGGCAAAGCGAGCACCAACCCTTGGAACGTTGCCCAAGCCTCCACGGTCATCGAGCGCGGAAAACATCGCGTCGGCATCATCGGCATGATCGGCCAAGGGCAGACGTCCTCCATCACCGCCAAAAACGTGAAAGACCTCGCCTTCGTCGACCCGATGCCGCTTGCCAAAGCCGAATCCGAACGCCTTAAGAAGCAAGAAAATTGCGACACGGTCATCCTCTCCGTCCATAACGCCGTGAAAACCGTCACGGCTTATTCCGACCTCAAACAACATTTCGATGCCGTCTTCTGCGCCCACTCGCACCAAGAAGAAAAGAAGATGACCGTCGACGGCGTGCCTTTGCTCCAAGGCGCCTGCAATGGTGAAATGGTCTCCCACATCCAGCTTACCTACGATCAAACCGGCAAGAGCGTCTGCACGGCGTATGAAAACATCAAAGCCAGCGCCGATTGGAGCGAAAACGCCCGCATCCTCTCGGTGCAAAACAAATACATCGGCACCGATGCCTTCGTTGCAAAAAGCACCGAGGTCCTAACGAACCTTACCGGATATTTGGACAAGGATGGCGTCGCCCGCTTGGGCGCTAAGTCCATTTACGAGGCCTTCTCCCCGATGTATCCCAATCTTTGCTGCGCGATGGAAAATGGGCAAAGAGCCACGCTAAACCCCGGTCCAGTCACCTATTCCGATCTCTACAAAGCCACGCCATTCACCAACAAAATCGTCATCGCCAACGTCACCGGAAAAGACATCAAACGCGAGTCCGGTTATAACTCCACCTATACCGGGGATACCGCCCGCTTTGGCAAGATTGACGATGACACGTACTACACGATCGCGGTCATCGATTATCTTCTTTATCACCAGGATACCTCAAAGCAATATGACTACTTCATGTCGTTGAACGGCCACGAAAGCAACATCATCACTGAGTTTGATGAGTATCCCGTCGACCTCTCTGCGGAATACTTAAAAACCCTTGGCGGAAGCGTCTCTTATCTCGACTTCGCCTCCAACGCGCCAGGCTATAACCTCTACATTTAAAAGAAAGGGAGCCACCATAAAGGTGACTCCCGCTTTTTATTTGTCCGATAGCTTAAGGATCGGCGAGTATAAGTCGGTGCGGCGATCGCGGAAGACGCCCCAATCGGAACGTTCTTTGTCGCTGACCTCCAAATCGAATTCGGCAGTGATGATGCCTTCTTCCTCGCGGCTCATTTCCTTGACCAAGTCGCCATGGGAATCCGCAATGAAGGAAGAGCCAAAGAACTGCATGGAGCTATTGCCAGCCTTCTCCACGCCAACGCGGTTGCAGGCAAGAAGCGGCATGACATTGGCGGCCGCATGGCCCTTCATCGTGTTCTGCCAATGCGATTTGCTGTCGCGCGGCAAGATGGGTTCGGAGCCGATGGCGCTCGGGTACATAAGAATCTGGGCGCCCTTCAAGGCCATGACACGCGCGGCTTCCGGGAACCATTGGTCCCAGCAGATCGCCACGCCAACGCGGCCGGCTTGGGTATCGAAGACCATGAATCCGGTGTCGCCCGGGGAGAAATAGAACTTTTCTTCGTAGCATTCGCCCGTCGGGATGTGCGACTTGCGGTAAACACCCAAAATCTTGCCATCCGCGTCAATCATCGCGAGGGAATTGAAGTATACGGGTCCGCTTTTTTCGAAGAACGAGATCGGCAAAACGATGTGGTGCTTCTTCGCCATCTCCTGGAAATGCTTCAAGGTTTTGGAGTTGGAGGCCTCTTCCGCCAAAGCGAACTTCTCATAGTCCTCAATCTGGCAGAAATAGGGGCCTTCAAAGAGTTCGGGGAGAAGGAGCAAGGCGCTTTCTTCCTTTGCCGCCTTCTCGATCAAAGCGTCGGCTTTTTTGATGTTCTCCTCGTAGATGGGGGACATCGCCATCTGGGCAACCGAATAACGTTTCTTCATTCTTTTTCCTCCTTGGGAATCTGCATGGTGATGCAGTGGATGTTTCCGCCGCCAAGGAGAATCTCCCTGGTGTTGATTTGATGGATCTTCTTATCGGGGAAGAGCTTCTTCATCTCTTTGTAGGCAAGCTCATCCTCCTTCACGCCAAAGGCGGGAAGAACCACGAAGTCTTTGCCTTGGTAGAAGTTCACATAGCTCGCCGAGAGGCGGGAATCGCTCTCGCGTGGCTTCGCATTATAACGACCCGTCACGATGCCCCTGCTTTCGTTCTTCGTCATGTAGAGGGCTGGCGAAGGAACGAGGATCTTATGGATCTCCAAGGGCCTTCCCTGGGCGTCCGTCGCCTTCTTCAAGACTTTATAAGTCTCTTGGCAGAACGCATATTGGGGATCGTCTTTGTCTTTGCTCCAAGCAAGGCAAACAACGCCTGGCTTCACAAAAGCCACCATGTTATCGATGTGCTCGTTGGTTTCATCGAGATAGATGCCATGCGGCACCCAGATGACTTTCTCAACGCCAAGATAGCCTTTTAAGGTTTCCTCGATCTCCATCTTGGTGAGGTCGGGGTTGCGTCCTTTGGAGAGGAGGCAGGCTTCGGTCACGATGCACGTGCCTTCGCCATCCACGGCGATCGAGCCGCCTTCCAAGACGAAGGTTGGATGGGTGTAGGCCGAGATTTTGTAACGCTTCAGGAAGACGCTGCTGATTTTGTCGTCGTCCTTCCAGTTGGAATAAAGGCCATCGTATTCGCCGCCCCAAGCGTTGAAGCGGAAGTCGACCGCGCGTAGCGAGCCTCCCTTTTTGACGAAGAGTGGCATATTGTCGCGGGCCCAAGAGTCGTTATAGCGGATCGAGATGGTCTCGACGTTCTCCATATCCTCGAACATCGGGGCGACCTTCTTATAAATCGGCGGATTGATGCCGACGATGACCTTTTCGTGCTCGGCGATCGCGGCGATGACCTGCTTGAAGTTCTTGCGCGCGATGGTGCCTCCTCTACGCCACGTGTCGCGGCGATAAGGCATCAACACGATGGTGGCTTGGTGCTCATCGCCTTCAAAAGGCATCCGATAACCATCGCCCGCCGGCGTGGTCTTGCGGTTGGTGTAATAGTCTTCGAGCTTCTTCTCGTATTTGTTGAAATAACGCCACTTCTCTTTGTCGATGACTTCGTAGCCATCCGGATAAGAGGAGAGGATCGTGACCGCGGTTTGGGCGTAATGCTTCATGCGGCTCACAAGCTCGCTCGTCCAGACTTCGCCCGGGCAGATCAAAGGAATGCCAGGCGGATACATCATGACCTGCTCTTTGGAGATTTGGCCATCCAATTCCTCCAAAGGAACGACCTTGCCCGCAGCATGATAGGCGACACGAGGACGAACCAACATGAAGGGGAAAGAGGAATCGAAATGATGGTCGGGGTAATCGACGTTTTTGTGGTAATGCTTCTTCGAGATGGCCTTTAAGGCGGCGACAAGATGATCGACGTGCGTCTTTTTGGTGCCGATGGCGAAGATGCAGAGGACGCAATAGGTCTCGGCTAGCTCAAGCTGGATGTCGTAGTCCGCCTTGATCAAGCGATAAAGTTCAAAGCCATTGATGTCCAGATGGTCCAAAGAGATGACCAATTTGCTGGGGTCATAGTCATAGCAGCCGTACTTGAGGAAGTGCTCTTTTCCAGAGACATAGAAGCCAGGGATTTTATTGATCTTCTCGGTCGCATAACGAACAAGTTCGTATGCGGCTTCTTGCTGTTCTTTGCCTTTGGTGACCATGTATTGCCTCGCCGCATCCAAGGAAGCGAGCAAAAGGGCCGACGGCGAGGTCGTGGTTAAGATATTGAGAGTCTTCTGTATGTCATAACGGCTGAACATCCGGGTGTGGGCAAGCAAAACGGAGCTTTGGGTCAAAGAGCCGCCGGTTTTGTGGAAGGAGACGGAAGACATATCCGCGCCCGCTTCCATCGCGGTCATCGGGGTTCCATCCACGCCGAAATAGAAATGGGCGCCATGGGCTTCGTCGACCAAAACGGCCATGTTGTGGGCATGAGCGAAGTCCACGATTTCCTTTAGGTTGCTTACGCCGCCGAAATAGGTCGGGTTGATGACGAAAACCGCTTTGGCGGAAGGATAGCGGAGAATGGCTTTCTTGAAGTCTTCGACGCTGGGTTGGTTGGCGATTTCAAGGTCGTTATCGATGGCAGGCATCACGTATTCCGGAACGGCGCCGGAGATGATAAGGCCGTTGATGATGGATTTGTGGACGTTACGGGGCAAAATGATTTTCTCGCCAGCGCGCACCGCGGTCATGATCATCGCCAAGATCCCGCCGGTCGTTCCATTGACCAAGAAAAACGCCTCGTCCGCGCCGCAGGCTTCCGCCATCAGCTTCTCGCTTTCGAGGATGACGCCGGTAGGCTTGCTGAGGTTATCCATGCCGACCGGAGCATTGACGTCCGAACGGTAGGTTTGGTGACCGACGAGTTTGGTGAATTCGTTCTCCACGTTGCCCATATGATGTCCAGGGACGTCAAAAGGCGAGACATTCTCGGAGATGTATTTGCGGAGCGCCTCCACATAAGGCGCACGATTTTGCTGGTCGTTTTCCATAGTTGCCCGATAAATATACACACGTGAGCACGCGTGCTTCAATAGCGAACCATCAGGCGTTTTCCTCGAGGAAACGGAGCATCGATTCGTTAACCTTTTTCGATTCGGGCAAATCGGGCCAAATCACATTGTGGACATGGGCGATCTTTTTCTTCTTGCTCTCCAAGAAAAAGAATTGGTGTTTGATGCCATCCTCAACGAAATCGAGGTTGGCGCGTACCGAATGATTTTTTAGGAAATCATTGGTGCACGAGGAAACGAAAACGGGGATCGTCAATTCCTTCCGATGGATTCTCGGATCGAGCAAACGAACCCACTTGAGGTCTTCGTAATGGGGACCGAACATTTTGACCTTCGCTTTCTTGTTCATGGTCGTAACCTCGGTCGCGGCAAGGAAGTCATAAACCGGGCAATTGACGAGGGCCGCCTTCACGGGAAGCGCGAGTTTCACGCCCCAATCTTTTTGGAGCCTTTCGCTCAAGAGGATCTCAGTGAGCAAAAGGGCGAAATGACCGCCCGCGGAATCGCCCATCAAGAAGATTTCATCTTTCTCTAAGCCATAGGTTTTGAGGTTCTTTTCCAAGAAAGAAATGAAGGTCAAAAGGTCTTGGATTTGCTCCTTGTTATCCACCCCGTTTTCCTTGGAGACAAGGCGGTAATCCACCGTGATGACGTCATAGCCTTCTTCCCAGAAAACGGACGCAAAAGGCGCATTATTTTTGCGGATTCCATAGATATAGGCCCCGCCGTGGATATCGATGATGAGGCGGTTTTTCCGCTTCTCTTTCGAAGCCTTCATGAGGTCGAATTTGTGGTGCTCGTCCCCGTCGTCGATGTAGGGGATGTCATAGAGATGATTCTCGTCCGAAAGGAAGCGGAAAGAGGAAATCCTTTTCCGATCGTTTTTGTCCATGAAACGGACAATCAAATCCATGGCAAACGGCCCGATCTTCATTTCTCTTTCCCTCCGATCATTTTGAGCTTCCGCATGAGTTTGGCGACGCCGTCTTCATGAACGGGATCCGAGACGATGGTCGCGTATTTCTTGGCTTCTTCTTCGCCATTGCCGACGATGACAAGCGTCCCACAAGCATCGCCCATGCTGATGTCAGGCATGGAGTCTCCAAAGGCGATCGCTTCTTCTTTCTTAATGCCGAAATACTCCAATAGAACCTTGCAGCCAAAGCCTTTGGTTCGTTCGATGTTTGGACCGATGTCCGCCCCATATTTCTGGAAGCGGTTAAAAACGACGTTCGTGAGTTTCTCTTTCACGAGTTTGTCATAACTCTCAGGGCAAAGGAGAAGAGCCCCCGTGATTTCTTCGCCGCGGTATTTCCTTACCGGCGCGAGGGGGTCGATGTAAATCTTGTGGTAGCCATAAACAAATTCGTTTGGCTTATCAATCAAGAAACGCGTCTTGATGCCAAGGAGTTCTAGGCCCGCCTTGTGTTCTTTGGCGAAGGAAACCAATTGCCTTACGTCTTTTGGAGGCAATGTGGCTTTGTAGATGATTTTGTGGTCCGCCGAAACGACGCCGCCGCAAAAAGAGGTCCAGCCATCCCATTTGATGCCAAGGTCCATCGTGCCGAAACTCCGAATCAAGTCGTAGCAGCGGGCGGAGGCGATGAAAGCTTTGCCGCCATTGGCTTGAAACTCCTTGATCGCCTCGATCGTCGACGGCACAAAACGCATCGTCTTATAGTCGAAGAGGGTGTTATCAATATCAAAAAAAGCCGCTTTGATCGCCATAATCAGAAATGAAGGCTCCGATGGATCTTTTGCATGACGGCAACGTCAACCTTCTGGATCTTCCGGTCATAAGTCACCAAGCCATTGATCTCGTCTTCCACGTCGCTTAACTGGGTGTAAACCGAGATGGATAAACCATCTTTCAACAAAGGCACGACCTGCTCCAAATAAAGCTTGGAAATGGCCGTGTTGAGTTCTTTTTGGCCTTCAAACTTCTTGTAGCCAAAAGCCTTCTTAGAAAAGACATGGCCCTGGAATTGGAGGGAATAACCGCCAAATTCGCTTAAGGAAAGGATGCGGTCATCCAGCTTCCTCCGCATGACTTTCAGTTTTTGGAAATAAAGATGCCTCGAATTGAAGTCGCCCACCTTTTGGTCGTACCAGCCAGAGTTCGCGTCGACCAACCGGGTTGCGTCGATGCCTTTCAACCGCTTCAAGGCTTCTTTGGTTTGAAATTGGCCCCAGCCTTCATTGAAGATGGTCCAAATCGCGATGGACGGCACGTTATAAAGCGCTTGAACGGTGCCTTCCAATTCACTCAAAAAGAATCTACGGGATGCTTCTTTTTCTCTCCCAAGCGTCTTAATCGTTCCTTTTTTCTCATCGTTGAAACGATAGCTGATGAAGGGGGCGGTATAAATCAAGAAGTTCTTGTATGGCGCGCCGCCATTCACAAGATCCTGCATGACGATGAGACCGAGGCGGTCGCAATGGTAGTACCAGCGCATCGGCTCGATCTTGATGTGCTTCCGCACCATGTTGAAGCCCATGCTTTTCAAAAGATTCAGATCGGCGAGGATGCTTTCGTCGGTCGGCGGGGTGAGGCCAGACTCTGGCCAATAGCCTTGGTCCAAAACGCCGCTTAGGAAGAGAGGTTTGCCATTCAGGGCAAAAACGTTATGGCCCATCAAATCGATCTTTCCGAATTCGCGCATTGCAAAATAGGAATAGACCAAGTCATTATTTACCTCGAAGCGAACGTCATAAAGCGTAGGACTATCGGGACTCCAGGGACGGAAGTAATTGGTCAAAGAAGCTTCGGCATAGCCGTTTTCGTCGATGGCCACGTCGGTTACGGCCTTTCCGTTGCAGGAAATATACGCACGTCCTGAACGGATCTTACCCTCAAACTCCAACTGGAAACGCACGGTTTTTTGTTGGAAATCTGGGGTGATTTTGAAGTCACGGATACGCTCGACCGGGGTGGATTCGAGCCAAACACTCTGCCAAATTCCCGAAGTCGGGGTGTACCAAATGCCGCCTCGTTTGTCCTTTTGCTTCCCACGAGGGTAAATCGGGCTATCGGTATCATCCTTAACCACGACATCGATGATGTTTTCGTCGCGGTGCATCGAGGTGAGCTCGATCACAAAGGGCAGATAGCCGCCTTCATGATGGCCGATTTTCAAGCCATTGAGATAAACATCGGCTACCTGATCCACCGCCTGGAAATGCAAAAACATGCGCCCGCGGTTAAACGAAGGCGGAACGGAAATCGCCCTCCGATAATGAAGCACGTCATCTTTGCAAACGCGTTGTCCAATGCCCGAAAGCTCCGTCTCAACCGCAAAAGGAACCAAAATGCTCTTTCGGAAGGCGGCAGGGAAGTCTTCGGATTTGGTGATCTCGAACTCCCATGGCCCGTTTAACGGAAGATAGCCATCTCGCCGAAATTGGGGCGTAGGAAACTCTTCCAAAGGCCGTTTTTTGGAAACATGGGTCGCACCCGGGGACGCAATCATAGAGTCATTCTAGCGCATTTCGCATTTTTCGCGCGCGTTGGTGTTATTCTTTTCCCATGAAAATCAAAGAAATTAAGAAATACATCGCCCAGGAAGGGGCCGACGCCTGGGTTTTGGTTGACTACGAATGCCATAACCCCGTCATGAATGCCCTCCTTGGCCCGAAGATGCTGACCCGAAAGATCTTTATGGTGATCCCGGCCTCGGGAAAACCCTATTTAATCACTCACATCATCGACACCGTTTACCTGAAGGACAAAGAAACCTTGGGGAACTTCGATTTAAAGATCTACAAGACCTGGAGAGAGATGCTCGACTTGGAGAAAAAGCTCTTAAGCGGCTACAAAACGGTTTTGATGGACATCTCCGAGAACGGTTTGCTCCCACGCATCTCTTTGGCGGACTGGGGCTCCGTCGATTACATCAAATCCCTCGGCTTGGAGGTTCGAAGCAGCGGCGACGTTCTCCAACGCATCACCGCGGTTTATTCCAAAAGGGCCTATGAACTGCAAAAGCAAGCTTGCGAATTGACGTTGAAGATCAAAGACGAGGCTTTCCAGAAGATCAAGGAGCTCATCGAGAAGGACGGAAAGACCTCCGAATATGAAATCCAGCAATTCATTGCCGATCGTTTCCACGAGGAAAGAATGGTCTTTGATGAGCCTCCGCTTGTCGCGATTGGCCCAAACGCCTCCGATCCCCATTACGCGCCGACCAAAGAATCCTTTAGCGAAATCTGTGAAGGCGATTTGGTCTTGATCGATATGTGGGCCAAGATGAATGACCCGGAAGGCGTCTATGCCGACATCACTTGGATGGGCTATGTCGGAAAGGAAATACCCGACGTTTTTGTTGAGCGGTTCAAAATAGTTAAATCCGCCAGAGACGCGGTCATCGAGTTCTTGAAAAATGAGATTCCAAACCGCGACGTCCACGCGTTTGAAGCGGACGATGTGGCACGCAAAGTCATTACGGATGCGGGTTATGGAGAATACTTCTTACACCGCGTCGGACATAACATCGCCGTCGATGTTTCGCCGCATGGTCCAGGCGCCAATTTGGATGATTACGAATCAAAGGATACCCGCTTGCTTTTGGAGGGAACCAGCTTCTCGGATGAACCGGGGATTTACGCCCCGGATTTCGGCGTTCGGTCCGAAACGAATCTCCACATCAAAGATGGAAATCTAGAGGTCGTCGCAGGGCTTCAAGACGAAATCATTCCTATTCTTAAATAAATCTTTGTTCACAAAAACATTAAGAAATTGGTTTTATATGAATCAAATCTTAATGTTTTTTTAATATATTTATGTATAAATATCTTTTTGGTTTTTATCTATTGTTCATTAACATTTTTTCATTTGTAAAAACATTAATCTAAATTTATATGTTTTAACATGATTATTTCAGGCCATGCCTTTTCTTTTTAAGGCCGCTTTCTTATTGGTTTCTACTCCTTGGGCAAACGAAAAGGCCGGCCCTGGAGGAAGCCGGCCTTAAGGAAAGGAAAACGCTTAGGGATTAGTCAATGTTGATGGCGTGTTTCGCTTCGATCTTCTTCGCGTCTTCTTTCGGGAAGTTGATGGTCAAAACGCCATTGTTGTAGCTGGCTTTGACATCCTTCTCCTCGATCTCGCCAACATAGTAGCTGCGAGTGGTGACGCCAGAGAAGCGTTCGCGGTGAATGTAGTTGCCTTTCTTATCGTTCTCTTTGCGGTCGCGGTTGACCTTCGCCGAGATGGTAAGATAGCCTTCGTTCAAATTAAGAGCGATGTCTTTCTTTTCGAAGCCTGGAAGCTCGACATCCATCTGATATCCGTTGCCAAGATCCTGGATATCGGTTTTCATTTCGAGAGACCCAAACGAGGAATCTCCGTGCTCTTCTTCAAAGAATGGTGCGAAGAAGGGATCGAAGAAGCCAAAGCCGCCAAGGCGGTTCGTAAGCTGATGATTCATAACAAATCCTCCTATGATTTAGCACTCTCGTCTTCCAAGTGCTAACTACATCATAGTCACCTTTTTAGCACTGTCAACACCTAAGTGCTAAAGTTTTTTATTTTTCTTAGTGTTTATCGGATTTATTTTTCAAAAGTTTTTCTATTTTCTTGCGGTACGCCCCTACATCTGGCAGCCATATATAAGCCTCAATTCCCTTCCGAGACGCCCGATCAAAGAGGATGGCGTTCATGTGTTCGCAATACCGTCTTTCCGCCTCTTCGAGATCTTCGCCCAGCTCTTCATACGCGAGCGAAACGCGCATGATGGAACCATCTTCAAAGAAGATCTGATTCAAGCTCTCTTTTGACGGTGCGATTCCTTTCGCGCGTAAATACAGCGCGCTCGCGTATATGGAATTCTCGTAAAGCGTCGTCCCATCCACGGGGAAATACCGCCTTTTCCGGTAAAAAGGCAACGCCGCATCGCGCAGCAGATCCCCCGTCCCCTGAATGAATTCCTCCAGTTCGTTTGCCAAAGCCATAAAAAAGCCTCCTACTAACTAATAGGAGGCAAATCGGGATTTCGTATGGCTAATCGGTCAAATCAGCAAAGATTGCTTTGCAATAAGACGCGAGATCTTGCGGGGCAATGCCGATTTGGAAGCCTCTTCGGCCTCCAGAGACGTAAATCATATCAAAGAGCATCGCCGTCTCATCGATCGCCACCGGGAATGGCTTTTTGAGCCCGATGGGCGAACAGCCGCCATGGACATAGCCCGTCAAAGGGAGCAATTCCTTCTGGGGGATCATCGCGATCGACTTCGCCCCGACTGCCTTCGCGGCCTTCTTGAGATTCAAAGACGCCCGTACAGGCACGCAAAAGACGAAATGGGACTTCTTATCGTCCTGGGTCACAAGCGTCTTAAAAACGGCATCTGGGTCCTTTTTAACGGCATTGGCGACGCTGACGCCATCCACGATCTCCGGATCATAGGTTTTTTCTTCGTAAACGATGCCCGCCGCATCCAAGAGGCGCATCACATTGGTCTTATCCATAACAAACCTAATTCTAGTACAAAAAAGGCGGACGTTTGCACGCCCGCCCGCTGGGTTAAGGAAGATTACCAGACGACGCCGCGCAAAGAGGGATCGAGATACATCCCGTCTTTGAAGGTGGTCTCGTAGACTTCGTGGAACTTGTCGATGGCCTTGTAGGCTTCGTTGACGCGGACGCGCCCGAAGGGGTGTTCGTCATCGGCGAGGTTGCTGAGATAGGTGCTCTGCGAAGCGTAGTCGGCGAAGTTGGTCGCGCCGCGCTTGAAGAACTTCTTGTAGTCGAACTTCTCTTCCTTGGCGGCGATGTCGATGCAGAGGGTCAGGCCGGAGATGTCGGCGATCGCCTCGGTCTGGACCGTGGTGCCCTTGGTGGCGATGTTCGGCATGACTTCCGCGCCTTCGTATTGGCCGACGACCTTGTTGGAGCGTTCCAAATAGGCTTCGCGGTCGGCGTTGGAGAACCAGTTGAGCTTATGCTCACCGGTGTTGGTGAACTGCATGCCGTTGGTGTCGAGCGAGTGGCTGACTTCGTGGCCGATGACCCAGCCATAGGAGGCCAAGAGGTCTTCTTTGCTCATCGTCGCGATGTCGCTATAAGCGGCCATGTAGCCCATCGTGATGTCGATGCCGTTGTAGCCCGGCATATAGTAGGCGTTCGCGGTGAGCGGGTCGGTCGCGGCGATGGAATCGAAGAAGCCGCCTTCCTGCGCATCATCGCCGATCTTCGGCGCGGTCGCGTCGAAGGTGGTATTGCTCTGGATGGAGAGGTTGCCATAAAGGGTGCCGCCTTCCGCAGGGGAAAGATAATCCGGATCGTCGTAGCTCAAGGTGCTGCCGTCGCTTCCGCTCATGAAGACGACGTATTTCATGTCGTCGAGCTTCGAAGCGGCTTTGGCTTTGCCATCCGCGGAGAGCCAGGACTCGCTGTTGATGCGGGTCTTGAAGCTGCCCCAGAGGTCCTGCAATAAGCCAACCGCGACGCCCACGTTGGCTTTGTATTGCGCGGTGGTCGCGAAGTAGTTGCAGATCTCGCCCGAGATGTTCGGCAAGCAATAGGTGCCATACATGCCGTCCGTTGAAAGGGTTTCTTCGTTGTTGGCATAGCCCGGCTTATAAGCCCAGGCGGTGACGTGCTCGGCATCGGGCAAGCAGATGGAGAAATGCTGCGCCATCTGCCAGATGCAGAGGCCCTTGAGCTGCTCAAGGTGGGCGTCATCCCAAAGGCTCATGATGGCCTCGGTGTCGGCGCCATTGGCGAAGAGGAACCAAGACGGGGTCTTGACCCCGGCGTCCTTCAAGAAGTTGAAGAGGTCGAACTTGTCGGTGGTTTTCGGGGAGTCGGTGCTGATTTTACTCGGCTGATAGAGCGCGCCATCGTCGGCGCTGAACTGGCCTTTGGCGTTGCAGAAGTCGACGACGAACTGAGCATAGGCGGTGCCCCAGCGTTTGCCAGTCTCCTCATCGCAGCCCAAGATCTCTTGGAAGATCGGGGAGAAGCGGGTGATGCGGGAACCGCGGTTTGAGGCGGCCTGCGCGCCGGTTTCGGTGTTGTTGTAGGAAGTCGCTTGGGCATAGACCTTGGTGGCGGTGTCGCCGCTCGTATATTTGAAGGTCGCGATGCCATAGGTCGCGTCGCCCCAAAGCGGGCAATAGCCGGTATCTTTGAGCATCTGGAGCATCGCGTCCTGGAATTCGGCGATGGTCTTGGCCTCCAAAAGAGGCTTAAGAGCACCGACGACGCCGGCGGCGTTGCCAGGCTTACGGGCATCAAAGTCAAAGTAGGTGTCGGTGAAAGCGGAGGCGTTCGGGGTCTTGCCTTCGGCGACGATGCCTTTGGCCCAGGCGTTGATCCTCGATTGCGGGATCAAGTTGGAATCGTAGATGGCGAGTTCGTTGCCATCGTCGTCGACTTCGGGCAAGCCGTTCGGATTCTTGTCATAAAGGAAGTCGTGGTTGATGGTCGAGAAATAGTCATCGGTCTCCGAGGTGCCGATGTAGGCATGGAGGCGGCTGATGAGTTTGAGGAGTTCCTTGCGCGGCAAGGTGCGGCTCGGGGTGAAGGTCGAGCCTTCACGGGAAGTGAAGACGCCTTTGTCGACGAAGAATTTGACGGCTTTGTAGCAATCGTCGGTGGTTTTGAGGCCTTTGACGTTCTCTAAGTCATAGTCATAGCCCTGGAAGATGCGGGCGCCGATGCGCTCGGGCATCTTCTCGCCAAAACCCGCGTAAAGGAGCTTCATCGCGTCGGCGTTCGAGTTCTTCTCTTCGCCATTGCTGATGCCGGCCTTTTCCAAAAGGGCCTCGGGGGTGACGGCTTCGCCATATTTGCTGGCGGCCCAGGAAACGAGTTTGGCCGCCTTATAAGCGGTGAACGTGCCTTCGGCGGTGTCGTCGACTTCGACCGGGGCGCCACCGCAAGCAGTGGCGAGCAGCGGGGTGAGTAGAAGCGCCGCGCCGAGCACGAGGGAATTCTTTTTCATGTCTTTCCTCCAAATGAAATCACGAAATACCATAAAACATCGCGTTATTTAGTCAATCTTTTCTTATAGAAAACCAATAGAAAAACCGCCATGGTTTTCCCGATGGCGGTTCTTGGCCTTATTTCGCCTTCTCGCCTTCGACTTCCAAGCCGTCTTTGATGACGAGCTCCCCGGCGTCGAGCTTGGCGATCTCTTCCTTGTATTTGACGAGTTCTTTGTCGTTGCAAAGGATGAAGTGGCCAGGCAGGATCTCGTGAAGGGTCGGACGCTGCTCGGAATAGTCGTGGACTTCCTGCGGGTTGTAGACGATCCTCTTCCTCCGCTTTTCGGTGAAGGGGTTCGGCTGCGGAATCGCGGAAAGGAGCGATTTGGTGTAAGGATGGAGCGGATGGCGGAAGAGCTCATCGCTCGTGGTAAGCTCAACGAGCTGACCGAAGTACATGACCGCGATGCGGTCGCAGAAGTATTTGACGGTCGAGAGGTCGTG
>Ga0326512_10000621_pt1 | contig 30706 bp, 23 predicted proteins | sample 1_2617_0518_D_FD_203652 | JGI IMG/M metagenome (GOLD analysis project Ga0326512, IMG submission 203652) | Bovine rumen microbial communities from UC Davis, California, United States - 1_2617_0518 | ecosystem: Host-associated > Mammals > Digestive system > Stomach > Rumen | place: USA...
CTTGTGCACGTGAGAAAGGTTTGAAGAATCCCTTCATTACCTGCAGCGCCAGGATGATGTTATCTCTTACTGAAAGGTCACCGACGATACCGTCTTTCTTTCTGTCTTCAGGAAGGTAGCTGATGCCGCATCTCATTGCATCGAGAGGCTTTCTGATGGATACGGTTCTGCCGTTGACCATTACCTTGCCGGCGGTTACTCTGTCCGCACCGAAGATCGCACGGACGCTTTCGGATCTGCCGGAACCCAGAAGGCCGGTAAAGCCGTTAACTTCGCCTTTGTGTATCTCAAAGTTGAACGGCTTTATTCCGGTCGTTCCGGTAAGGTTAATTGCCTGGTAAACGGGGGTACCGTCATAATCCACTTTTTCCGCATCCGAGTCACTCTTGATCTCGGCCATGTCATCGAAATCCTTACCGAGCATCTTTGATACGAGCTGTACTCTGGGAAGGTCTTCGATAATATATTCACCGACGAGCATTCCGTCACGGAGAACGGTTATGCGGTCGCATACTTCATATACCTGTTCAAGGAAGTGTGTAACGAAGATAATGCCGACGCCCTTGCTCTTAAGATCACGCATCAGCTTAAAGAGCTTCTGAACTTCCTGTTCGTCAAGTGAGGATGTAGGCTCATCTAAAATAAGAACCTTACAGTCCATGTCTACCGCACGTGCGATGGCTACCATCTGCTGGACTGCGATCGAGCAGTTTCCGAGCTGGTCTTTTGCCCTTGCGGGAATTCCAAGTTCCTGAAGTAGTCTGTCTGAATCAGAGTTGATCTTACTCCAGTTTGTGAAAGGTCCTTTTGTGCGTCCGATGTACATGTTCTCGGCTACAGTAAGGTTAGGACAGAGTGTGATCTCCTGATAAACCGTAGCGATTCCTATATTTTGTGCGTCCTGTGGCGACTTGATATGTACGGGAGCACCTGAAAGAGTGACATAGCCCGCGTCTTTTGGATATACGCCGGTCAGCACTTTAATAAGTGTTGATTTTCCTGCTCCGTTCTCGCCCATCAGCGCATGGATCTCGCCTTCGCGCAAGGTGAAATCTACCTGCTCAAGAGCGCGTACACCCGGGAAATACTTGCATATCCCGCGCATCTCCAAAACTACGTTTTCCATCATAGTCTTCTTCCTCCTGGTCTAAGAAAAGATGTGCGGCGCGATGTGACTTCACCGCACCGCACATCAATTGTGTTTAGCTAAATACTCTTTTAAAGAGAGTTATCAGATTCCGTAGTTAGCAACGTCGTCTGCTGTGATTGTTGTAGCGTCGAAGCCCTTCTCGTCCATGATGACTACCTTCTCCTTAACGCCATTCTTGATGATGTCGTCGATGTAGGAAGCCTGGAAAGGATTGCACTGACCATCATAGTTCCAGTTGCCTGCGAGGAGCTCTTCAAGTGCCCATGTATTGCAGTCGAAACCGATAACGATAACGTCCTTGCCTACGCCGTGAGAGATGTTAGCCTTGTCGAGAGCTGCAACAGCGCCCTTAGCCATGTTGTCGTTCTCTGCATAGATAACGTTGAATGTCTCGCCGGAGTCGATGACTGCCTGAACGATCTGCTGAGCTGTCTCTTCAGACCACTCTGCTGTCTGCTGTGTAACGATGCTCCAGTTAGCCTCTGCAGCTACCTTATCGTCCAAAGCGCCTGAACGGCCGATCTGAGCGGATGAACCCATAACGCCCTGGATGTGAACGATCTTGTATTCGGAAAGGTTCTGTGAAGCGAGCCAGTCAACTGCCTGCTGACCTTCCTTAGCCATGTCGGAAACGATTGATGCTTCGTAAAGGCTGGGATCTGCGTCGATTGTTCTGTCGAAGAGGATAACCTTGATGCCGGCCTTCTGTGCCTGCTCAAGAACGCCGTCCCATCCTGATGTGCCGGCTGCTGAGATCAAGAGATAATCTACTTCGTCCTGGATGAACTTCTGAGCTGCAGCGATCTGATCTTCGTTCTTAAGGCTGTAGAAGAAAGAAGCCTCATAGCCGTTCTCTTCTGTAAATGTTGCCTTCATGTCTCTGTCGTTAGCTGTACGGTAACCTGACTCGTTAGGATCGTTGTTGATGATACCAACTTTGATAAGGCCTCCGTCTTCAACTGCGGGAGCAGCTGTTGTCTCTGCCTCAGTATTAGCAGGTGCTGCTGTAGATGCCTGTGTAGCTGCCGGTGTACCAGAAGAGCAAGCGCTCAAACCGAATGCCATAGCTCCGACTACAGCGGAAGAAACTAACATCTTAACCAATTTCTTCATAATGATTCTCCTTTACATTTTGAGGTTTTTATCCGGAACTTTTCTTGGGGTCCGGTGTACTCTGCCCCAAATAAACACCCTACGGCAATACTCCGCAACGAATCTCGTATGCCGTATTGAGAATGGTAAGTTTGCATAAATACAGATTTGATATTTTCGTGATGAAAACAGACAACTTGCATTGTCTTGCGCTGCTTTTATGTGCCTTTGTGGAAAATCTTTTGCACAGTTGTCGGATATTCTACGATGACAGGTTAAGGCACCTTTACAAATTCAAATTGTCATTCTGAACAACTGCGATTTTCTTATTCCGAAATCATATAATTCCGTTTTTGGAACAAGATAAAATACTCCACTTTTTACGCATCAAAAAACAACATCTCAAAAATTTAGCGTTACTTTGCACATGGGGCGGACTGTATAATTTTGCCAAGTATAAAAGAGGGGGGCTTTTAACCATGGCTGAGAAATATAAAGTCATAGTTAATAAGCTTGAGTTGGAACTCAAGAAGATGAGATCTGAAGGCAGGACGAGACTTCCTTCCGAGCAGAATCTCTGTTCTGAATTTTCGTGCAGCAGGCAGACGATCCGTGCAGCCCTCGACGTTCTCCTTCAAAAAGGACTGATCGTAAAACGCCGTGGTGCAGGTTCTTATATTGCAGATGATTCTTTTAATAACAGAACTGTTTTCTTCATGACCGAAGACTGCGACAGATACCAGAGTCCGGCGCTTATTTCAGGTCTTAAAGAACAGCTCTTAAATTCCAAATATAAACTCAGATCTTTCTCGGGCGGCGGAAGTGTATCTGAAGAATCGAAGATATTATCACGCGTCATAAATGAGCGTCCCGCGGCACTCATTATCGAACCGGCAAAAGACCTGGTCCCTGATCCGAATTTGCGGCTTATTGAAAAGATTGAAGATACCGGAATACCTGTTATCTATCTGAATTCTTCTTTGGGGAAAATACATGTCGTATCCGATAATTACGAAGGCGGAAGGGACCTTACAAAACATGTTCTTGAGATGGGCAGAAAGAAGACCGCATGCATATTCAGAATAGATGATTCATCAGGCCGTGACAGGTATAAAGGATATATCGATGCGCTTCTTGATGCTGATGCAGGCTACGACGAATCAAGATGTTTTCTTATGACATATAAAGAAGAGAAAGAGATCATCTCAGGTGACAGCAAAAAGTTTACTTCATTTATCGATAACCATCTTTTCGGATGTGATTCGGTAATCTGCCAGAACGGCATGGTCGCACACCAGCTCATTTTCCTTCTTCGTAAAAGGGGAGTATCCGTGCCGGAAGATATTCTGGTGACATGTTTTGACAACGATTATTATTCAGGTGATTCCGGAATCGTTTATGCCGGATGTGACATCGATTCTTTCTGCAGGATTCTTGCCAGATCTTCGGTTGCACTGGCTGAAGGGCGCAGCGCTACAAGCGTTACCGTTCCGATGAAGATCCCTAAATAAATTACGACAGTTTTTAGCGATGTACGTTTTTGGTCAAAAAATGCTGAAAAATTGCATAAAAAACTGCTTTTGTGCAATTTTCGAGTCGAAAATCGCGAAAAATGTACATCGATATTAAGGATCAGTTATCAATACTCTCTCGAGTCAACAAATTCCTGAGTGATGTTCTGTGTCGTATAAGCAGATTCATCAACATATACATGCTTAGGAATCTCTTTGCCGCTGCGGTAATCTTCGATGAGTTCCTTTACGCGAGGACCGAACAGCGGATTGCACTCGACACAGAGATTGATCTTGCCATCATGACAATACTGAAGTGCTTCTCTGGTGGCATCGAAAGTGATTATCTTGACCTGACCGCCGTTGCCGTAGGTGATGCCTGCTTCATCAAGAGCTCTCATAGCGCCGAAGGTCATGTTGTCGTTCTCGCTGTACAGAACATCGATGTCACGGTTTTCTTTAAGATATTCGGTCATGACCTCGTAAGCTTTCGCTTCTGTGAAGTCACCGTAGAGCTGGCTCGTGATTTCCCAGTTGACGTGAGTTGCAACGGCATCTTCCAAAGCCTTCGTACGCTGGATCTGTGCGGTTGCGCCTATCGTGCCCTGGAGATGAAGTATCTTAATGTCAGTATCTTCAGGGATCTCTTTTTCCAGCCATTCAACAGCAAGGTTACCCTGGCGGAGGAAGTCAGAGCCGACGTTTGTAAGATAGAGACTGTCATCTTCGACGGCAACGGATCTGTCCACGATGATTACTGGAATACCGGCATCCTGAATCTCAGTCAGGATCGTCTCCCAGCCTTCTTCAACTGTCGGCGCAATGATAATAAAATCAACGCCTTCAAGGATGAAGCGGCGGACAGCTGTGAACTGGTTCTCCTGCTGCTGTCTTGCATTTTCGATAACGAGTTCATATTCGTCATCATCTGCAAATGTGTCGGTCATGGATTTTGTGTTTGCCACACGCCAGTCGGATTCGGAACCGACCTGTGAAAAACCGATCACATACGCATTGTTTTCGGCGGGCTCTGTTGCACGGATGCCTGTGCATCCGGCCATGCCTAATATCATTGTCATGCAGAGCAGGATACTAAAGAATCGTTTCATTATCGATGTCCGCCTTTCCGGGTATCTGTATGCTGATCGAAGTTCCTTCCTGCGGTGTGCTCTCGATATCGAATCTGCATGCATCACCGTAAAGGATCTTCAGTCTCTTGTAAGATGATGTGAGACCGAAGCTTGTTGTATCTTCGTTGAGGACTCTTGTCTTCAGGCTTTCAAGTTCTTCTTTATTCATGCCGAGACCCGTGTCTGAAACTTTGAGTATGATATTGTCGTTTTCGCGTATGCCCGTAACGAGGATCCTGCCCTTGCCGCGCTTGGGTTTCAGACCGTGGTAGATCGCATTCTCGATCAGCGGCTGCAAAGTCATCTTCGGAAGTTTTGTATCTTCGATCGACGGATCTATATTGATCTCATATTCCATGATATCCCTGTAACGGACCTGCTGGATCTCGAGATAACTCTGAATATGCTGTTTTTCTTCTGCGACGGTAACAATGTCCTTACCGTCACTTAAGAATGAACGGAAGTAGGAAGAAAGGCTCGTTACCATCTGTTCGGCCTGATCGTTCTTGCCGATCTCGATGAGCCATACGATCGCATCGAGAGTGTTGTAAAGGAAGTGGGGATTGATCTGCGCCTGGATAAGTGACAGCTCGATGTCGCGGAGCTTGATCTGCTCCTGGCGGTTTAATTCGATCTGCCTATCAAGTCTTGCGGCCATGTCTTCGATACCGGCAGAGAGAAGTGCGAGACTTGTGTCATCGGTCTCGACCGGAGTATGAGGACTCAGGTCACCGCCGCCGATCTGTTCAACGCGGCTGTTCATCTCAACGATAGGATCGGTAATGCTTTTCGAGAGTTTGACGGCACGGCTCAAAACGATAGGGATAACGAAGATCATGACAAGAACGACGAAAAGGATCTCTACGGTAAGCCAGAAATCTATCTGCTTCTGGATGCTTGCCATCTCGCCTGCCTCGTAATAAAGATACGAATACATGTACTCTTCGATGAGGCCTGTCGTGATGTAGATGTTGGTCTCAAGCTGATTCATGCGGTTATCGTAGCTGGAAGTGTTTTCGATGTCCTGCATGTATATGCTCAGCTTGTCGCAGAGCGAAAGAACGCTGGTTATCGACTTGCGGCCGTCGGAGTTCGATGTGTTTTGAAGAAGGTCTTCTGCAAGGGATCTTGCCGATTCAACATCCTCCCACGGCATTTCGTCGCTGTATCCCGTTACGTAGAAATACATCTGCTCATCGATCTCCTGCTTGAACTTCTGGTTAAAGCCGGATACTTTGACGATGTTTCCGGACACGGATGCGTACATCAGGTTACGTGTCAAAAGCATCGCGAAAATACTGACGAGTATGACAGCGATCGGAATAAACATCTGAAGCATAAGACGGTACATTTTTTTCTGTACCGTGTTCGAGCTTTTTCTCCTGTCGGAGGAAGACTTCATTATTCCGTGACTTCTCCGTTACGATACTGACTGGGTGTGCAGCCCTGATTCTTCTTGAAAACGAAAGAGAAATATCTCGGATCTTTATATCCGATCTCGTTGGCGATCTCGCCGGATCTCTTGCTCGTATTGCGCAGAAGGATCTTGGCCTTGGCCATTCTCTTTTTGGTGATGTATTCGACGAACGACAGTCCGACTTTGTTGGAGAACAGAGCGCTCAGATAGTTGGCGCTGATATTGATCTCTTCGGCAACCGAGTCGAGTGAGATATCTTCGTCCGCATAGTGTTCGTTTATGTAATCGACAGCGTTGTTGATGATGTCGTTGCCACGCTTCTGAGCTTCCGTATCCCTCATCTTGATCGCGACTGTGAGAGCTTCAGTGAGATAAGGCTTGACTTCTTCTGCCGTGATATTCGTATCAAAAGTCGGAAGGCTTGCGGCGATCTGCTCTGAATCCACATCGGCTTCCTTCAGCGCGAGCTCAACATTTACTCTGATGCTCACGAGCAGATAGTAACGGAAAAGTATCGAGTTGACGCTCGATTCAAGACTCTTCAGATAATCGTTTGCAAAGGTCTCGACTTCACCTGCCGTACCTGTCTGAACGAAATAGCGGATGATCATGGGGTCGAACTTGCCCGCATCGATCTTGTTGATCTCGCTCTCATCAGCAACATACTGCTCTGTCTTGATCTGCTCGGATGTGAAAATATGCTGGTTAGGGAAGATGTGTCTGTAGGCAAACGCCCTGTTCGCATCCTGGTAGCAGGATGAAAGACCGCTTAATCTGTTGGTCGCCATACCCACAGCGACATGCCAGTCAAGTGTGGAAGATGCCTGCTCACAGTGGTCGCCGATCATCTTTACGCACTTTTCCTCCATTCGCTTAAGACTCTCCTCATCGCCTTTGATAAGGACAGCATAAGAGAAGAGATTGCATCTGAAGATTATGTAGTCAGGATATTGCATGAACTGGTTGAGAAGGCTCTCCGTGACACCGGATGCCTCGTCCGAATATGTTGACTGGTCAAGGTCCCTGATCGAGAAGATGACGATGTTATAACCATCGGCCGAAAGATTCAGATGAAGCTTATCGGCTTCTTCGTAGATCTCCTGCACCGACAAAGATCCCTCTACGAGCTTTTCGAAAAAAACTCTGTGCGAAAGTCTCTCGAACTTCTTGAATTCCTGTTCATAAAGCTTCACATAGTCTTTCTGCTCATTCTCTTCGGTGATCTTTTTGCGCACACCTTCAAGAGCATTGATCATGTCAGTTTTGGTGACAGGCTTTAAGAGATACTGCTCAACGCCGATCTCGATGGCTTTTCTGGCATATTCAAAATCGCTGTAACCTGAGATGACGATTATCTTGATATTGGGAAGCTCCTTCGTGACTGTCTTACTGAGAGACAATCCGTCCATGAAGGGCATCGTGATATCGGTGATGAGAACATCGGGCTTGAGTTTTCTTATCATGGGCAGGGCCATCTCACCGTCGGGGGCATCGCCTACGAACTCGAAGCCGTACTTTTCCCACGGGATCATATCGCGCAGACCTTCGCGCACAATACTCTCGTCTTCACAAATAAAAACCTTGAAAAGTTCCATCAGATGTCCTCCACTAATACCTCTTAATTGTATCATAGCAGGGACAGGGCTTTTTTCTTTATTCTGTTTGAAATATTAAGAAAATAGCAAGTCCGGTCAGGCAGCTTCAGCGGTCTCAACCTTCTCTAATTCTTTTATCTTTCTGATCCCGAGCATTGAAAGAGCAACGATCACGAGGCATATGCCGGAGCAGATGATCGTGACGGATGAGCCTCCTCCGACGCCTTTGCCTGTCAGTTTGCCAACGGCATCTGCCGTTATTCCGCTGAGTGCATAGGCTGCGACATAACCGAGCTGGGAGATGAATCCGAGGAAAGCCCAGGCACGTCCCTGAAGCTCAGAAGGAATGTTGATCCTTACGAGATAATCCAGGCAGTTGTTTGCAAAAGGCAATGCTGCGAAGAAGACAAAACCGAATGCACAGATGATATAAACGTTTTGTGTCACTGCGAAGAGTGCCATTCCGACACCGGATACCGCAAGGCCGAGACTGAGCACTCTTGCGAAGTTCTTTTTGATTCCCTTTATGCCTAAGATAATGCTTGTAACGAGCATTCCTGATGCAGCGGCAGTCTCAACGATCCCCAATGTTTTCGAGTCTGCAAATGACAGTACGAAAGGCTCGCCCAAAACCTGGAACACACCCATGAAGAGACATATCAGGGAAGATACAATGACGAGAACAAGAAGTCCCTTGTTGCCGGATACTGCCTGCCATCCTTCTTTCATGCTCTTAAAGAACGGTTCGGGATTGGAAGGCTTGCTTGTCTTGATAGAGCTTTTTACGACTGCAGCAGCAACGACTGTAAGGAAGAATGTGCAGATGTCTATTATTAGTATCAACTTGATGTCGCTTGCCGCAAGAAGGAATCCTGCGATCACGGGTGAGAAGAGATATCTTGCAGAACCTGCCATCGATACAAGACCGTTAGCCTTTGAATACTGTTCCTTGGTAAGGAGGTCCGTGATGGTGGCTGTATATGAGGGTTCCAAAAGAGCGGAGAATACCGAGCTTATGGTGGTTCCGAGATAGATCTGCCAAAGCGCGGCTTCTCCTGTGAGCATGCAAATGAGAATGAAAAGAACGCCCAGGCCTGAAAGACCGTCGCCGATCATCATGAGAAGACGTCTGTCATAGCGGTCAGCAAGAACGCCTGCGGGGATCTTGAGGACAAGTGCGGGAAGGAAGCCCAGGAGTGTGAGCATCGCCATGTCTGCAGCGCTTCCCGTCTTCTGGAAAATATAAAGACCAAGACCGAAGCTCGTGAGACCTCCGCCTATTGATGAGATCAGTTCGCCTGCCCACAGCAGAAGAAACTTTCCGTAATTGTTCTTTGTCTTTTCCATTTCGGGGACTCCCTTCCGGATTTCTTGATGTTACTTTACCGTGCCCGGGGGAGTAAATCTTGAGATAACTCTTACGCATTCCTTAAATATTTCTTAAATCGACGCGGGCGCTCTTTAGTCAATAAAAGAATTATTCTGTTATAATACGAACGTTATTTAATTCCAAAGGAGTATGTTATGGACAAATTAATTGCTTTCATACTCTATTTCGTGGTTGTCCTTGGTATCGGTATTTTCTTCTTCTTCAAGAGCAAGGGCAGCGACGAGAAAGAGTATTTCCTCGGCGGTCGTCACATGGGTCCTTTCGTTACTGCGATGAGCGCGCAGGCATCGGACATGAGCGGCTGGCTGTTGATGGGTTTCCCTGGTTCGCTTTTCGCGTTCGGTATGGGACAGGTTTGGATCGGAATAGGTCTTGCACTGGGTACGGCAGGCAACTGGATCTTCGTTGCCACAAGACTCCGCCGTTTCTCAAAGGCATCAGGTGACTCGATCACTCTCCCTCAGTACCTCACAAACAGATTTGCAAGCCAGAGCCCCGTGCTGAAGGTCGTATGCGCTATCATCTTCCTCATCAGCTTCACGGTTTATGTTGCATCCGGCTTCGTTGCAGGCACAGCAGTTTTCACATCTGTCATTCCGACGCTTGCTGACAAGCCGCACCTCGCAATGATCATCTTTGCAGTATTGATCCTCATGTATACATTCCTTGGCGGTTATAAGGCCGTATGCTGGACTGACTTCTTCCAGGGCATCATGATGCTCATCGCGCTCCTTGCAGTACCGATCGTAATGAAGGCTGTCGGAGATTTCGATCCCGTTTACTATAATGCTTTCACAAATGCAGCCGGCGAGGAAGTTGCCGCATTCGGCACAAATCCTTTCGCTGCTCCCTGGCAGGAGATCGTAACAGGTCTCGGCTGGGGCCTTGGCTACTTCGGTATGCCTCACATTCTCGTACGCTTCATGTCTATCGAGAAGCCTTCTCAGATCAAGAAGTCAGCTACTGTTGCCATCATCTGGGTAGTTCTTACTCTCGGCGCTGCAGCAGTTATCGCTTATCTCGGAAGAACTTTCATCTTGGGCGACGGAACATCTCTTGCTGAACTTCTTCTCCCTAATGACCGTAAGAACATCTTCATCGAGGTCGTAAGCAGGACCTTCCCCGGCTTCATCGCAGGAGTCCTTCTTTCTGCGATCATCGCTGCTGCAATGTCTACTGCTGACTCCCAGCTCCTCGTTGCATCTTCCGCATTTACGAGCGACATCTATAAACCGCTCCTCCGCAAGAACAGCGCTTCCGACAAGGAGATGCTCTGGGTCGGCCGTATCGTAGTTCTTGTTGTTGCAGTTGTTGCTTTCTTCATCGCCCGTCAGGGTCTTGACGACTCACAGTCCTGGGCCGCAGACATCATGAACATGGTTGAGAACGCATGGGGTCTCTTTGGTGCATCCTTCGGACCTGTCGTTATCCTCTCACTGTTCTGGAAGCGCTTTAACTATGCAGGCGCAGTTGCAGGAATCATCGGCGGCGCTGTTGCAGATATCGCATGGCTCCTTCTCTTCACGAGCACGATCAGACCTGCAGCCATCTCCGACACAGGCATTTACGAGATCGTTCCCGGCTTCATTGCAGGCCTCATCATTGCAGTCGTGGTTACACTCGCAACAAAGGCTCCGGGCAAGGAAGTCGAAGCAATCTATGCCAAGGCTACAGATAAGTCTGTTGACGACTGATCTTTGATCTTTTCGAAAACTTACACAAGAGGATGTCTCAAAACAACGAGGCATCCTCTTTGCAATTGTTGATCAAATTTAGGGGCAACAATTGCATAAAAAGGCGATATTGTGCAATTGTCGGCTGTTTTTTGGAGTAACAATTGCACATGGGTCATGCTACTTCATCAGATTATGAGATCTTGCTATCATCCCGATGTGATAACATAAGACAGAAAATAAAAGGGGATATGGATCATGAGCACGGTAACATGGATAAAGTGCAAAACAGATAACTGTTATTTAGTCTCGAACGGGAAAGACGCGTTCCTTGTCGATACCGGTAGTGCGGTAAGTTACGACAAGGTTTTGGAAGAATGCAGCAAGTACAACATGAAGCTGATCGTTCTGACACATACGCATTTCGATCACGCCGAAAACGCTGCGAAACTGTCGAAGCATTTTGGCATTCCGGTGGCATGTCATGAGGCAGATGTCGAGCTTTTCGAGAGCTTCGACAAACAGCCGATGGAATCGTACGGCATCGTCGGCAAAGTCGTTCTCGGCACGTCACTTAAGGTGTTGAGACAGACAAAAGTCGAGAAACCCGACAATCTCATTTTCATCAAGGACGGCGACGACCTGTCGGCATATGGATTTGACGCAAAGATAATCGGACTTCCCGGTCACACAAAAGGATCGGTCGGTGTCGATGTCGAAGGAAAATATCTTATCGTCGGCGACGAACTTGATAACTGGATCAGCCCCGCGACGGGACATCTTTATAACGATCTTGATGCGATCAGGAAGAGTGCCGGGAAGATCGACGGGCTCGGTGAGAGAACCATTTACTATGGTCACGGCAAGCCGACAGGGAACAGATTTAAGCATTTTTAAGACGGACACACCGTGTCTAAACCCCGAAAACACGGCAATTCTCGCTTTGTGTCGTGTTATTCTTCGGGAGAATGGCATATCCTGACAACGATCGGAAGGAGGCCCGAACTTTGGATCAGAAGAAAACAGGACAGTTCCTTAAGTCTTTGCGTAATGAAAAAGGACTTACTCAGGAACAGCTGGCAAAGCAGTTCAATGTCAGCAACAGATCAGTCTCAAGATGGGAGACCGGAACAAATCTTCCGGACATCTCACTGCTGGTCGAGATTGCCGATTTCTATGATGTCGATGTAAGGGAGATCATAGACGGGGAGAGGAAAAGCGAGATGATGGATAAAGAGACACGCGAAGTCGCAGATAAGATGGCAGACTACGCGGGAAATGAAAAGAGCAAACTCTTAAGGTTTGTCCAGATAGCGGGCATATCGGGAATCGTGCTGACCATTGTGTCACTGGTCCTGCAGACTATTTCTTATGAACCCGATCTCAGGCGCGCCACGGCCATTCTGATCACATTTGTGGTATTTGTGGTCATGAGCATTATCACGCTCTATGTAACAGGCCTTCTGCAGAAGATAACCAAACACAGGAAGCTCGTTAAAGCCATAAAGATCATCACCATAGTCGTCATGGCTCTGGTAACTCATTATGTGCTTGTGATATTCCTGGTCTTAGGCTTATTCTTTGCGTCCTTCTATGGTGCCAAAATTGAGGTCAGCACAGACGCTTCAGAATTCAATAAATACATTCACAATGAGCAGGACTATGATACCGAATACAGCATGGGCTCAAACCCGCTTTTCGATGTCATGCCTGAGAAGATCGAAGGAGATGCAACTGAATACCAGCTGACCTATTACAATCCGTGGGACGGCCAGTATATTGTGTACATGACGCTTGATTACGGCGATAAATATGATGAGGAGATCGCAAGGCTTCAGGAAATCGGTATTGATGATTACGAAGGCATTTATACGGTTACAGGTGAGCCGGAAGGCTACGATCTGGTCGCAATGGATTCTGACGATTACAGCGGATTCGTATATGCAATGATTCCTGAGGATCTGGATGGCAACACTAAGATCACCTACTGCGCGATCGTGTTCTGCAACTATTCCCTTGACCTGGATGTGCACGAGTACATGAAGGAAGAATACCTGCTTCCGGGTTTTGATGCGACAGATGATAACCCTTACAAGAAAGAAATGATGGGTACCTGAAATAAATATATAAGGTTACCTTCATATAAATATTTGGTAAATAATCTCATATTTTCATTACAATTTTGATCTCCCGATTTTATAATCTAGACATTATAAAAGGAAGTGCGGGAAGGATCATGTATTACGCCAGCATAGGAATAATAGCTATAATCATCCTTGTCATCGTTAATTTCGAGGCGCTAAGGAAGGTACAGAGCTCAAAAGAAAATGAGCTCCGTATTAAGTACCGCCAGTTTTTGATCTCCCTTATCGCATATTTCTTTGCGGATGCAATGTGGGGCCTGTTTTATGAACAACGATGGGTGGCTGTCACTTATATTGATACTGTTATGGTGTTTTCGACGATGACCCTGTCCGTATTACTCTGGACAAGGGCCGTAGTGGTTTTTACGGAAAGCAAAGGAAAACTGACTAAACTATTCGTATTTAGCGGATGGTTCATTTTCGGGTTCGAAGTGGTCATCCTTATTGTTAACCTGTTTGTTCCGATCGTTTTCTCGTTTAATGCGGATAAGGAGTATTTGGCTCTTCCGGCAAGATATATCGCTTTATTTTTGCAGATGGTGCTTTTCTTTGTTACAGCAATATATGCCTTTTCAGTATCAGCTAAAAACGAGGGAATCAAGAGAGCCCATTTCATTACTGTAGGGTGTTCAGGCATTATCATGGCAATATTCATTGCTTTGCAGATGCTGTTCCCGTTTATGCCGCTTTATGCTTTGGGGTGCCTATTTGCAACCTGCGCCATCCACTCCTTTATATATAGGGAAAAAGACATAGTTCATAACCGCGAAATGGAGAGTGCCTCGAAGAAGGCTTACAGAGACGGTCTTACCGGAGTCAAGAACAAGCTCGCTTATCTTGAATCATTGAGGGAACTTGAACTTTACTCCAAGGATCACAATTTTGAAGGATACGGACTTGTTGTATTCGATCTTAATGGTCTGAAAACCATCAATGATACTTTGGGTCATGAAGCCGGTGACATATATTTGAAAAGTGCATGCAAGCTTATTTGTGAAATATATAAACACAGTCCCGTTTACCGCATTGGCGGCGATGAATTCGTTGTTGTTCTTAAGGGCAGTGACTTCGCTAACAGGGATGATCTTCAAATGCAGTTTGACAATCAGATCAATGAGAATATGAGCAACGGAGATGTCATCGTATCCAGCGGAATGGCTGTTTTCGATCCCGAGATAGACGAAAGCTACACTGAAGTATTTATCCGTGCCGATAAGAGGATGTACGAGCGCAAGATGGCGTTGAAGGCATTAACTGCGCAATAACATCAAATCATTAATAAAAACCAAAGATAAATTGAATATTTCGCTCCGCTGTTGTTGATAAAATGGAACCATCAGATAAAACTTTCAGCGAGGTGTTTTTATGCTCGATCTCAAGGGAAAATGGGTCCTGATAACAGGTGCTTCACGCGGCCTCGGAAGACTTGCCGCAAAGCTCATGGCAGAGCAGGGCTGCAATCTCATCCTGCAATCAAGAAGCGTGGATCACACTTTATCTCTCGAAGAGGAAGTTAAGGCTTTGGGCGTTAAGTGTCATTCCTTTGAAGCTGATCTTAATGATATCCCGTCGGTAATGAAGATGCTCTCTGACATTGACGCACTCGGAGTCGATGTTGACGTTGTTCTCAACAATGCAGGTCTTCAGATCGCATACAGACCTGAGTATTGTGTGACACCTCCGGAAGATTTCACGGTCAGTTTCAATGTCAACACGATCGCGCCTGCGATGATCTGCTACCATTATCTTCCCGGGATGCTAGAAAAGGGTTTCGGCCGCATCGTAAACACTACGAGCGGCATCGATAAAGAACCTGAGCAGGCAGGATATTCGGCAGCGAAGGCAGCACTCGACAAGATAACAAAAGACATGGCTTCGAGACTTGGCGGAACAGGTGTAACAATGAACCTTACCGATCCCGGCTGGTGCAGGACGGACCTCGGCGGCCCCAATGCACCCAATTCACCCGAGAGCGCGATTCCCGGAGTAGTTGTCGGAGCATTTGTGGATAACGATGTAAACGGTCAGATATTCCGCGCACAGGAGTTCTCCGGAATGAGTCTTGAAGACGCGGTCGCAAAAGCTAATTCAATTAATTAAGCAAAGGAGATATGCATGGAAAATTTTACCTTCTATTCACCTACGAAATTCGTATTCGGCAAGGGCACCGAGAATGACTGTACAGAGATCTACAAGGCGATGATCTGATCTCCACCTTATTTCTCGAAAATAACAGCACCGCAATCGTAAGGATGATCGATCAAAACGACATCCTTACTTTTTGTTTTGGACATATGTTTTATGACGAGACATGTGATCATAAAGTCACCTGCTCCGGCAAGTATCTGGATAGCGAATATGCCTAAGAACAGCGGATTGCCAAAGAAAACGCTTATTATTCCGGGTATTATTCCCAGAAGAGTCATCGGCATGAGAGAACCTAAGATATAGACAGGGACAGAGAGCGGGACTTTGCATGTGCAATATGGTGTAAGAAGCTGAACAATAAAACCGAATTCAATATCCTTAAAATGTCCGGGTGTTCCAAATGACCAGCTAAGACCATGGAGTCCTTCGTGGATAAACACGAAAGCAATGAACGATACCAGAAAGATCACGATGTTCATATAATCCGGCCAGGGGGCATTAAGAATACTTTCCATATTCAGCCCGTGATTGTAGAGAAGAAATGCCGCAGCCACAACTGCAATGATGGGCAAAGTGATAAGGACACCCACAGTATTTGCCGTGATGATGCTTATAGTAAGGTCAACACGTCTGTAACCTTTTGAGCTAAGGTCTTTTTCGATCTTCTCGAAATTCTCTTTCCTTCGAAGTTCTGCTTTGCTAAGTTTCCGGTTGTCTTTGCCTGCAACCTTATCGTTGTTTCCGCTCATGTTTTTCTCCTTATCAACACCCGAAAATGATAACACATGAAGTCCTGTTCAGCGCAGAGGAGTATAATTAGCGGAGAGAAAACAGGGGAGATGCTGTCATCACACCCGGTTTTAAGATAATGAAAGATCTTACTATCACTGATACAATGTGAATTGATTTGAATACGGAGGGAAGGCTAAGTGTTTTTCACTATTGAGGAATCATTAAAAGCTGCAGACCGCAGTGACATTAAGGGCAAACAGTTCGTTGCCGTATTATCTTTTGAAGAGTGGCAGAAGAACAAAGACAGTTTCGAGATGGTAATCGATATGGATCCTGACCTGTCCGATATATACATTACAAAGGCAGAAGTAAACTACGATTCACTTACGGGATCTTTTGCCATACCCGACAGGAAAAACCCTTCGGGAGATGATCTCAAGTTTGCTTTTGTATTAGACGAGAAGGGCATCGTATTCATCGATGACCACGATACAGCTCTTGGCATCATCAAACGTATCCAACAGACCAAGAAATGGAAGATACCGAGCCTTGAAAGATTCCTATACGATTTCCTTGACCAGATCGTAAAAGACGATCTGAGATTAATGGAGAAATACGAAGACGAACTCGACTCAATGGAACAGGCGATAATCGACGGTGACGAGAATCTTCCTTCCGGCCGGCTTAACGACATCAGAAACGATATCCGTTATCTCCGTATCCACTACGAACAGATGATGGATCTTGCTGCCGAATTTGAAGAGAACGAGAACGGCTTCTTCGAACCCGAAAACCTAAGATACTTCAGGCTATTTATCAACCGTGCTGAAAGGCTTCATGAAGAATCAATGTCTCTGCGCGACTACACGATGCAGCTTCGAGACCTTTACAAGGCACATCTCGACCTTAAGCAAAACCGTATAATGACGGTGCTTACTGTTGTTACAACGATCTTCATGCCGCTGACTCTGATCGTCGGCTGGTACGGAATGAACTTCCGCTATATGCCCGAGCTCGAATGGCAGTGGAGTTATCCCGTTGTAATTCTTGTAAGCATAGTGATCGTTATTGCAAGTCTCCTGTTCTTTAAAAAGAAGAAGTGGCTCTGAGGTGGTTAATCCTTTTATCGCATTATCAAACAGGATCTCATGCGCGCTCGACAACAGGCGTGACCTTAAGATATGCGGGGAAAAACTCGGCGTTTTCGTTCCGTCGCCTTTCGTTAAAGAGATAGGTGCGACAGGCTGCCAGTCGGCGCCATATAAAGGACTAGATGTTGTTTTAAAAGATCTCACTCTTTCTTCCAACGACTCATTTGTTGATATAGGCTGCGGCAAGGGAAGGGTCATAGCATACCTTGTCGGGAAAGGTGCTCCGTGCAGCATTACCGGTATCGAGATCAATCCTGAAGTCGCTTCGGTTGCAAGCCGCTGGACAAAGCGCTGCCGCAATGTTGAGATCATCGAAGGAGATGCATTCGGACTGGACTACAACGATTACACAGTTCTCTTCATGTACCGTCCGATGGAAAGTGACGTCTTCATCTGTTTTGTTAATCTCCTCGAAATGACACTGACGCATCCCGTAAAGTTCTACTACTATGCAGACGGCCAGAGCGGCTACTATCTGAATGACAGACCGGGATGGAAACTTATCGAACGTCAGGAGATTCATCATGCCGGAGGAATGTATATCCACCGTGTCCCGCAGCGTTTCTCGGTATGGCAATATACACCCTAATACCTGATTTCTCTGAAACGGATGTCCGTTCATTTCACGTTTGTTATAATGAGCATATCTAAGGCGGCTAAAAGATATGGGGGAACGGGATGAAGCTTCGCAGAAAACTGTTTTCAAGCAAGTATCCTTACGACTGCACGAAGTCGGAGCTGTTTCTTGGTGCATGCCGTGAGAATTTCGATCACCTGATCACTCATTGCAAAGACTACAGTAAGATCTGCAGGGGCCTTGGCATCACTTCATCTGAAGACATTTCCAAAGTGGAAGACATTCCCGTTATTCCGACCATGCTCATGAAACAGCATGATTTCAGGGCAGGCCGGTATATGGTCATGGCGACATCGTCAGGCACGAGCGGGAAGATGAGCCGCGTGCGTTTTGAATTCGGTGCGCTCTGGTCGGCACTTAAGATGTCCCTTAAAGTAACGAGATATCACGGGATCATTTCGATGAGACCGTGCCGCTATATCGTCATGGGTTATAAGCCGCACCGTTCGAATAAAACAGCTGTTGCAAAGACAGCTTATCTTACGACTTTCCTTGCTCCCGCATTAAGCCGCAAGTTCATTCTGAAGCACACACCAGACGGTTATAAACCTGACTTTGAAAGCATCGTCGAAGCACTAAAAAAATATGAGAAGGGCAAAGCTCCGGTGCGCTTTATGGGATTCCCTTCGTACACATTTTTCCTGTTCAGGATCCTTGAAGAGAAAGGCCTTTCATTCAAGCTCCCCAAAGGTTCGAAGATAATGCTCGGAGGCGGCTGGAAGCAGTTCTATCAGGAGGCTGCCGACAAGGAGACATTCTATAAACTTGCGAAAAAAACTCTTGATATCGAAGAGGAGAACATAGTCGAATTCTATGGCGCGGTCGAGCATCCGATACTTTATACTTCATGTCCGGCACATCATTTCCATGTGCCGGTTTACAGCAATATCGTAATAAGAGATCCGGTTTCTCTTGAGCCTCTTGAAAAAGGTCAGACAGGTCTTGTAAATCTCATTTCGCCTCTTTGCAAGGCGACACCCATACTGTCGATAATGACAGATGATCTGGGTATCCTTCACGACGGTGCAACATGTCCATGCGGAGTGAAGTCGCCTTATCTGGAGATCATCGGAAGAGTCGCTCCGGATGATATAAAAACATGTGCCGCCGGCGCTGCCGACATCATCAAGGGGGTTAAGGTATGATCCTTTTCGACGGAAAGACATATGAGAGTTCGGAACAGGACCGTCTCCTTACGGAATTGAAGAACAAGATACCCGTTATCCTTTCCGGGAAGCAGCTTTCACCTGAGATGGTGGTCGATGCTGTCGATATTCTTCGTGAAGACCTTCTCAAAGGAAAATTTGATGAACTTCTCACATCGTTTCCGAAAGATGTTGTAGCCACTTATAAGAAACAGGCAGAAGCCCTTCTTTCAAAAGAACATCTTCACAAAAAGATCGCAACAGAGCTTGGGGATACCGAAGAATATATTACCGATCCGATGGACGGTTTCTCGCAGATACTTGTAAAGAAAATGCCGCTTGGCGTTTTGTTCCACATCGCCGCAGGCAACATGGATTTTCTCCCGGCTTATTCACTTGCAGAAGGTCTCATGACCGGCAATATAAACATCCTGAAGCTTCCTTCCGCAGATAACGGATTATCGTTAAAACTCATAATGCAGCTCATCGAATACCGTCCGGAGCTGAAGGATTATATCTATGTTTTCGACACGGCATCGACAGATATTCAGGGCATGCGCAAGATGGCGGAATTAAGCAATGCCATAAGCGTTTGGGGAAGTGACATGGCTATAGAAGCCGTCAGAGGACTTGCCCCGACAGGCGTGAAGATAATTGAGTGGGGGCAGAAATTAGGCTTCTGCTATATCTCGAGATTGGATGAGGTTAAAGATGCAAAAGAAGAGCTTGAAGGTCTCGCAAAACACATTGCAACCACCAAACAGCTCCTATGCAGCAGTTGTCAGGTGATCTATCTCGATACCGAAAACCCGGACGAACTGAGATCATTTGCTGTGCGGTTCCTTCCGCTCCTCGAAAAGGCTGCCAATGAGAATGCATCAGAAGAGATAGGCGTGCTTGCAAGAGATACGCTCATTTCATATACACAGCGTCTGAAGGGTTATCTCGGTGAAGAGGAGAAACAGGAAAACGTTTTAAGGGGAAGAGGTGTAAGTCTTATACTTTCATCCGACAGTGTTCTTGAACTCTCACCGATGATGTGCAATGTTCTCATCAAACCTCTTCCGCGCGCAAAGGCCGGCGAAGTGCTTTATGAAAGCAGATATCATCTTCAAACAGCAGGTCTTATCTGTCCTGATGAAGACAGGGGCAGCCTGGCAGATCTGTTTACAAGATGCGGAATAATACGTGTCACCAAAGGATCTGACATGAGTGCTTATTTTCCTGGTGAATGCCACGACGGCGAGTATGCACTGAGCCGTTATGTAAGGATAGTCAACGTTGAGAAATAGTTAAGAATGTGCACCGGTTTTACCGGCACTCCAGGAAGCGTTGTTCTTCTCCAGCGCTTATTCCTGACATGGACAACGCTTCCCTTTTGCCACGAACAGTGTAACACGGAGAGCTTTCCGAATATGCGTGAAGGGTGGGGAAAGGATGAGTGAAAGTTGAGTGATTTTCGTGACGGTAAGATTACAGCATGCTTGACGGAACAAAAACCCTGTTGTATTATCACGGCTGAAATCTTACACAGGAGGAACACCAATGAGAAAGACGATCTGCTGAAGTTTTATATAACTGCCTCGCGGATAAGTCTGTTTTTGTGTGTTCATTTATATTGCATTTTTATTTAAGCCGCGGCCGCTACTTTGTGTCGCGGCTTTTGATTTATCCGGCAGAGGATCCCACGGAAAGGAATCATTATGCCAGTAATTACTATCAACAATCTTATATTCGGATACGACGGATCCGAGAAAACACTTTTCGATAATGTTTCGATTACTTTGGATACAGGATGGAAGCTCGCGCTTGCCGGCCGGAACGGCAGGGGAAAGACGACATTCTTCAAGCTCTTAAGAGGCGAACTCCCCTACAGCGGAACGATAACAGGCGTGCCTGAGACCATCATTTTCCCTATGACCGGGCTTCCCGACAATGAGGACTGGAGAGTCCGCAAGGAATTAAATCTCATGGGTGCCGATCCCGACATTATGTGGCGCCCTATGGAGACTTTATCCGGCGGCGAAAGGACCAAACTGATGCTCGCAAATCTCTTTGCATCAGACGGCATCTATCCCCTGATCGACGAACCTACCAACCATCTCGACAGGCAGGGAAGAGAAGCTGTTGCCGATTACCTGTCTGCCAAAGACGGCTTCATCCTGATATCACACGACCGAGCATTCCTTGACCGATGCACCGACCACACACTGGTCATAACGAAGACAGGACTTGAGCTTGTCGGCGCCACATATTCAGTGTGGTGGGAGAACAATGAACAGCGTATGGAAAGCGAGCGTGCGCGCAACGACCAGCTCAAAAAAGAGATGGGCGCTATCGATGCCGCCATGAAGAAAAATGCGCAGTGGTCATCGAAAGCAGAAGGCTATAAGAACAGGAGCAAGGCACCTTCAAAGGTTGCAGAAGATCATTTCAGAAGAGCATTTGAAGCGGAGAAAGCCAGGAAACTTATGGCTGCATCCAAAAATCTCGAGAGACGGAACGAGCGCAAGATGGAGGAGAAGCAGAGTCTTCTTAAAGATCTTGAACGCTCCGAAAAACTGAAGATAACCGGCACCGAACATCACAACAAAACACCGGTTATACTGAAAGATATCTCACTGTTCCGCTATGGAGAACCAGTAGTTACGGGATTTGATCTGACTGTCGAACGCGGCAGCAAGATCTCTCTTCAGGGCAGGAACGGATGCGGCAAGAGTACGCTTATCAAGTATCTTGCAGGGCTTGGTGAAGACGAAGGAATAACTGCCGAAGGTGACATCTATATTGCTCCGGGACTCAGGATCTCTTATGTAGGTCAGGACACCTCATCTCTTAACGGATCACTCTACGATATTGCATCAGAACGCGGTGCAGACAGGACTGTATTCAGCACGATCCTGGTTAAGATGGGATTTACCAAGGAGATGTTATACCGCGATGTATCGCAGTTGTCGCTGGGTCAGAAGAAATTCGTCATGATCGCATTATCCCTGTGTGAGCATGCGGATCTATATCTCTGGGACGAGCCGCTCAATTATATCGATGTCTATCTCAGACAGGAGATAGAGAGACTGGTCAAAGACAACAACGTCACCATGCTCTTTGTAGAGCATGACCGCACATTTTCGGAGGCTGTCTCAGACTTTGAAGTGAAGATGTGATAAAACTCACCAGCCGTAAGAGAAGTACTGTGTGTCCATATCTGGGAAAAATGGACTGATCCTTTCCCAGAAATCCTTACCGGTATCTTCGATGTAATAGCTTTTGATCTCTTCGCCGAACTTTCGGTTATCTACATCATATGGCTTATCGTAAAGGGTAAGTTTTGTACAGTCGTATATCAGATAGGTGCCGTCAGACAAAGTCAGTTCGATTCCGTACTGACCTTTGTAGAAATAATCTGTATGTCCGAAATGCGAACTGATACGGGTCTTGCTGATCTCTTCAATCAGTTCATCAAGCCGGTCTTCCGATACTTCCTGAATATACGGCTCATCTAATTCACCATAGCCGTTTGTCCAGACTCTTGCGGCAACGACAGTCTGGTCGTTGTCGCAATAATTCAAAAGCGTATGCCTGGAATGCGAGGGTTCATTGGACGGACGGAACAGAAAGCATCCGCCAAGTGAGAATAAAACCGAAATTGTAAGCAGAAAAGTAATGATACGTCTCATATGAATCCCCTTTAGATCATTCCTCATATCCGGCCGAAAACTCAAAATTATTATACACCAGATGTCATTAATGCTTATGAAGCCGGCTGGATCTGTCTTATATGTCATTATTCTTTATTTATTAATAAATACTTGAAGAGTGCGTAACATAAGTTTTCCTATAATGATATTGTTAGAATTCTGTTAGTGGGCAAGGTGTGATCGTGTTTTCAAGATATGTATATGTTGGCATATTTGCTTTTCTTATACTGATATTGGTTTTATGCGCGATAAATGCCAAACGTCATTATAAAGACCTTGGAGTTGCTGTATCCTGGCTAGATATAGCGACCATTCCGCCTATCCTCGGAAATGCCATCATTATTGCTGCCACACAAAAGTGGATGGCTCTTATCGGTTGTTATACCTATTACATCGGACTGGATTTTTTCATCTATGAAGTAATGAGATTCACGGAAGAATATTGCAGCGGTGCAGGCAAGAAAAAGGCAAAGGCTCCTGTATGGTTTAAGTGGGTATTGCTTGCAGATGCCATTCAGCTTGCTTTAAACCCGATTACAAAACACGCCTTTGATATTGAGAAGATCAATTATCAGAACCAGATCTTTTATATCTTAAGACCGCTTGCAGGACAGATGATCCACAGGGTGGTTGACTACGGAATCTACATCGCGGTCCTCGTGTTCTTCGCAATTACTACTTTCCGCGCATCACGTATCTTCAGAGAAAGATATGCAGTCATCCTGATGACAATGATCGCAATCCTTTTCTGGGAATCTTATTATATCTTTTCCAAGATCCCGATTGACCGCTCGATGATAGGATTCGGTGCGTTCGGACTGATCACATATTATTTCTCTATCCATTACAGGCCGTTAAAGCTTCTCGATAAGATACTGTCGAGTATTGTTTCAAACGGAAATGATGCATGCTTTATCTTCTCGCCGAGAGGGCGTTGCGTATGGGTCAACAAATCAGCTGAAATGCTCGTAGGCGTTACGGAAGAGAACTGTGAGAAAGCTCCTGAAGCTCTGGAATATCTGTTTAATACAAAGCTCAGAAGAGGAAACTGGACAGAGCAGCATATGACAGGTGCCGGCGACAGCATTAAGTATTATCTTTTCGAGAACCGTGATGTTTTCAATGATAAGGGAAATATAACGGGATATTATCTCAATGTCAGAGATATAACCAAAGAGCAGCTCAAGATCAGGAAAGAACTTTATGAGGCTACTCATGACAGACTCACGGGTTTTTATAACAAAGACCACCTGATCAAGATCGTCAGTCAGGCTATTGAAGTTCATAAGGATATCGATTATATGATCCTTTATATAAACATAAAGAGCTTTAAAGTGGTAAATGATATCTTCGGCAATGATTTCGGTGATTATGCCATCAAGTGTTTTTCTGAGCGGATGAAATCATATTTCTCCAAGAGAAGCATCATCGGACGTATCGGCGGTGCTAATTTCGGTGTCCTAGTACCTAAGGAGGAATTCAATGAGAGTGAGATGGAGAGAGCTATTTCTCTCATCAATATCAAGCTGGATTCTGCCAAGTATCCCATACAGTCCCAGGTCGGTGCTTATGAAGTTGACCGCGATGTCAAAGACGTCAATACAATGTTTGCAGATGCAAGGATCGCTCTTTCAACGATCGAGAACGATGACTCTGCACGTATCGCTTACTACGATGACAAGTTAAAGAACGAGATCTTATGGAATAAGGAGATCACTGCTCAGCTTGCCGACGCCATCAAAAACCGCGATATCAGACCTTACCTTCAGCCTATCGCTGACAACAACGGCAAGATCGTAGGTTGCGAAGCGCTTGCAAGATGGATCCACAAAGATCACGGGTTCCTCGCGCCTTACAAGTTCATTCCCGCTCTCGAGAAGAACGGCCTGATCGCCGAAGTTGACAAGTATATGTGGCGCTGTGCATGCGAGATCCTTGCAGACTGGAAGAAACGCGGATGGGACATGTTCATATCTGTCAATATTTCGCCAAAGGACTTCTATTACATTGATGTCCCGAAGTATATCAGAGACCTTGTTGAGGAATATCATATCGAACCGAGACAGCTCCGTGTTGAGATCACCGAGACCGTCATGATAAACGATGCCAATAAGATTGTTTCCCTGATGGATGAATTCCGCAACTACGGATTTATCGTTGAGATGGACGATTTCGGAAGCGGATACTCTTCACTCAACATGCTTAAGACCCTGCCGGTCGATGTTCTCAAGATCGACATGAACTTCTTAAGTAAGTCAGATAAAGAGCAGAAAGCTGATACTATCGTAAAGAATGTCATCCATCTTTCTCTTGATCTCGGTATGACTTCACTTACCGAAGGTGTAGAGACAAGAGACCAGTATGATATCCTTACGGCTATGGGATGCAAACTCTTCCAGGGATACTATTTCAGCAAACCCGTTCCGACTGAAGAATTCGAGAAACTGGCAAGTGCCAGCAACGGCTGACCGCAGTCTTTTCAGACACTTTTAAGGCACAGTACTGTCCCCTGAACTGACATAATAAGGGTTTTGATGACAGTTCCCTTAATTTTGCCGCGAGTGTCGTATATAATAGCTTCATCTTAAAATTTGGAGTGTATATGAAAAGAATAACAGCATCTGTTTTATCGGCAGCGCTGCTTCTTGCAGTGACATCATGCAGCAAAGAGCCCGGACAGACTGAAGAATTACCTGCAACGACGGTTACGGAGCAGACAGAAGTATTCGAGACAACAGAAGAGACGGCAGCAGTGACTGTCACTGAGACTACAGCCGAACCTCCGGCATGGGAGGGCAGCTGGCTTGCAACAGATACGGAAGAGCATTTTGAGATAAAAGATGTTACTTCAGACGGCTTCAGATTGACTTTCTGGCATTATGAAGAAGGCCAGATTGAAGAGTTTATTTATAAAATGGAATTTGACAACCCTGAGAAAACGGTTGCTTCCGAGATCGGCACCGCCCAGGATCACGGCGGATGGGAATATACTTTTACCTTTAACGGCGACACCATTCTTGTCCAGTCCAAACTTCCTGACCAAATCTTTAAAAGAGATGTTTAAGTGAGACAGCAGAGGACAGGATAATGACAGGAATTACAGCCCAGGCAGCAGGCATTCGGACCGGCAAGAAGATCTCCGGCAAACTCGGAATGTTTTTCCTTGCAGTAATAATCTTTTTCCAGATCATTGCCATGATGATAGTCTGCAGCGGCAAAAAAGAGTATCACATCGACGAGATATACAGTTATTTATTATCTAACAGTTATCATACTGACCGGATAGCAAACGATGAAACCAAGTGGGATAAGTGGGTATCCGGTGATCAGTACAAGAGTTTTATCACTGTTCAGGACGGTGAGAAATTCGCTTATGACAAGGTCTATTACAACAATTCGCTTGATTGCCATCCTCCGTTGTACTACTGGGTAATACACACTGTATGTTCCTTTTTCCCGGATCAGTTCAGCAAATGGTTTGGTCTTGTGGTCAATATTCTGTTCCTGATCGGAGTTGATATCCTCATTTATCAGATCTCCCGGAGGATGATCACTTCGAAACTTATGCAGCTTCTTCCTGTTGTTGTTTACGGTTTCTCTCCTATTGCAGTTGAGACAGTGACATTTATCAGGATGTATATGATGCTGACTTTTATATCACTGATGGTATGTTATCTCACTATCAGCCTGATGAAAGAGGGAATAACCAAAACAAAGATCGGACTGATCTGGCTCTTTATCTTCCTGGGCGGAATAACACAGTACTATTCACTGGTGCTCAGCTTTTGGGGAGTTCTGTTTTTCGAGATTTATCTGCTTACGCAAAAAAAGATCAAACTGTTCTTTATACATGGATTCGGTTCTCTGTTAAGCGTTGTGCTTGTTTATTTTTCATTTCCTTTTATCCTGACACAGGCATTCGGTTCAGATACCAATAATATCGGCAACGAGGTTTCAAACAATTTTTTCAACATCAGGCTTCACCTGCGTCAGGCACGTGATCTTGCCGAGACTCTTATAGATCACACAGGATACGGAAATGCCGGCAACAGACTCTGTATTGCTTTGGGAGTTGTTATTGCAGTCCTGTTAGTGCTGAAGATAATCAAAAACAAAAAGTCAGCTTTGAAACAGACTCCCGAAGCTTTATGGATGGCAGGTGTTTTCGCGGCAACTTTCCTTTCCGTGTCATATATCGGCGGAGAGTATGTTTATCTGAGATACATCTATTACATAGTCCCTCTGATGTATATTCTGGCTGCTTATCTGTTAGACAAATATGCAGGCTCAAAGGGTTTGATACAGAAGATACTGATAGTGGCACTCACGGTATATTCCGTCTCAGCCTTTGTTTATGGAACCGTAAACAGAATGTCGCCTTATCTTTTCAGGGAGACTTCAGAAAGTGATGAGGTCCTCAGTGAGTATTCTGACTGTAAGCTTCTGATCATCGGTACTGAGGATGAGAGAAGCACAGCTGTTCCTACCGGAAATCTCACAAAGATAATGAAGTTCGATGATGTTTATCTCGGAACGAAAAACAGCATTAAAGAAAGCGGCGCATTTGAAGAGTGCCTGAATAATGAAGATCAGTTCGTCGTGTTTATCGGCACATCTGATTACTGGCTTGACGGAATGGATCCGTATCAAACCATAAAAGAGCTTTCAGGCGGCCAAAAAGTGACTTATATCAGTCTTACTGAAGGCACTCTCGGTGAATACTATCTGGTAAAGAAAAGAACTTAACACCCTTAACCGAGATCCACTTCTATCAGGCTTCCGATCCTGTCTTTGGGAAGGATTTTTTCACCTTCGCTTACAAGGACGCCATCAACACTGATCTTTGTAACCTTTGAAGCATTGTCAGCCTTCTTATATACAACAGTAACGGGCTTGCCGTTGAATTCAAAGCTTACCGATGCCTTGCCTTCGCTGTCGAACTGTGAAGGCAGGAGCTTTGGCTCAAAGCACATGTCGCCAAAAGAACCCCTGATGCCGAACATCTCGGTCAGAACAGTGAGCATAAGCCAGCTTGCCGCACCGGTGAGATAGTGGTAAACACCTCTTCCTTTGGGATCGAAGTATTCAGGAACACCCGGATAGATCTTGCTCTGACCGAAGTCTGTTGCGTGGCGGTATAACGAACCCAAGACTTTCCATCCCTCAGACACAAATCCTCTTGAGTAGAGGGCATTGCCGAACATAACCGTCATGTGCGAGAAGACAGCACCGTTCTCTTTCTGACCATACGAGAAGCCGAACATACGGCCCATATCAGTCTTGATCTCATGGAAGTCGGTATTGAGCTTATATCCGCCGATCGAAGCATCGTAGATATATCTGTCGGCAGATTCAACGATCTTCGCAACCTGATCTTCCGATGCAATGCCGGACATGACCGTAAACACCTGGCTTGTAAGCATCATTGCAGGCTTGCCGTGCTTATCGCCGTTCTTCTCAAGGGCACTTCCGCTGTTATCGTAATAACCGTTATAGCGGGAATATCCTTCACTATCAGTGAACCATTCGGTCTGTCTGATGTGAGATGTGATCCAGTCAGACTTCTTTTCGAGGTCGTCTGCAAGATCGTCTATGCCAAAACTCTTTTTGGCACCCGAAAACCCGGTTTTAACACTGTTACAGTACTGATTTAATACGGTTTGCAGCTTATCCGCATCAAATACGCCGAGAAGGCCTTCAAGCTCTTCTGCAGCCTCTATTGTGTCCTTTCCGGATGACTTTTTGTACTCTCTGAGGATCGACGCGAGCTTTTTGTAGTTGCCTGCATAAGCTGCCGTGAATGCAACGCTCTCGCCTTTGTCTTTGCCCATATCCAGTGCGTCGTTCCAGTCGGCGCCTCTGAGCTTCATGTGCCCGTGTTCACCGACATCAAAGAAGGAAGCGAAGTTCTGGAGCAGGAGATGCTCGATAACGGAACCTTCCGATCTTCTGCTGAGGTCTGTGTCTTTATCAAGGAGCTCCTCGCCGCGCATGACCTGACGGTCGATAAAGTAGGGAGCAGTCTCATCAAGGATCTTCAGATCGCCCGTCTGCCTGATGTAGAGATCCATGGTCATGAATGGCCACATTGCGTGATCCATCCAGACTCTCGTGATCCCGTTACGGTCTGCTATGAATTCGCCGCTTCCGCTTCCGATTATTGTTGCATTGGTTCCGTCAGTCCTTACTCCTCCGAAGTTATCAACGAGCATTCCCCTGACATCGGAGGGATCCATGATGATCAGCGCGAGGCAGTCCTGCCACAGGTCTCTCCAGCCTCTGCCGCCCTTGCCGTAATCGTGGTGCGGAAGGAATGAACAGCCGTAGATCCTTCGAAGCATCGGCTGAACTCCGACCCAGTACATCCAGTTATCGAATGCCTTATCACCGGTGTGGAAGCTTATGTTATTCTTTTTGTCCCAGTATTCTTTATTCTTTTCAAGCTCACTTTTGAAAACATCAGCGGACAGATATCCTGAAGCCTTTGCCTGCAGTGCAGAAGAGACATCCCTGATCTCATCTTCCGTATCTGACGGCTTATCTATGTCATCTATTATGAGTGCAAAAACATATTCTGCGCTTTCTCCGGCTTTAAGCGTCTTCTTTGAGAACATTGCCGCACCCATAGCTTCGAATCCGTCTGCGCGTGCACCGGGCAGGGAAGAAGGTTCACCTGTTACCGGGAATCTCGGGTTATCAAAAGCACCGCCCTCTCCGATGAAGTCTTCTGCAACAGGGCAGAAGGATACCGGTTTTGCACTGTTGCCTTCTGCTGCAAAGAAACCGTATGCGACTTTGTTTCTTCTGTGTCCTCTTTCGTCAAAAGTAAGGGTCGGATCGTTGGTGATGCCGTATTCCGTGACGCACATCCTGTTAAGCATTGAAGTAACATTTCTGTGGTCTCTGATGTTGTCAGCCGAACGTCCGTAGACCGGCGTTGCAGCAGTGGGTGTGAATGTGATATCCGAAGCACCGGTATTTGTGATCTTAACGAGTGTGAGTTCGATCTTATCGGAGGTCTCGGCAGGAACAAAAGTTGTCACCTGAGTCTTAAGACCGCAGCCGTTTATCTCGCGCTCAACGCTCTGCCAGAGAAGACCTCCGTATAATGTGACCTTGTCCTTTCCGGAAGTAAATCTTTTCGCATGTGAAGAAGCTGATGCCCCGGTTGCCGATATGAGAGTTCCGTCATCAAGGCAGATCCAGAAATTCCTTGTGGAACGGTTGTTGTGAAGGTTGTCCGATGACACAGGCTCTAATATGAATGTGTTTTGGGAAGTCTTGAGATCTCCGCCGAATTCGGGCGTAAGAGAACCCATCATTCCGCTTGATGAGCCGACCGGAAAATACAGATAGCTGTAAAGATCAGGATCTTCAAGCTTAAATGTGCCTTTGTTGTCAATGAATTCATAACCTTTCATGGGCAGATCTCCTTAAAAACGAATCACTTCTTTCATTATAGAAAACTACGCTGCCTTTTTCCTTATACATTTAAAGTATAATTTTATTTATGAAGAGATTATTCCTAAAACTCAGATATCTTCTGCTGGCGATCGTCATGGTGATCGCCTGCTATATCTACGTTTCTTTTGTCGGCCATGAGTATCTGTGTTATGTCGAAAATGTTCCCCATCCCACGGACGGCACAGTTCCTGTTGAGATCATCGAAGACGGCGGCAAAGATACTCTGGAAATAATCTATTCCCGCACCGAAGGGAACACTGCTCTTGTAAAGGTAAGATCCAAAAATCCGGGCAAGGCATACCTGACGGTTCAGGCAGGTGATGCAAGCTCTTCTCCTGCGGTGTTATATGTTCACGGCAACGGCATAATCACAAGTGAGGATTACTTCGGAGATTTCACCGGAAGTTTCTTTGTCAGAGTAAGCCTTGCAGTCTATCTGGCGATCATTCTTACAGATCTCATAATCATGTACAGAAGAAGCCTTCACAAAAATATCTACCGAACACGGAATATACTCTCCAGCGGTCTCATCATCTTCATGTCAGGCAGCTTCCTCATGAATCTCGTAAACCTTATAACGACTCACAGGATGGGTCTGATGGATGTGCTTTCAAGCTTCCTGGATTTTC
>Ga0326512_10000622_pt1 | contig 30695 bp, 42 predicted proteins | sample 1_2617_0518_D_FD_203652 | JGI IMG/M metagenome (GOLD analysis project Ga0326512, IMG submission 203652) | Bovine rumen microbial communities from UC Davis, California, United States - 1_2617_0518 | ecosystem: Host-associated > Mammals > Digestive system > Stomach > Rumen | place: USA...
TTAACCATATTCTGATAAGGAAACTTCTCGCGGCCAGAGATAATCATATCGTCGGCGTAGCGGGTATAGACCAGCTTACGATCTGCGAAGGCGGCCGCCAGCGTATGGTCAATCGGAATCATGATCAGGTTGGTCAGGAACGGGCTGATCGGTGTTCCCTGAGGAAGGCCGCCCCTGTAGAAGGCAAGGGACAGAGCCTTCTTAAGCTCTTCGTAGCCGTCGATGATGGCGTCAGTCGCTTCGAAGTTGAGCACCCGTTCGCGGCAAACGAAGCAGAAAGGTACAATCTTTTCCACCTGCTGCATGACGAATTCGGGCGTTGTGCTCCCAAAGAAATTCGTCAGGTCAGTCTTCAGGTAGTACTTTGAATCAAAATGCTGATGGATTTTTAGCAGATCAATCGTGCACCGCTTCTCGATGTATGCGTAGGCCGCCGTGTGATGGAACAGGCCCCACGTTTTGAACTGATCGCAGAGCTCGCGCAGGGCAGTCATGAGCGGCGGAAGGGGCTCGTCAATCGGGCGAAGCCCACCGTTTCTTTTCGGAATTTTGTAACTGCGGTACAGGCTTTCTCTGGGCGCATTGAAGAGATCTTCGTGGCGCTTATTGAAATAAAACAGCCACTCGACCATTTCACAGGTTTTGCCGGTATTCCAGAACTGATCCGGGATCTTGTCATACTTTCTTGTTGTCGTTCTGTTGTTAACGTTTTTGTGATTGCCGTTAACAAGGTCTTTACCGCTGAAGTTGAATAAGATGTCTTCCCAAGTCGTTTCTTTTTGCTGGGGCTTGTATTCTTGAACGTTATAATACATTTTTCTTCACCACATTCTAAAATTATTTCTCAGTGAGGTGATCCAGGAGATGAGCCGGCTGTGCAGCTCTAGATCAGCCAGTCCCGTACGATTATTCAGGAGCACGAGTAAATAAAATTGTCGTATTATCTTTACAGAATTATGAAGATGACTAGATTAAATGCGTGCCCGCGTGGTCCGACGACCAAGGTGCCTCTAGCAGCAGGCTCGCGGCTGCGTCCGTCATTCGACCAATGCGTGTCTTCTACTTACAGCAAAAGCGTTGGTGACTTGTTCAATGTTTAGTGAAGAATAAAGAGTATTACATGGCTTCTAGAACAAAGTTAAAGGCATCACAGATGATCTGCTTTTTCAGCTCTCCGCCTTTGACGAAGTTGATGAAGTTGGTCACTCCGGCCGTGCAGATCATTCTGATTGTAGGCGCAACAGACAAAGTCACGCCGCAAGCAGACACGGGAGTCTGCTCTCTTGCCTCTTCAGATGTGAAATCCATGGACGCTCTGAAGCTTTTCTTCGCACGTTCATCTTCCCAATCCGCCGCATAGTGCTGCGCGCCAGTCAGTTCGGTTCTGAAGTTAAACATCGCTTTGATGTTGGGGTTATACATATTCTGGTCCACTATCTTCTTCCATACTTCCACGCTGTCGGCGCAGAGGAAGACATATCCAGACAGTTTCTGGCCAGTCCAACCCGGCATCAGTTTCACTGTGTCGCGGCAATCAGGATTGATGCGGCACAGGTTGTTCTTCACGGCAACCGTCTTGGCCACATTGATATCGTCGGTCCAGAACATCTGATTGGCCAGATTCTTGTCCTCAACGGTATCGAAATCGTAGAGGGCAATGTTCGTCAGGCCAAATCGTGCCAGCAACTCGGCTACCGTCGAGCCTACGGAGCCGCACCCGATAATATGGATGCGGCTCTCGCACATCTCTGGCTTAAAGAACTCATAGCTTTTGCTCAGATTCATGCTGTTATCCTTTCTTATTCTTCATAGTAGCTATACCCATATCCATAGCCGTTTCCGGCAAGATAGGGGTAGTAGTCACCATAGAAGCCTTTTGCGTCTTCTTTTTTGTCGCTTTTTTTCGGCATGGTTGCTGGTACAACCGTACCTTTGGTGGGCGTATACTTATGTTCAGTCACCATGCCCTTGGCTTCATCGATGAAGTCATACAGCGTCTCATGGGCATAGACCATCACGTCTACTTCGATATCTTCAGGCATGTAGGCTACGTTATTATCGTAGTCATAGATCCAGGTTTTGGATTCACGCTTCTTGTTCTGGATCGTGAAGATATAGTAGCCGCGCTTCATGTTTTCCATGCGGGTGCGCTGATCTTCCAAGTCTGTGACAGAAGGAGATACAGACATATTCACATGGGAATGACCCTGGAAATTGATGGTGGCCTCTTCTGTGCAGTGCTCTTCGGCCATGTCAACCAGCCATTTGCCGAACTCCTGCTCATCGGTGTCTACGTGAGCAGCCGTCACAGTCTGCGGATACACAAAGATATCGGTAACCATCCACTCGTTATCAGAGAGCCGCTCTACACTGCCCTGCCAGCCGATTTCGGCGGGAAACATATCTACCAGCGCAGTCATCTTGGCCCATGCCTCAGGCGCATACCAGAGCTTGGCCTTCTGCATCTTTCCCTTCTCGTACGAGTAGCTGTACTTGCACTCAAAGGAGCCGTCGAACATTTTCATTTTGGCGAGCTTCTGCTCGAATTCGGCGACAATCTTTTTCTTTTCGTCGTCATTTAGGAAAATTGGCTTCATTCGGCCTGTCCCTCCTGCTTCAGATATTCAAGAGCTTCTTTCGCGGTCATCCGTTTCCCATCCGGCAGTTCAAGGATCTTACCCCTGTTCATGATCAGATCGTGGCAGAATGGACGGAAGGTCGCATTGGTTTCATGCACGTTCACGCTCATGGCGGAGGCGTTGCACTGCATGATCGCGCCTACGATGTTGCCATTGCGCAGGCAGTTGTTGATCTCGCCTTCGTTCTGTCCAAGGCAGCCATGCCGATACAGATGAGGATTCGGGATCCTGTCCACTTCTGAGTAGCTATAGCCGGCCTCAGTGGAGCAATGACCGGAGATATTAAGCCTATAATAGGCACAAACACGGGTCCTGAACTTAGGCTCCGCAGAGAAGATCGAACGTAGCAACAGTTCTGTGTCAGCTTTGCTCCAGCCAACATCCATGGACACTCTCTCGAAGAAGCCGTCTCCGAACACTTCGAAGCCGTCGGCATCGTAGATGTCCAGATAATTGTTGATCATCAGCTCGATGACGCCGTTGCGGCCCACATCGATTACGCGGATGTGCTTGTTCTCCAAGATAAAGTCATAGAGCTCCTTGCTGGTCTCGTTTTCGCCGCTCTCGAGCTTTGCACGCAGGCCTTCGAGATAGATCAGCTTATCGTCGCGATCCTTCAGGGAACTCTTATATGTTTCAAACGCGTTATCTGCATAACGCTTGGCACTCATGTATTCGGATTCCGCAGTCTGGACGGAGGCTTCCATGAAAATCTTGGAAGCATTGGCCACCTTCTGCGCGCTTACAATCGCTTTCAGGCCGCGATCATCTGCCAGAGAATCCAGTGCGGCCAAGAACCTGTAAGACGTTGCGCCCAAGAGGCCGTTCAGCACTTCCATTTCGCGCTCGTCGGGCCGCCTGTCCGCAAAGAAACTGCGATAGTAGCGCGGCACAAAGAACGCAAGGGCATGCTTCAGCTTAGAGTTGACCGTGCCTACGATTACTACGGAATTGATATCCTCATTTACGAGGATCGTTGTGGAATAGTCGATCTGCTTCTTGATGAAATCTTCAATATCCTTGAGGCGATTCCATCCCCGATTCTGCAGACCGGAAATATAATCTGTGTCGCTTGTTGTCAGCGAATTCTGGTCGACCAGGTTGAAAGTATACTCATTCGCGAGGCGATCATTTACGCGGCAGGTTTCCCTGTACGTAAATTTCCTAGGGTCATCCTTATCCAGTCGCGGCTCCAGAAGAACGCGAAGGGCAATGACGATCGACTGGTCATCGTCCACTGTCCCTGTGCTCACAATGTGGGGGAACAGATTTGGTGCGTCACCCCAAACCGGCGTTTGGCTAGTAATTGATGCTGAGAACATGTTGCTCCTCCTGTGTCAAAAAAAGGAGGACGCTCCACAACTGAAGCGCCCTCCCAGTGAATCGTTATGAAATTACGCGAAGATGATCGCGCCGGTGGCCGCTTCCTTGTCGGCGGCAATCTCAGTCAGCTGCTGCGCCAGGATGCCTTCCAGCTTATTCAGCTTCAGGATGGCGGGGCCAATCTCATCGATCAGGTCCTGCTTCTCCTTGTCAGCCTCGAAGGTCATGGTCAGGCGGGCATGCCCTTCAGCATCGGTGACCTCGCCGAACACCGCACCATTCTTGCCGATCTCGCCGGCGTTGCGCTTGGTCAGGGCGACGGCGAACACGGGCTTCTTCTTCTCGTCTTCATCCATCTCATACAAGGTCATGGCCTTGGGACGGTACTTAATGATCTGTTCCAGATCCTCGCGCTTCAGGGCGGAGGTCACGACCAGCGCGTTGCCGATGACGGTGGCGGTGGCGGCATTCTCAGTCTTGGCCGTGATGCCGATGGTGGCCTTGTCGCCGACGTGCATGTCCTCGAGGGTCATGCCCAGCTCAGAGGCGCTCAGGGCGTAGCCGTTCAGGGTCAGGGTGCGGCCAGCGTAGGTCAGATCCTCTTCGTCCAGGATCTCGGAGATGGGCTTGTCAGCGGGAACGATCAGGGTCTCGACGCCGGACATGGTGATAACTTTCAGATTGATCATGTGTTTTTCTCCTTTTGCTTTAAGCATATTCGTATTGTCTAGTCGTGTGAGTCAAGTCGAGTGTCCAAAGTTACTGTTCGGCGCAACGGCTGGGTGAGCGAATATGGTACTGGTACATCCTCATAGCAGCAATGCCGCCTCCTGTATCATATCGTGATCCGGCTCAGCATCTTCTTCGATTGTAATGCCGTCTTCTTCTCGGTAAACGGTTATGCAGACCTCAGAAATCTCAACGGAATCACCGGGCTCAAGATCTTCAAGTTCGCCATCATATTCGCTTTGCATGTTCTCGATATTGTATCTTGCGTCCGACACTAATTCTTCTTCGAACATATCGCTATCGAGCGCCTGCAAAACCTCTGAAGGATACCAGCTGCGGCCTCCGAAGCTCCAATTATCGTAGGTATAATCGAAGTTCTCGATAAGGGAATCCCGGTTCCACTCGAGATATCGATCTTCGTCGTAGATGAGCTCTTTGACCTCATCCAGCGTATTGACGTGTTTGTCCTCGATGGATCTTTCGCTATATACTAATGTGTACATCTTTTTTTCACAGTAGCAGCGCGGCTGCCTCTTCGATTAATTCTTCAGACGCAACGATATTGTCGATATCCAAGATATCCCTTTGATCGTCGCGCGTAGCCGTTATGTGTTTTTCTCTTTTATCGAAGCGCAGATTCGGGTATCCGCGCTCCTTTGCTTCGCGGCTATATTTGAGTATGTTTACTTCGCCGTTCCAGATTCTCGTGTTTCTCTCCATCAAGTATTCGCAGAAAGTCTGGAAGTTGGCATCATCGGGGCGAATAGGGACGATTACTTCATCGTCGATGAAGATTCTGTAAATCTCTTCCATTTTTCACCACAGCTTCTTTGCTTCTTCCACGATTTCTTTCCAGTCTCTGTTCCACGGAAAGTCGATTTCGCACAGGCGGATCTTTTTCTTTGTGGAGCGGTCATTGTAGCAGACCGCTTCATGCTCCAAGTCAACACCGAAATAAGGGAATTCGCCTCTCCAGCGCAGAGCATAATCGAAAATGGTCTCATCGTGGTCGAGGTAGCCTTTTTTGATGGATCCGTCGTCAAGATAGTCGATGAAGCTCATAAACTCTTCGGTGTTTTCAGTCGCTATCGCGGCTTCAGACTCCTTGATCATCTGAGCGGCTTCTTCCAGCGAATAAAATCTTGTTTCGCTCATTGAAAGTTTTGCTCCTCGTCAGTCATAAAGAAATGGGAGATGGCAAATAGCGCCTAACGGCGTCTCCCGCGCCAAAGCCGATTAGAAGGGCAGGCTATCGACGCTTTCCACGGGCGTAAAGGCCGGAGCTTCGGCCGCGCTCGCCTGTCCGCGGGCTTCACCGGAGGGGCTCAGGAACTCAACCTCATCGGCCCAGACTTCGAGGTTGGCGGCCGCCTGTCCGTTCTTGTTGGTGTAGGCGTTGGGCTCGCGCACAGCGCCGGTCACCAGAACCTTACGCCCCTTGGCCAGGTACTTCTGGCAATTCTCAGCCAGCTTGTTCCAGGCGGTCACGCGGACGTAAATGGGATTATTCTCGCCGCCGCGGTTGTTGTTGATGGCCACGCTGAAGGTGCAGGCGGTGCTGCCATTCTTGGTGGTCGCAGTCTGAGGGTCACGAGTCAGGTTGCCGCTGAAGATAAACTTGTTCATTTTTTCTCCTTTTCTGCCTTTAAAAAGGCGTTCAAAAATTGTGATCTATTTCAAAATGCACCAGTGGGGCAATTTGAAACCAGTCGGTAGTTGTTGGCGAATGACACCAACACAAGCGGGCGCGGGGGTTCCGTCCCCCGCGAAAATCGAAGGGGTCAAGTCGGGCAAGTTAATGCGCTACTAAATATATATATAAATAAATAAGAAGTAGCGACTAAATTCTGTATGTGCTACCCCTCATTTCATTCGCTCAAGAAGCTGTTACAGCAGCTCAGCTTATTAACTCCGCTCTTCAAACTACTAGTCGCGGCTTTCAACCGTACTAAACATGTAGCGGCTAAAGAAACTAAGCGCATAGCGCTACAAGTCTCTCATTGCTTTGCCAAAGTCTCTTTAGCGCTATATAAAGAATAGGGTTTTATTTTTTGGGCGACTAGGAGATTCAGTCACGTAGGCTAGAAGAGGGAGTATAAGCAGCTTAAAGGAGGGACGAAAAAAGGGGAAAAGAACTGTTGCGCTTTTACTTGGGTTAAGCGGCGAAGACAATCTCATCCACTTCGTCTTCATACGCGGCTTTTCCATGGTAGTAGCCAATGCTCATTCCAGTCGCCTTGCAGAGCGCAGTCATCTTTCCTACCTTCGGAGATACGCCGCGCTTCTCATAGGCGATGATGTCGTACACGGTAAATCTTACCTTGTACTCCTTGGCGTATCCATTCACGAGCGTGGCGAACTGCTCACGGGAAAGGTGATGCGCCTTGCGGTAACGAAGGATGGCTTCTCCGGCAGTCATTCGTTTTCCGCTCAGGGAGGGAATAGAAGCGAAGAAATTGTACTTAATCGGATGCTTAACCTTAACACTCATTCTTTTTGTTCTCCTTTTTTGTTAATTAATATTTTTTAATTGTCGGCAGTCATACGGCGCGTAATTACGCCGCTTTATCAGAGAAGATGTCGGCCCAGTAGGGATCGAGGTGAGAGTTGTCCAGCTCACTGGGGTTGTAGCCAGCGAAGTAGGCGTAGGACAGGCCAGTCGCGCGGCACATGGCAGTCAGCTTATCGATCTTCGGAGTGATCCGATAGGTCTCGTAGCCGTACACGTCGGCGTAGGTCAGTCGAGAGCCGTAGCGCTCGGCGTAGGCGTTCACCATTTCGGCGAACTGCAGGCGGGAGAGGTGGTGGTGCAGGCGATATGCCTTGATCGCCTCAGCTGTGATCTGCAGCTGCTGTCCAACTCCGAAGTTCATTTTCAGCCAACGCTGAGGGTAGGGGTTCTTTACCATCTTGCTCTGCCAGACCATCTTTTTTCTCATTGCTGTCATTCTCCTTTTTTGCTTTTCTTTATTTTGTTGAGGGTCCGAGCGCATCCAGAAACTTGCGCTCATAGTATTACAGTATAGTCGCATTTTTTTAGGCGACCCAGCGTTCTTCTTCCTCTTCGCCGTCGAACAGGTCTTCTTCGCTTTCCAGCCAGTCGAAGTCGTCCCAGTCTTCAGGGTCATCGTCATAAGGGAAGACGTCGGCCATAGAGTCGATGCCAAAGGTGTACCAGATAAAGTCGTGGGTCAGTGCCCACGTCTCGGCCTCATCAAAGTCTTCGAAAGGCCCGTCACAGCGATAGCCGTCGAGGGTATCGCCTTTGATGTAAATCATGTTCTTTACTCCTTTTCAGTCTGCGGCAAAGGGCCGCGAAGTCATCGTCGCTGAGCGCCGCCAGTCGAGGCAGGATGGCCTCAAGAGGCTGGTAGCGCAGATCAAAGAGAGAAATCCGTCGTTGCTGCTTCGGCCCCGCTGGAGCAAAGAAGCAGCGCTTGCTGGTCAGGCGTGGGTCGAGCGAGGCATAAAGCTTCGCCCTGTCCCAGTGAATTGAGAGGCAGTCGCCGCTCACCGAAATCAGTCCATGGGCATCGAGCTCTGCTCGGTTACGACACACCTGACTTCGGCTCTGACCCGTCGCGTTTGCGATCATTTGCAGCGCAGGCCTGAATCCGTTCGAACGTGCGGCGTAAAAGAGGAGCAAGGCACGCTCCCCTTTGCCCATGTGTATGGCGGCGGCAGCGTCGGCCGCTATCGCGACGAGGTTGTCATCGCGCTTATAGCCGACATGCCGAATGCGAGGTGGCGTCATTGAGCAACGCCTGCCCACAACTCAGGCTTTGTTGGACCGCAGTCGACGATCGTGCACGGATGCAAATCGTTCTTGACCGCGTATTCCATGGCCTCTGGCAGATCCAGACAAAAAGCTATGTCGTGGACGAAGCCGGCATTATCCAGAAATTTGTAGGTGTTCATTCGTTACAACCCCCTTAGCAGTTCGGTCAGGTTGGTACAGATAGCATCTTTGGGCCAGACGGTGTTCTTCATGAACCATTCGCCGGCCTCAATCACATTCTCCGCCGTCGTATATGCGATCAGGCGGCCGTCAAGGATCAGGGCATACTGCGGGTTCTGTTCTTCCATGTTACCTCCTTAAGTCTCTCATCCTGAACTTGTAGGGTTTCATGGCGGCCATCCAGAGTCGCCGCCGAACAGCGTCAAAAATTATTTTCATTCTTTGCCTTTCTTTTGCCCTTAATAAGGCGAAAATATAAACCTCTCATTTTCGGATGAGTATTTGGTCATCCGCGAAGTCAGAGGTAAATATTTCTCCCTTATTAAGGGCGTTTCGTGAGCGAAAAACGGTGCTTAGAAGTGATTGAAATAGTGCGCATCGATATTTCCGAAGTAATCCATCACCAAGATGCTGTCAGTCTCGGGCTGATACCAGACTTCCAGCGTCTTCATGGTGTACTGGCTGGAGACGAACCATCCGATGGCGAAGGACACGAGAATCGTGATCAGGCCTGAGAGCAGGCGATAAAACAGGTCGGTTAGGCGATCCATTTTTGATATTGCCATTACGCAACCTCCTTCTTAGTTGTGGCGCTGATAGCGCGCTCGACGCGGGCGGTCAGTGCGGATTCGGTCTTAGCTTCGGCAGCGGGTTCAGCCTTGGCAGTGCCGGCGGAAGCAGCCTTCGCAGCCTTGATAGCGGCGTTCACCATAGCCTTGAATTCCATGGCATGCTGCTCGCGGTTATCGGCGGTCCAGCTGTAGGTTTCTGCGCGGTTGATCGCCTTGGAGTACGTGTCGTTAATCTTAATCAGGTCAAAGCGGTTTCCGTCCTTGCCGTTCGCGAAATAATTGAGCACGGTCTTCCAGAGTTCGGTGTTTGCGCGGTGGGTGTTATAGATGCCCTTTTCCAGCGCAGAGAAACCATACAGCTGGATGCGGGCATTCTTGCTGAAGCCGGCGTAAGTGTGGATTCCGTGCTGGGCATAGGTGTTCTTGCGAGGATCGCCGTTGATTAGGTACATCAGCGCCTTGAGCTCAGCCTCGTCACGGCTTTTGCAACCTTTAATAGACAGCGGATTCATCCAAAGCCGCTCGGTCACGCGGCCGGTATAGGCCACCACATAGCCGGTTCCATTGGAATATGCGAATTCGCAAGTCACGTATCCGAAGTTATTGTTTACGACGTTTCTCATTTTTAAGCTCCTTTCGATTAGGGCGAATCGCCCATTATTCACAGGTGGGCGCGCGGGCTCCGTCCCGCGCATACAGTCGCGGATTGCTGGAGTTGCACCAGCGGCGCTGTTATCCGCATGTGTAGCCCGTATCGTGGGCCAGCCGTTTCACCAATGGGCGCGGCGGTTCCGTCCGCCGCATGTCAGTCTTCAGGCACTAAGGCATGGGTAGACCAGAATGCCTGAGCGCGGGCCAGAGCAACAGGATTGTCTTTCACAGACTTATCCCACGGCTCCCGCTCTCCGGGCTTGCCTTCGAAGAGCGTCACGACGACGTACTTGCCGGCAAATTCAGGCTCGTCGTCGTTGCACTTGCACATGACGATCGTCACATGCTGCGTATCGGCTGCTTTCTGGTTCAGAACCATGCGGCTGAGGCCGGCACGGTTGCCGCGCTTACGATAAACGATCTGGGAATTGCGGTTGGTCTCGACCAGATGGTCTTTGCCAATCACGCGGCCCAGATCGATCGTCTGGCGGATAAACGGGGCTCCGGCAGTGTCGATCTTCGCAATCGTCTCGGCCAGAAGATCTTCACGGTGAGGATGACCTTCGGGATGACGGTACACATTGACACCGTCTGCCGTTGTTCCGAGAACCTCCAAGTTGACCATGTTCTTCATTGGAACTCCTCCTTTTTTGTCCGTTAGCGTTACCCGCCGAGCACTTGGGAATCTTTCATCCCGGAAGTGGACAATCGCTCGGCATATCGGCACAGATAGTTGGCGCTACCGTGCCGCCTGTCGCCAAACAGGCCCTGCTTAGTGCACCCTCAGCAGGGGTTCGCATGTATCAACCAGACATGCAACTGGCGGGACCTCTAAGGATCCTCTCGTATCATTGTCCTCCTCCCAACTGTCTCCGCTCTTTGAAGCCGCGGCAAGCTCCTTCCTGATAGTCACACCATGCGCAAACTGTGTCCTTATCAAGAGTCCCTCTCTGCGTGCTCGTTGCCTGGTAGGGCTTTGGATTTGCCAGACAAGTCATGGCCGGATCGGTTCTTTAACGTCCCCGAGAGCAGAGGACACCCAGCTAAGAGGTTCCACGCCACAGCCCTTGCTGTTGGCTTGTTGATCTGCGGGGACGAGGAGCGACTTCCGCCCATACTTCAATTCCGCTTGCGCCACTTGCGGCAGATCTGGCTATTAGCATGGTTAGCCATTTTGTCCGTTAGCGTTATCCGCCAGACACTTGGAGCATAACCCCGGAAGTGGACAATTGTCTGGCATACCGCGTCCCCGCTCCCCATCGGAAACGCGGCTTACTGCGCGCAGGCAGGAGGTGGACCTGCGCCAGGTTCAGGCATTCAAGCAGCGGGATTGGGAGCTTCGTCGGCCGACCCCGCCGGTTGAATGTCTGAAATGATTACCGAAGCTTTCTCGCAAGATTCTGAGCTTCGGCGATCATGGAGTAGAGGTGCTCCGGCCAATAGCCATCGCTCTGCTCTACTTCTTGCTGGATTTCCTGCTCCAGCTTGGTCAATTTTTCCTGTACGCTCACGCTTGGCATCCCCTTTCGTTTTGTTTTCACAAGCGGGCGCGCGGGCTCCGTCCCGCGCAATCAACCGGCTTGCCGGAAAATCCTGTGGCCCCTAAAAATCTAGGCCGCCAGGATTTCAGAGCCCCGAAGAGCTCTTTCACCGGTGGGCGCGCGGGTTCCGCCCCGCGCTCCAAGTTCCAAGACCCAAGAGCTTTTCTCTCAGGTCTTTCACCGATGGGCGCGCGGGCTCCGTCCCGCGCATTGCCTCGGTTCGGCGCAAGCCGGGACAGCGTCTCAGCCGCGCCGATAATCTCCGACACACAACGGCGACACAAACGCCATCGCAGTCTCGGAGATTCACAAGTGGGTGAGCGGGTTCCGCCCCGCTCTCGGCTTCGGCCAAGCCGGGTGAGCGGCGCGAAAAAATCCCGCCCCCAGAAAAATCTCCCCCTCGGGCCGCCCTAGAAAGCGGGAGCCTTACGGCTACCCGCAATCAGGGGCTAACGACCGGGTCCAGCATGATCGCTCACGCTGGGCCCGGATAGGTTAGCCTCCGATCAAATTGGGAATACCTTCTTCCCAGCGTCTTTCATTCGAGCGCAAACGCGGGGAGGAAACATATCACCGAGATGTCTTATGGTATTTAACATCGCGGCGCGCGGAGTCTTTTCGGGGTAGCCGGTTCCGCCGGTGTACTCCCTCATGTCCGTTATTTGAACCAGATACCCATCAGGGTCATTGCAAACAACGAACAGATATGAACCATAAGTGTATTCCATTGTTTTTCTCCTTTCTTCAGAAGACATTAGGCAATGTCTTCAAGCATGTCGTCGTAAACACTGTAATCAGCATCTTCGTTCGCGGCGTCGTCGGTCAGGCCAATTCCGGTCTGCAGACCTCTGTTGCGAAGAAGAATCGCACGGAGAGCCATTCCGGCATAGATATCGACCCATCCTTCGAACATGATGTTGAAGATGTCTATTCTCTTTTCGTAATCTTTCGCAGTTTCATTCTTGCGCTGTACGGGATACTGCAGCTTGACGAAAGTGTGGAAGGTGACTGCGTCGTATACATCTTCAGGCAGCCTGCCGTTCAGTGCGGCCCACTCGTTGAGACGGACGATTCCGGCATACCGTTTAAACGCGCGAGTGTTCTTCAGAGCTGCGTTGTACGCGAAAGCATCGTTCTCGATGTTTGCGAAACTGTCTCTGATCTCTTTCAGTTCACGACCGGTTTCGAAGCAGATTTCTTTCCAGAGACCCTGTCCTTCATAATGACCTGTCTCTTTGCAGTACTCTCCATCATCGAAAAGTTCGTCGCATCCGCGGTATCCGAAGCTTTTTCCGCCGTTGCGGGCTCCGTTGTAATCATACAGGAGCTCATTTACGGAGAACTGCGCTACACCGGTGAGATCTATATTCAGATCAGCAGCCACCTTGTTTAACACAGCAGCTCTGAGCTCGTCACCATTTCCTTTGCCATGACGAGGAGCACACTTCTTATTTCCGAGGTGCTTCTCTTCATTGCTCGGATGCTGGTTGTCCTTCGCCTGCATGGCATAGCGGGGCATCGGGCGGCTTATAGTATGACCATTGTCATCGGTCAGGATATTTCCAGCTTCGTCCTTGACGGCAATTGCATCCAGCACGAAATCCGGGACAGTCACATCACCCATACCATGCTTTGATGCGTCAACGAACACGTTGACTGCCATCACCAGCCAGCAGGCGGCTTTGTGATCGTACAGCTTCGCACCGAACCCGACGAGTGAAGTCAGTACGTCGCACCAGTGGCCGAGCTGGCTCTGCTTTGTGAGCCCGCAGAAGTACTCGATCATCGACTCTTTCGTGACCACGTGTTTCTGTGTGCTCGGGGCCACCCAATCGATTAAACGGCCACCAGTGAACTCGGCGGCAGACTTGGCCAACTTTATCACGGCGGCAACAAACGACAGGAATATATGGTCTCCATCATGGTCGCCGCGGATTCTTGTTGTTTCATAGCTGTTCACGGAAGCATAGCATGTTGTGCTCCACGTAAATGCCCAAGACCATTCGCCGAAGTCCTTGTCAACATGTACAAGGCACTGAGCCTGAGCATCGGTACTGGGATTACGGCTCATTACGCCTTCGAATCCTTTTTCGTTGACGGCGCATACAACGTGCCCAGCTTTAATTGCACCAGTTACATAGTCTTCTTCTTTGGGGAACTTCTTCTGAAGCTCCTCGCTGATATCAGAACATGCCCAGGCAATATGCTGAGCCATTGCCACCGGATCCTTTCCAAGGAAAAGGTAGTGCGCATTCCCATGCGTCTTACCTCCAGTGGCTTCGGCATACAGTTTATTGTAGGCGTCTTTGATTCTCTTCATCACCCAGGGATGGCGCAGAAGACCGGGGCACATACGTACGATCTTAGCCATTTCTCCTCCGATCAGAGCAATGGCATTATCTTTGTTTTGATAGGACATGAGCTTGCTAACTTCTTTGTCGATAAGCTCAGCAAGGGCTTCTTTGTCGCCGCCAACCATGGACTGCAGCTGCTGGAACGGCAGCGCGTGCAGTTTATCCGTATGTTCTTGGATAAGGACACGCAGAGAATGTCCCTGCCTGCGGAAGGCTTCGCAGTATTCCTGCCAACTGTGATAATGTCCCTTTTCGCCGATACTGGCTTTAAACACAGACTCGTCTGCCAGAATGACGATATCATCGATGTCCATGAGGCGACCGTCCTTTGTCCTGACATATTTAACTCCGAGTTTCCTCAGTACTGCATGGAAGTCAAAGTCTTTTATAGTCAGCCCTTTGAGCCAGGGGCCGCGGAGAGTAAAGTTCTTTGCTTTCTTGAGTTTGCGAAGGATACGCTCCTTTTCTTTCTGCGTTTTGCCGTTAAGATACTTCTTCAGCATTTTGTCAGAAATATGGAACGCTGCTTGTCCATCGAACATGTTCTCGATAACATCGCGAACTACGTCGATATGGACTATCCCTTTCTCGATATCTACGAAGTCAACTCGCTGGTTCGGGAATACTTTCTTGTACTCCTTAGTCAGCGCAATTGCTTCTGGCTCGATGTTGATTCCGATGTAGTCCTCAAGTTTGATTGTCCCGGGCAGGTTAAGCCCCATGTAGGCCGCCAGCTTCGCCTCTGTGGCGACGCCATCTTTCCGTGCTTCGCAAGTGACGAAGTCGTATACGATGTCGTATACATCTTCGCGTACGAAGATCGCCTCGCATTTTCTTCCCGCGTTTGTTCCATGGAACATGACGCGGAACTTCTTGCCGCCGCGCGCGGTGAAACCATTGCGGCACCATCTTTCCCACGCGGCCTTCTGTTCAATTTCCCTAGACGTGGGCTTATTGGGATTTTCTTTGATATAACCTACTGCTGTAATCAACACATCGTAGCTTTCGTAACCGTGGGCAATAAGGAATTCGTCAAGCGCGCCCTGCGGCAGAGTGATGTCCTTCTTTACGACCATTTCCTTTACGGAATGCTTATTTGGATCATAATTTGCAAAGAATGAAACCTTGCTCCTCTTCGCCATCTGCGGCTTGACTTCTACGTCAAGCTCGTACTCGTCCGCATGGACGAGACGGCAGGAGAGCTCCCACCGCTGCTCCAGGATTTTCTCGGCATAGTTCGGGCCAATGCCCTTGATACGCATCAGCTCGTCCGCTTCGAGGCGACCAACACCGTCAAAGGTCAGCCCAGCGAGGAGCTCGGCAACCTCGCGGGCCGTCGTCTTGGGCATAGCCTGGAAGGCATGCCGGATCTTCTGCTCGACCTCGTCAGCGCGCTTGGCGCGTTCCTCGGCGATGCGCTCCCTGCGAGTTCCTTCCGGCTTCTTCGGCACGGGCTGCTTTGCGGGTTTCAGGGCGGACTTGAGCTCGTTGATCTTGATCTCGGTACGGGCGATGTCGATGGGAGTGGTCTTGGCGACGGACTTGACAAACTTGTTGCTGTTGTTGATAATATCCATGGTACCTCCTTTGCGCTTTTTAGCGCAAAAACGTAAGCAATGCAGCTTAGCAACTTCGAGAGCGTTGAAGCCGCATTGCTGGGGTGGTATGCGGCAGGGGCGTTTGGGGAAACGACCCCTGCTCTTGTTTTTTGGCACAAGACGACCAGCTGTTTCCGCTTAAGCGATCCAAGCAGGACCCGCAGACTTTCGTACTGCATACGAGCTACGCATCGCAAATGAGACGATGTTTCGCTTGGCTTTTTCCGTGGAACACCGACTGAGGATTAAGCCTCCCGACCTCAGCCGGATTGATTGGGAACACTATAGCACATTTATTTTGTGCTTGCAAGTCCAAAGTGAATATTTTCTTTGGACTTGTGTGCTCTCAGGTGAACCCACCTTGCTAAGCGAGATGGGCTCAACCGAGAGCGCATAAGCGCCCTCTTGAGCAGATGCTACCTTCGATCTGCCCAGCTTAGCCGCCATTGGTATTCAGCAGCGGCCGTCCTCCGCTCAAACTGAGCGAAGGAATTTACGAAAATTGCGATCCAAGCTACCAAAGCGAGGATCGCAATGACCGTGGAGGCGATCTTTTTCATTTTGATTGCCTCCTTTCTCTTATGTACGTGTCAATAACACGTCCACCGTAGAGCACTTCAATCTTTAAGGAGTCGAACCCCTTAAAGGCATCAAAGCCCTCTGCGTCGTCGAGAAAGTTAACACGGCGGGACCACAGCTTCACGCTGCGGCCCACTTTCGCTTCGAATCTGATCTCATACTTCATCTTCTGAGACCTCCTTCGAATATATTTAATAACGGGTAGCGACCCCGTTATCATCAACCTGAAAAGGCCGTCTTCAAGCACTAAGCTCAAAGGCGGCCTTTTCAAATTGCGCGGTTGTTAAGGCGGACGCGCTGCCGCCTGAAGTCGCTTAGAACGGAAGAAGTTCTTCGTCTGAAGCCGTGCTCCAGTCGAAGAGATTGTTTTCCGTCCTTGGCTTACCGAAGTAAGCGTTTCTCACAATGTAGTCGGCGCAACACACGAGATCAAACGGAACATTGTCGTATCCGTTCCAGTGCATAAATCTGTCAGAGATCGCTTGCTGTGCGGAAGCTGCTTCGTCTTTGTATTCCGCAATAAACGATTTGACGATTTCGAGATCTTCTTTGTCGGCAACATTGTGGAGAAGATCTTTTGCGATCCGACTGTTCTCACAGAGTACCAATGCGATCTTGACCTGTGCTTTGAAGTTTGCAACAGCACGGTACTTTAAGAACTTAGACATGGTTCCCCCTTGCTCCGACCTGCTGGGCGTCCCCAGTTACAGGATTTACGGGCAGTTTACGTTCGAAAATTTTTCGAAGCGTAAACTTCGCTATAACTGTTCCCCCTCCATATCCCCCCTCTTTGTCACGCTTCGAAAATCCCCATAATGAGAAAAGAGACACCGTTTTTTCGGTGTCAGAAAGGTGATTATGATGGCACAGGTTTTGCAGATTGTAGCGGAGGATACGCGGGTTTGTCCGTGCTGTGGTGAAAGTCATGCGGTGCAGGAGTGCATTATTGCGCGGCGGATTGTAGCGCCAGGGATGGTGGCGCAGGTACCGGGACGATACTTTTACTGCGACAAGGCGGACGAATACTTTGAGGACCATGAGCTGCACGCGTGGAATAAGGCGCAGGCGGGTGGCTTTATGCCTCCTGTGACAGTCGAGTTTGGCGGCGCGGCCGCGGAAGGAATGATGGAGAATGAGCGAAATAATGGGGCGGCCAAGGCGGAAGCAGTATGACCGCGAGTATGGCACGGAGTGGCGGCTGGAGCGCGACTGGCTGGCGGAGCACGGCTTTGAGCCGACCTTTGTGAAGCGCGTCGGCGACGGCATAGAGCGGTACAAGTACAAGAAGACGGCGGCGCTCTTTGAGTGTGTGGCACTTTTCTATAGCGTGCAGGAAAGCGCGCGAAAGTGGCTGCAGGTGCAGCAGGACATTGCGGAGCGCGGCACGGTGGTCGACGCCGCCTGTGACGTTTTTGATGCAAAGTCCATTGCCAAAGCCATTGATGAGGCGGCCATGGAGGATGATACGCTGTGAGCGTTGTAGAGACGAAACCATTGCCAACGAAGCAGGCTCCGCAGACGAAACTGTGTGTGCGGTGCAACAAGGTGAAACCGATTGCGAAATTTTACAAGAACCGGGATTGGGCGGACGAGTACGGCTACGACAGGTGGTGCCGCGACTGCCTGGCCAAGTGCAAAACGCGCGAGGCCATGCGCGAGTACTGCTGGGAAAACCACCGGCACTGGGACGAGAAGATGTGGCAGGCCGCCAACAAGAAGGCAGCTTCTGAGGCGGCAAACAACATTGTCTACCAGAAGTCTGGAACGGAGCGGCGCATGGAGCTTCTTGAGACGATGACCTGCGCGGTTCTGCCGACCTACTTCCCGATGTATTACAAATACGAGGACCCGACAAAGATAAGCGGCGCGCTCACCTACGAAGAGGCGAAGGAGCGCGGCGAAATCGAAGAGGCCGACGACATTGAGCGGCCGGAGTGGAGCGACGAGTGGTACGGCGAGTACACGAAGCGCGACCTGGAGTGGCTGAACGACTACTATGAGCGGCTGAAGCACGACAATCAGGGGGCCGAGCTGGAGTTTGACGCTTACATGGAAGAGGCGGTGCACAACATTGCGGTGCAGACGCTGATCCTGAAGAAGCTGCAGATGGACTATCGGTCTGGCCGCGGATCGATCAGCGACGTTAAGGACGCGCAGACGGTGCTGGACATGTTGACAAAGTCGACGAATCTGGCGGCGTGTAAGCGGAAGCCGAAGACGGACCAGCAGGCGCTGGCGGTCGGCGAAATCGCTCTTTATCTGGAGACGCACGGACATCCGTGCACGCGAAAAATAGAGTGGGAGCCCGACGACGTGGATAAGTCGATTGCGGAGCTCCACCATATTGTCCGGGCTGTAGGGCTGGATCAGTGAGGTGATGGCCCTTGGCGGCGACAGATTTTACTATGACAGAGGAGCAGATGGCGCTGTGGGAAGAGCAGATAATCTTCTGGCGGACCCATCTGGACATTGCCATCGAGGACATGTTCCCGCCTGTGAAGCTCACCCGTATTCAGCATGTGCTGGCGCGGGCTATCGGCAACTGTAGCGAAATCCGCGAGGTATGTTCGCGCGGACTGGGCAAAACTTTCCTTGGCATGCTTTGTATGGCGGCCATTGCGGTCCTCTACCCGGGGGCCGATCAAATTACGACGTCCAACACGGTGCTGCAGGCAAAGCTCATGTTTGAGAAGCTGCGGCAGCTGGCGGACCAGAATCCGAATCTGGCCAACGAGATCAAGGCGACGAACACGAAGAACCTCGTGACCATTAACAACGTGGGCGCGCAGTGCATCTGGAAAAGCACGTCGGTGTGCCGAGCACTGCCGCTCGAAAGCGCGCGCGGACAGCGGGCCAAAGTGCTGTGGCAGGACGAAAGTCTGCAGGTCGACGCTGAGCAGTACAACGAGATTGCCGAGCCTATCAAGAACACGACTCGGCTGACGGCGGCCACCTACGGCTTTAAGGACTTCCCGTCGAAATCCATCTGCATGACGAGCGCGTGCGATAAGAGCAACGGCTTCTACAAGCAGTTCATGCACACGCTGACGGAGATGGCGCGCGGCGACGCAGAGTCGTTTGCGTGCGCCCTCGACTACCAGTGCGCCGTCGACAACGGCATTACCGAGGCGGCTTTCTTCGAGCGGGAGCGCAAACGGATGCCGGAGAGCGCGTTCCTGCAGGAGTACGGAAGCATCTTCCTCGGAGCCAACGCGGACTCGGCTTTCCCTTACGAACTGGTGGAAGGCTGCCGCACCCTGAAGAAGGTGGAGATGGAGCAGCCGAAGAGCAGCAAGAGCCGCTACGTTATAGGGCTGGATATTGCTACGTCGGCGGCAAGCGGATCGGATAACAGCATTATTTCCGTGATCAAGTTTGTGGAGCGGTCTGACGGCACGTTCTTCCGAAAGCTTGTGAATATGCGCGCCTACAACGGCAAGTCGCTGGACTATCTGGCCGACGAGGTTCGCCGGCTTTACCACCTGAAATTTCCGAATGCGGAGAAGATCGTGTACGACGCACGCGGCGTCGGCGACAGCTTCGACAAGTTCATGGAGCGCGAGTGGGTGGACCCGGCGACCGGCAAGGAATTCGCGCCGCTTGTGTGCGACGATATTCCAAGTCCGAACCCGACGGCCATTCCTATGCTTCGGCCGTTCAGGGCGGTGCAGGCGCTCAACCAGCGCATTTACACGAACCTGCGGGTGGTGCTTGAGAAGCGGACCATCGAGCTTCCGATCTCGTATCGACAGATCCAGATGCTGGAAGCCGAGAAGGCGGCGAAGGGTGACGATTCCAAGGCGCTGAGCATGCAGGAAAAGGACGTTTACCTGCAGGCCGACGCCCTCCAGTTTGAGATGGGCAACGTGGTTATCAAAATCGGCGCGAGCGGCGGCGCTATCATCGATGTTCCTAAGGCATCCATGCATAAGGACCGCTACAGTTCGTTGGCGATGGCGAACGACTATATTTCCCAGATCGAGGAAGAAAACATCAAACGTATGCGACACAACCTCGATTGTGTCGGCATTGTCGATATATTGTAAGAAGGACGGTGATGCCCCATGGGTATCTTCGACCGCTTCAGACGAAGCGCGAAAACCGAAGGCGGCATCGTGACCGCCGAGGCCGAAAAGAGGCAGAAGGTTTTTGTTGGGGCCGGGGCCGCGGACGGCGACGAATTTGTCCAAGTCTACGACAACAGCAACATAACCTATAGCGGCGAGCTTGCGGACTACGACTACACGTCGATCCTGCGGAATAAGCAGGACAACATTGTAGACCTGTTCCAGCTGGCCGACTATTACTGCGACGCAGACCCCATCTGCCACGGCATCGTTTATCACGTATTTGTGCCGTTCGGCAATAGCAGCCCGTGGTATCTGACGGGCGACAACGAAAAGACGCTTCGTATCTATGAAGACTACTATAAGCGGATCAGGATTAGCGAAGTCTTCGACGATATTTTCACACACCTTGCAAAATACAATAACTGTGTCCTGTACGTGCTGGACGGCAACATCATCACGCTTCCGATCCACAAGTGCAGGATTTCCAACACGATGCTGAACAGGCAGCCCCTCGTCGAACTTGACGTGCAGAGTATTCAGACGGAGTGGAAGATGAAGGGCTACACCGTACAGCAGGACTGGATTAAGGATAACGAGCTCGAGTACGCCTTCAAGGGCTATCCGCCCGAAGTGCAGACGGCATTGAACGCTGGCGCACAGTATGCTCAGATGAATCCTGAGAACACCTTTGTGATTCAGGGGCCGCATGAAGGCTGGATGCGGTGGGCCGTGCCGTGGATTGCGGCGGCCCTCCCGGCGCTTTCGCGTAAGGAGCTGATCCGTGAGTACGAGGTCGCCATGCTGAACCTGAAGCGCAAATCCATTTTCCATGTCCGCTACGGCGACGAGAAAAAGGGTGCTGACGTTCTGCCGGACCGCGAACAGCTGGTGGCAGTGCGCAGTCTTTTCCGTCAAGGCATGAACGGGTTCCCGCTGGTGGTTACCAATCAGCTGGCCAAGGCCGAAATTTTGAGCGCCGACCTGAGCGACCTGTACCAGTGGCCGATTTACAGCACTGTCAATGAGGAGATCCTCAGCGCTGGCGGTATCAGCGGCATTCTGGTAACGGGCACGTCCGACGAAGGATCCACCTTCTCGACGGCGCAGGTTTCGACCCAGATGGCCGAGGCCCGCATTAACGCCATGCGCGAAGAGATCTGTGACATCATGAACCGGATCAACGGCCGCATGACGGAGTGGATTGAAGGTACCTACAACCTGAAAGAGACTCCGCAGTTCCACTTTGCGCCGCTTGATATGAGCGGCAAAAAGGCGCTTCGCGAAGCGTGCAACGATCTGTGGACCAAGGGCGTTGTCAGCACCAAGACCATGATGGAGAACAATGGGTACAGCATGGAGCTGGAGCGGAAGCAGCGCGAGAAGGAGTCCTCTGAAGGAATCGACGAGACCTTTATGCCCCGCGAAATGAAATATCAACAGGCGGCCGCGGCGAAAGCCGAGAGTCAGGAGCCGGCCGAAGGCGCGCCAGCCAACGGACGACACGCTGGCGGCAGGCCAAAGAAGAGCGACAGCGAACGGACAAGCTCGCCCGATAAGGCCGCCTCTGGAGCACAGCCAAAGCCAAGCAACCCTGAAGGATCTGAGTCCGGGTAAAGGAGATGGTTGAATGATGCATGCGATTACCCTCGCGGCCGCCATGGCGTTTACCGCGTGGATGATTTATAAGGCCAACCACTGGTGGGACGACTATGACGTGACCTCCACGGAATGGGCCGAGTGACGTAGCTCGCGTCGATAAATAACGCAGCGCGCGTGACTGACGCATTGGACCGAACCGCGCCCAAAGCGGCGCACACAATTTCTTTGGACCTTTTCAGTTGAGTGCCGGCCTCATCAGCTGCCGGCTTTCGAACTCCGCACAAGTGACTGTCTCGAAGCGGGTGCGGCCGCCAGGACAGACAGCCGATCGTGGTTAGCGTACCTATAAGCGCAGGCGCACGGGAAGATCCCGGCGTAACGCGTGCTCAAGGCCAAGGGCACGCCCCCCCTGCTTCGGTAGCTCAGTCGGCAGAGCAACCGGCTGTTAACCGGTCGGTCGAAGGTTCGAGTCCTTCTCGAAGCGCCAAATATCCCGGGCTTGTCCCGTCGATATAAATATCTGCGCTCAGCCGCGCATCTGCTCCTACCGGATGCGATGGTGAAAGCAAGTCAGGAGAATGCAACATGCAGACACCGATTGTCAATCGGTTCGTTGCGGCTGCCTCCGAAATCGCGAGTTCTGATCTTTACATGACTGTGAAAGCCACCATGTTCACCTCTCCTTCGGCGAACCTGAATGGAGTGAGGTGCACGGCGGCTTTTATTGACGAAATTGTGGAGCATCAGGAAAAGTACATCGGCCTTCCCCTTTGTGCAGATATGACAAAACTGGAGAATGGCCTGTACAGGAATCTAGGTCACTGTTACAACAGCCGAACCGGCACGTTCTCGTCCACCATGATAGGGTCCTTCTACAAGTTTGAGAAGGCGGCCCTGAGCGAGAGCGAAACTGCCCTTATCGGGTATGCGCGCGTTCTGAAGCGGAACAAGAAGGTTTGCCGCGCGATCAGCGAACTGTTCGCGGAAGGCAACCTGAAATTCAGCTTTGAGATCACGTGCGGCGAATACGAAAAGCTTAACGACGGCACAATCCGCATCGATGCTTCTGAAAAGAATTTTATCGAGGGAATGGCCATCGTGTCCATGCCGGCTTGTCCAGACGCGGTTGCGCTGGAACTTGTTGCTGAAATTACAGGGATCGGAAAGGAGGCAGAGCCCATGACGAACGAAGACAAAATCCAGGCCGCCGAAAAGCAGCCTGAAGATGAAGCCACAAAAAATGTGGCTGAAAATACAGAAACGGCCGAAAAATATGTGACTGAGACGCACGTCGAGCACGAGCGCGTTTCCACATATGACACCGAAACCGGTGTTAGCACCGAGACCACCGTGACGGTCGAGCAGAACGTCAGCGGTCCTGCGGTTACGGCCGAGGACGAAGCGACCCAGCAGGCGGGTGCTGTCACCGCCGCCAAGGATGAAGAGGACAATAAGCCCGTCTTCAACCCTGACGAAGTTGACACGACCGCACCTGTTGTGGAGAATGCACAGCCCGAAACGAATCAGAACGCCAATGACAACGCTCAGAGCGAAAACACTCAGACCCAGAACGATAATCCTGCGGAATCTGGGAACGATAATCCCGGCCAAGTTGTTGGTTCGTGCGGCAAGAAGGAAAAGGAAAATGCCGCCGCTGATGAGGACGAAGAGAAGAAGGAGCCTGACAGCTCCGACGACTCCGGCGAACCTGAGGAAGAGGACGAAAAGAAGAAGGAGAACGCCGAGCTTGCCGCGATTATCGCCGAGCTCAAGGAGTTCGTTTCGACCTTGAAGACTCAGAACGACGAGCTGAAACAGGAGATCGCCGAAATGAAGGATCACATGACGGGCAAAGTTGTGGCGGAGGCCGCGGCTGAAGTTAACCCCTTCATGGATAATATCTCTCTTGGGGAAACCGGATACCGGCTCCTGCAGGAGAAGCCAAAGCAGACGTCCTACCGCCTGCTGAATTAAATCTCATATTATGGAGAAAGAAGTGAAAGCGAATGGCTGGATATATGACCAAACTGCAGGGATACCTGTATGAAGGCGAATATGTCAACGGCGAGACCAACCCTGTCGAAAACGGCGTGCTGGTTGTGATCGACAACACCACCGGCAAGATGAAGCTGCCCGGTGCCGCTGACACGACTTCCAAGTTTACCTGCAAGGAAGTTACGACTATTTACGGCAAACCTGCTTACCGCTTTATCGTGGAAAAGCTGAATGCCAACTACTACTTTGTCGAGAACGGCTACGAGTTCAACGACGCGGAAGAGTACGATCTGACTCTGTACTCCACCAAGCCCGGGAAATTCCTTCGGGCCCATCCGCTGCTTGTGGGCGAAGAGTTTGTGACCGATAAGGTGACCGGAACCATCGCCGCCAAGACCCAGTATGGCGTTAAGGCCGACGGTACGATCGGTTAACAGAGGAGGGAAACGAAATGATTAAGGAAATCAAGAAAAACAGCGATTTCATTAAAGTTCTCGCCTCCCAGGCTGCCGGTCGCGCTGTGAAACCGGAAGATGCTGAAGAGGCGGCTAAGATTGTGGCGGAGCTGCTGAATGACGAAACCGCCAATAACGACAAGCTGATTGCGCAGACCATCGGTTATGCTGTGCAGGAGCTGCAGAGCCGCGAGCTGGACTTCCTGTCCCAGATTGCGGACATCAAGAACGTCCCGGTCCGTGGCAAGGCCATGTTCAACGTGAAGCTGGGCGGCATCAAGGCCTATTTCCAGGCCAAGGGTTCCACCACCGCGCGCAGCTACGTGGCTGACAAGCAGGTCTCTCTGGAAACCGAAGAGATCTCCGCGCGGCCAGCGATCAACATCATCGACCTGCGGGCCGGTCATGTGAACATCGCCGAGCTGATCCGTGATGCCAACCGTGAAATGACCCTGATGAAGCTGAAGAAGATCGAAGCCGTCCTGCATGACGCTATCGACGATCTGGGCCGTCCTTACTACGGCACTGGCACGGGCATCGTGCAGGCCACTCTGGACGAGCAGATTGCTTACTTCAGCCGTCTGGGCAAGGTCACCCTGCTGGGCGATCAGGCCGCTGTGAGCCAGCTGGCCGGCGTTACCGGTATGGTGATGAATCCCGGCGCTACCGTGCCTTCCTGGCAGCGGAGCGGCAACATGGTCGATGAGTTCAACAACAACGGCTTCATCGGCACCTACAAGGGCTGCAACGTAATCGTGATGCCTAACGGCTACCGTGATGACGAGACGACCCCCATTCTGGATCCTGACTGGATCTATATCATCCCCGCCGGCATGACCGGGGACGCTCGCAACCTGAAGGTTGTGAACGAGGGCGGCCTGAACTCCATGGCTTCCCAGAATATCGATGACCTGACCTACGAAGTGCGGCTGGATCAGTGGTTCGGCGCTGGTTTCATCACCGGCAAGAAGCCCACGATCGGCGCTTACAAGATCGGCCATTAATTGATGCTTACGGTTCCGGGGCTCCTGTGTGGGCCCCGGACCTTTTTAATGCAAGGCGAAAGGAATGAAGGAAACATGATGATTAACGGCGACGAAAGATATCGCGTCTGGAACAGGGCTAAGTTTTCCATCGGCCTGAGGCTGATGAACGGTGTCGAAATGAACATTCTGCCGGGAAGCTTTCAGATCCTGACTGTAAACGACATCATCTACATCGAGGCGACCTTCACGACCAGTAAGTTCTTCGGCAAGAAGCTGCTGGTAATTACGGACGACCAGAACCACGAGGTTGCCATCGATACGCTGGGACTGCAGAGCCCAGACGAAAATGCCCATCAAAATGACGATGAGATTATTGCGCACCTGAAGTCCTCGACGAAGAAGCTGGAAGAGTGGATCTCCGGCATCGAGGACCGGGAGGAGCTGCATGCCATATACGAGGTGGCGAAGTCCATTGAGGCGGACATCCCACTGAGCAAAATTAAAATCCTGAAGAAGTACATGCCTGACAAAGACTGGCTGGACGATATGGGATAAGCGCGTAGACGCGCAGAAAGGGGGCGCTGCCCATGTCTTTTTCAATTCGAAGAGCCGTGGAATTCCTGCAGGATGAGGTTGCCGACCAGTGGACACCGGAGCCGCTGACTGTGGGCCAGTACGAAGGAATGATCCTTTACGGGATTAAGCGGCTTTACACCGACACGGGTCGGGCGCTCACCTACGATACCAGCAACTATACCATGGACGAGGAGGAGGGCCTGCTGTTCAACGAAGACCTTCCCATTGACGAGCAGGAGTACGTCATGCTGTGCGCCAAGATCAGTTTCTTCAAGCGCGTGCAGACGGAGGCAAACAACGCTGTCGACTACAGTACCAATGCCATCAAGGTGAGCGGCGTCGGCAAACGCATGGACGCCATTAAGGGAACCCTTGACGATCTTGAGGCGCGGCGGCGCGAGCTCTTCTACCATATGCCGCGGTATACGCTGGATTACGCGATCACGGACTAAAGGGTGAGGAAATTGGACAATGATTTTACCGTGACGGTCAACTACTACAGCAGGGCCGACCAGAGTTTCGTTACCCAGAGCTACGGTTTCAAGGAGTATACGGAGATGCTGAAGGTCGGCCTCATGCGTATCCTGACCGATGTAGAGGACGCTTTCTATCGATTCAACGATGAGCGGCCCCCAGAGGAATGGGACGAAAAAAGCGCCAAGGAGTTTGCGCACATACGGCGCAAGATTCTGGATCAGGCTAACGCCATTGCACGCCTGCCGGAAACGACCCGCTGCAAAGGGCTACCGATCGGATCGCGCAGCCTGAGCGACCTGATTGCGCAGGCACTGTCAGGCGACGACGACGTAAAGTGAGGAGTGGGCACATGAGCCGCAAATACGTTGCGGAGAGGTCCAAGACGCGGTTCTACCTGCCGCCTACGCTTGAGTCGGACTTCGACCGCTTTCTAGACAACGATCTTCCTAACCAGGTCATGGACTTTGAGCTGATTGACGACTGGTACGCCAAGAAGGAAGACGAAAACTATAAGCAGGTTTTCATACGCGGCGAGCTTTATCCCGATTCTACGAAGAGCCGCTACGAAGACACTGACAATAACATGAACATCCGCTGTTCGCTGAGCAGCGGAATTAAAAAGGGCGATATCGTGATCCCGTCCAACAGGTTCGAAATCTTCGTGCTGGACTGGGAAGTTGCGCCTGAATCCAACAACCTGCCGAGCCGCGCCCTCAGATGCAATATGTATCTGACGGTGAAGCGGTGGATGGAAGAAGAGACAGACGACGACGGCTTCCTTGTTGAAGAGGAAGGCTGGCGCAACATCTGTGAGAAGATGCCATCCAACGCCTACCGTTATGACGGGCGGCCTGAATACAGCGCCATCCGGGACACCCCCGGTATTGCGCCCAACGCACTGACGCTGCTGACGACGCAGTACAACCGCTACACGAAGAACATCCGCACGGACGACCGCTTTGTGTGGGGCAACGATGAGTACACGATTGTTGACGTGAACTACGTTGGCGTCGGCCTTGATGAACGCGGCACGATTAAGCTGCAGGCCAAAAAGACGGCGGGCGGTGAGCTGGCATGATAGATATCGCTGGAGCGATACAGGATCAGGTAAGAGAAAAGGTCGATGCCGCTGTGGATGAGAAGATTCAGGAGATTATTCAGACGGTGCAGGCGCGCTGGGAAGACAGGGTGAATCGGCGCATTGCCGAGGCACAGTGGGCCGTGGAGCAAGGCAAGATTTACAACCCGGATCACGCCCTTCTGAAGATGTACGAGGCTTACCGCTGGGTGGCCGACCATGTGCATCTGGGCGTGGAGATTGCGCGCGACAGCTCCGGCGCAAGCATTTCGATGACGGCGCAGTCAGACGACGACACCACCATCGACGGCTTCCGTCAGGAACGAATCGGCGAATGTATCGAGGATCTTACGAAGCTACTCAACTACTCTTACTTTTAATGGGGTGATAGCATGCCGAACGCATGGGTTAACGAATTCAACAACATCATCCGGCGCGTCATCTTCCCCGATCCTCGTCTTCGGGAACTGATGAATCTCCCGGAAGACACCACGATCATTACTTTTATCGATCGGTATTTCATGAGGGTCGGCACGTCGACTGTGCCGCTGAAGGACGAAGACGTGCGGATTGTGTACAACACTGTCGGCACCGGGCTGGCGCAGGATGTTCATGTGCTGCGGCAGGAGCTGAGCTTCGATATTTATGTGAAGCTGAAGGCTCTCCACAACGTTGGCAACGACAGGCTCGTTTACCGAACGGAGCTGATTGCTGACAGGCTGAATGAAATGCTGACAAAACAATACGATGAGCGGCTCGGTGGATACCGGTTCCGCTGCATCGGGCGAAGCGAACAGGGCACGAATACGATCGGATACGTGCGTTATAACATCAGCTTCGCATATATGCGCACCGTGTAAGGGGCGTGCGCCGAAAGGCGCTGACAACGGAGAAAGGGCCGTCTTAATTTATGATATCAGCGCAACAAGCGAAGGTAGGAGATTCGCAGCGGCGATGATATGAATAAATTACAAAGGAAGTGTTTTACATATGGAGTATGTAAAGCGGTTTGGTGGGTACATTGCTGACGTACCCAAGGTCTATCTGAAACGCTGCGGCGACGACAAGACCTTCGTTCTGGACGAAATTACTCAGGCTTCCGTGACTCCCAGCGTGAACACCGTTGAAATCAACGCTGGCTGGTCTCTGTTCCCCGTGGCTGTGCTGCAGGGCCAGAGTACGTTCGAGATGCAGATCACTTCCGGTAAGTTCGAATCCGAGCTGTTCTCTTTTGCCAACAACAAGAATGTTTGGGAAAATGATGAAGCTTTCGAAGTTCCCGGAACCATGATCGAAGAGGTTAATGCGACTGACAACAGCATCACTCTGCCTCATCTGGCCAATGCTGGCTCTGTGCAGATTGACCAGCTGGAGGAAGCCGCCGAGACCGGTGACGGCAAGTTCAAGACCGAAAAAATCACCACCGACAAAGGTGAGCGCACCAAGATCACCTTTGAGGCGGCCATGGCCGGCAAGACTGTGCGCGTGAACTATACCTACGCCGCGAACGTTGACTACATCAACGTCGACAACAAGGCCAGTGCTATCTGCGAGGCCGTGCTGGAGTTCCCCGTGTATGACGACGGAACCAACTGCGCGCTGTCTGCGGTGCTTGGTCACGTGTACGTCAAGGTCTTCAAGGCTCGTATTACCCAGATGCCCGGTATGGACGGAAGCTACAAGAGCGCTTCTACGTTCCAGATGACTCTGAGCGCTCTGGATGCGAAGCGTGCCGACGAAGCTGTGTATCAGATCTATTATGTCCGTAACTGATTTGCGGGCAGTGGTTTAACAATATAAAGGGCGCGGGGCATTCCCCGCATAAGGCGTTGTTATAACCAGGGGGTGTTGCAACGCAAGCTGCAGCACCCCTTTTTTATTCGCGCCTTCGTGAAAGGACTGAAGGATAATGGAAGAAGAAGTCAGAGTGGCAACGGAAGCTGAACCGCTGCCTGATCAGGAAATGCCAAAGACGCCAGCCAAGCCAAAGAGGCGGCAGAAGAAAGTGCCTGTGCCTGAGCCAACGGAGCTGACGGCGGAAACGCCGCCTGAGGTTAACCGCGAAAACTATGTGAAGCTTGGCGGCCGCTGGATAGAGATAAAGCCGACCAAGCTGAAATATTTCAGGAACAGGACGGCGGCCATCTATAATGTGCTGAAGGCCATTCCGCTGGGCGACTTTCTGGCGTACAAGAAAGGCACGTTTGACGAGAAGCGCAGCAGCGACCAAATTTTGTTCGACTTTCTGACGGCAACGTTTGACGATGCTTCGCTGGTAACACAGTATTACGACGATATCACGGCCGACGATATTGAGCGGATTCTTGAGATCTTTGGCCGCGTTAATCATATATCTGAGAAAGAGGAAAAGGCAAGAAAAAACCGGGAAACCCAGACGACAACCTAACGCTTGAGGAGGCGGCTGCGGCCGTGGCGGTTCATCTGGGTGAGGCAGATGAAGGCAAAATCAACGAAATGTCCTACATCTGGTTTGAGCTTGTCCTGCAAGCGTTGGGCAAGCGGCTTAACTTTGAATCGATTGTGAACCTGCTGGGCAACGCCTTTGCGAAGGATGCTTCGAAGGCGGTGGCGGCGGCGAACCCGCTGAGGGCGGGAGATCGCGGAACCGGCGGAAGCGGCGCTATGTTTGCGCAGATGGCCGGCAATATCAAAGTTCTTGATGCCAAGAAGAGCGACGTGTTTGGCGACTCTACTTCTCCTCTTGGAGATATTGCGTGGATCAAGAACGTTAAAAAGGAGTGACATGATTGGATATGATAGATGAAGTGGTGTATCGGTGGAATGAGATGGCGGCGTCGGTGGTGACGGTCGACCTCGACAAAAGCTGCGATGCGCCGTGCAATGACAAGTTTGCATCCAACTGCGTGGCCCTGTGTTACTTAGGGCCTGACTCGCCTTTTAAGGAAGGGAGCCAGCTGGACAGCGACTGGCAAGACATGATGTTTTTCTACAGGCGGTGGCGCGACCGTGATACGCATACGGACTGCGCATACAAGAAACGGTTTGTGCGGTTTGCGCAGAAGATTGTTGAGGCGCATCCACTCTGTCCGTTTGTGGAGGCCTATGACGACGAAAGCTTCGAAGCTCTGCAGGAGCAGGAGCTGCGTGAAGCAGAGGCTGAAGATGTGGCCAGCGAAACCTATGTGCCCGTTGAGAAGGTTGTGCCGGAGAAGCCGGTTCGATTTTTCAACATTTTTAAGCGGAAACGCGGAAAGTGAGGCGGCTCATGGACAATAGCGAAATGTACAGAAAAGCAATTCAGTTCTGTATCGGCGGAAACGAAGACAATGGCCGCCACTATATAGAGCCCATGTGGCGAGAGATTCTGGAAAACGAAGGTATTCAGATGAGTCCAGAAGAAGAGTCGCGCATATTTGAAATGCTTCATCTCGCGGTCAAGAAGGCCGACGCTCTGCATGATAAGACAGGGTTCGTGGTCAACTGGATTTATGATGCCATCACGTCCAGTATTGATCCGGCGATGATGAAGGAAG
>Ga0326512_10000623_pt1 | contig 30651 bp, 47 predicted proteins | sample 1_2617_0518_D_FD_203652 | JGI IMG/M metagenome (GOLD analysis project Ga0326512, IMG submission 203652) | Bovine rumen microbial communities from UC Davis, California, United States - 1_2617_0518 | ecosystem: Host-associated > Mammals > Digestive system > Stomach > Rumen | place: USA...
GACCGCATTGATCGCACGGGCGAGAACCAGATCACCTGGACACGCCGCCTCGAGCGTGTGCAACCCACTTGGACCAACACCGCCATCGAGGAAGAGGGCGAGCCCACTGGTCAGTATCTGCACGAAGCCGACATCAGCGCGATGAAGGCTGGCGGTGCCGCACAGTTCGAGACCGCCAATATCGGACTGGCCGTTGACGGCACCAAGGTGAGCTACACCGACAGCAACGCCGATGCCGTGACCGACTATGTGAAGTACGAGCTGGCCGCCGAGGTGACGGGCACTGCGGCCGTGAGCAGCAACTTCGCCTGCGAGGACTGGGGCCTCATCATCCTGAAGGGTGCCACCGGCACTGCCGATGTGGTGCTCGACTACGCACAGAACGTCCCCGACAACCTGCGCACCTCGCTGCCTATCATCAACGACCTGCACCACTGCACCGGCTCCATCAGCCAGGGCTACGGTGTCTGCGTCAACGGCACCTACGAAAAGGATAAGACCGTCTACATCCAGCACTTCCTGTTGTTGCAGGGTGGCGTTGTCCACGTCCTCTTCACCACTCCCATCAACACCACCCTCAACACCCTCAACGTGAGCGGCACGGGTGCCAAGCCTATCCGCATCCTCGGACAGAACCTTCCCGCCGGTGTTGTCAAGGCACAGACCTATGCCACGCTGGCCTACGACGGTGCCGCTTGGAATATCGTCGATATGTTCTGCCCCGACGCAACCTTCGACCCCGCTGAGTTGGTGGTGGATATGGGATTGACCAGCGGCGTGAAATGGGCTGCCCGCGACCTCGACCTCTCCAAGCCTGGCGGCTTCTGCGACACCCCATTCACTTACGACAAGAGCTTCTTCAGCTGGGGCAACATCGACGGCCACAACCCCGTGGGCAACAGCTTCGCTGGCGTGTACAACTGGGGCAGTGTGAACGATGCTGAGCCGTATTACGAAGGCCAGCCCTACGGCAACACCAAGGGCAACACCCTCGCGGGCGACATCCCCGTGGGCGAGGAGTTCGACGCTGCCCGCGCCAACCTCGGTTCGCCCTGGCGTATGCCGACTACGACCGAATTTGCCGAGTTGTTTGCCGGCAGTATCTACATCGATGCCACAGGCACCGAGATACCGGCTGGAACTACTGACAAGCGAGTGACCGTGAACGGCATTGTGGGCCTCTACCTCCAGAGCAAGACAAACGGCAACCGTCTCTTCTTTGCTTGCTCCGGCTACGGCGGTGGAGCGTCTTGGCTCAACCGCGGCTCGGGCGGCTACTACTGGTCTGCTTCGTTCGGCACCGCTCGCGTTGCCCGGAGCTTGTACTTCCTCAGCGGTAGTGTCTATCCGCAGTACTACAACTATCGGTACGACGGGTTCGCGGTGCGTCCGGTTCAGTAATCGTTCCGCCCAACCCAAACAGGATTGTGCCCCAAGCCGACCGACAACTCTAACTAATAGGAGGCAACAACATGAAAGAAACAGTCAGAATCACATCCCCGAGGGGAGTAAAGGACACACGCAACGGACGCATCTATTGCGAGGTCGTGTGCAAGGTCAAGGACGCTAAATTCTTTGTGAAACTATGAGAATAACTAAGAAAATCCTCAACGCTCTCAACGCAGTCAAGGCGGCTGGCTATGTCGATTCCGTTCTGTACAACTCGCAGTACAAGGCGAACGTGCAGCTCGACGACATAGCCACGCCCGTGGCTGTCCTCTATCTCTTCCGTGACGGGGCTTACGACACCGCAACGGGACTGCTGAGGGAAGAGGCGGAAATAAACGTCATGTTCCTTACTCATCAGAGTGAGCTGGACTTCGACGGCATCGCCAACGAGGCTCTCATAGACACCATGTCTGAGGCTGCGACGGCATTCATCGCCGAGGTCACAAGGACAAACAACATCGCCATAGTCGGCGACAACATCACACTACGGGGGGTATACGACACCTATGACACCAACACCACGGGAGTGTCGTTGCAGTTCCGTGTGCGTGAGTTGCAGGGTCAATGCATTAATAGCCTATGAAGATTACACGACGCACCAAGATGAGGGAGATTCTTCCCATGCTCAACGACGAGCGTATCGCCATGCTGAGCGACAAGGTTGCGGCGTGTCCTCTCGCCAAGCCTTTGCTCTCCATGACGTGCGGCGAGTTCATCGAGGCGTTGGACGAGCGTTACGCAATGTCATTCTTCGGCTCCGACGAGCGTGTCTGTGTCGCTTTCGGTCGTTACAAGCAGTATATCGCCGAAATGCAGCAAGTCACGGCGTACTTGCAGCGTTACGAGGTAGAGCAGGAGGCTGACGAAAAGGCGGCGGCTAACGGCGTGGACTTTCCCTCCATGCAGGAGCGTATCTTGCTCGACTGCGTGCGGCATTACAACCTACACTCCACGGCTGAGGCTGAGCGGCTCCCCGTAGCCGACTGGCTGTTGTGCGTCAAGAGCGAGGGGGCGGCGGCTCAGTACCAGCGTAAACTATCAAAGATAAGGCAAAACAAGGCAAAACATGGCAACAAGTGAAGAGATTGACAGCATGATGTACGCCACATTGGAGCGTATCAGAGCCAAGATTGCCGCCAACATCAACGGCAAGGGGCTGCGAGCTAGCGGCAAGACCGAGAAGTCTATGCGAATAGAGACCTCGGCATACGGCATGAGGCTCGTTGGTCGTCCGTATTTCCAGTCTTTGGAGCTTGGCAGACCAGCGGGGCGTGTGCCTTACAACTTCGCCGACATCATTCGGCAGTGGATTATCGACAAGGGAATACAAGTCACGCTCATACCTTACAAGCGGCAACCCTCCGAGCGTTGGCAGCCCAAGTACAGCGTGCAGGAGCGTTCCCTCCGAGCTGCGGCTGGTGCCATAGCCCACACCATAGCCACGAGGGGGACGAGCCTCTATCGCAAGGGCGGACGCAACGACATCTACTCCGATGTCATCGCCGATGAGGTCGAGCGGCTGAGGGAAGAGTACGTTAATTTCGTCTATACGTCGATTTTCGACAAACGCTACTAAGGACAATAAAAGTATCAACCAAACATTTTCTTTCGCTCTACGGGCGAATTTCTGAAAAATAACGAAACATGGCACGAGAAATCGACACAATCATTGTGGACTTGCAGGTCAGCAACCGTGAGGCGGTGGACGCTATCGAGCAAGCCACGGAACGCATGGCGGAGCTCAAAAAACAAGAGGAGGAGCTGCGAGAGGAACGGGAAAAGGGCGAGGTGACGCAAGAGCAGTATATCAAGAATCTCACTCAGATACGTGAGCAGACCGAAGAGGCGAGACAGAGCAAGCAGCAGTACACCAAAGCTCTTAAAGAGAACGTCAAGCAAGAAAAGATATACGCCGACAGTCTCAACGGATTGCGGCAGCAGCTCAAAACGCTCATACAACAGTACGACAACATGAGCAAGGCGGAGAGGGATTCCGCCAAAGGCAAGGAGCTTGTGCGGCACATTCAGCAAGTCACCGACGAGCTGAGCAAGGCGGAGCAGGAGACGGGGCGTTTCCAGCGTCAAGTGGGAAACTATGAGCAGGCAATCAAGAATCTGCCTGGCAAGTTAGGCGAGTGGGCTATGTCGCTCAACGCTGCGAACAAGGCTGGCGGCGGCTACGCCTACACAATGGGAATCATGAAAAAGGCGAGCGGCACATTCGGCGACACGCTCAAGTTGCTCGCCAAAAACCCCTTTTTCGTCGTCCTACGTGTCGTGATAGGTCTGTTCACGCTCCTACGCAATCAAATCAAGCAGAATGACGACGCTATGACGGCGTTGCACAACGTGGCGGCGAACTTTAAGCCCATTCTCGACGGCATTGTCGCTGCGGTAACCGCTGTGGTCAAGGCGTTGGGGGCGTTGGCGAACGGAATCACTACCGTTATAGGCAAGATGGGCGAGTGGCTGGGATTGAGCCGTGAGGGGGCAAAGGCAAACCAAGACCTTGTGCAGAGCATGGACGCATTGGAGGACAAAGAACGTGAGTACACCGTGGAGAGTGCCAAACGCAATAGTGAGATTAGCGAGCTGAGGGCGAAATCGACCGAGAGGGACAAATACACCACCGCTGAGCGTCTCGGATTCGTGGAGCAAGCCATGAGACTGGAAAAACAAGACTTGCAGGCACGTCGGCAGATAGCGGCGGAGAAGTTACGCCTCGCCAAATTGGAGGCGGAGATGAACAAGGACACCAGCGACGAGACTAAGAACAAGTTGGCGGAGTTGGAGGCGGCAATGTACCAAGCCGAGCAAGCCTATAACGAGGGCATGCGGTCGCTGAATCGTCAGCGGGTGCAGTTCGCCAAAGAAGAGGCGGCTGCGGAGCAAGAGGCGAGACAGAAACGCCAGCAGGCGGCAAAGCAAGCGGCGGCGGCTAGGGCAGAGGCTAAGAAGAAAGAAATCGAGGCTCAGAGGGCGTTGGAGGACGCTACGCTGGCGTTAATGGCTGAGGGTATCGAGAAAGAGACAAAGACGAGACAGATAGCCTACGAGCGGCAAAAAAATCAGTTAGAGGACAGAATCAAGAACGAGGGCAACATGACGGCAAAGACCCGTGAGTTGTTGCAGGAGCAGCTTACGCTCTTGGAGGCGAAATACCAAAACGACATCACCAAGATTCAAGAAAAGGCGGAGAAAGAGCGGCAGACGATGAGGGAGCAGATAGCGAAACAGACCATCGAGAATTTGAAACTCATCGAGGAGAAGGGAGCCGAGGCGGCAATGCTGCGAATGCGTAACGACTTGCAGCAGCGGCTCAACGACGCTATGGGCAACGCCGAAAAGATTGCCGAGATTAACGAGTTGGAGGCACGCAGGGAGCTGGAACTGGCGAGGACGAGACAAAAGACAATACAGCAAGAGAACTACAAGACCGTAGAAGAGTATCAGCTTGCGTTGGAGCAGGCGAGGGAGCAAGTTATAGCGGCTGAGAGCAATGTACGTGAGGCAATCCAAGCCACGCAGGACGCTATGCAAGCCACCAAGCAAGCCACCTTCGAGGCGGCGACAAGCATGGCGGACGCTTTCACGAATGTCGCTGGCAACGTGGAGAATCTGTTCAGTACCCTTGCCGAGAATGACGAGCGTTACGCTGACTATGCCAACGCTATGGCTTACTTGCAAATCCTTGTGAGTACGGCGGTATCTATCGCCAACGCCGTGCAGGGTGCCACGGCAGCGGCAGCGGCTACGGGCGTGGCGGCACCATTCACTTTGCCCTCGTTCATTGCTCAGATGATTGCCATAGTGACGGGGTCGTTGGCACAAGCGGCATCTATCATGGCTAAGAGCAGCAACAAGCCGCAGTACGCCACGGGAGGCGTGGTGCATGGTGCTGGCACGGGGACAAGCGACAGCGTGACGGCTAGGGTCTCCAACGGCGAGAGCATTCTCACGGCAAAGGCTACGGAGATGTTCTACGACCAGCTCTCCGCCATGAACGTGGCAGGGGGCGGCAAGCCTTTCGACAAGCGTCGTGGCGGCAACAGATTCGCCACGGGAGGCGTGGTCTCTACGTCGGCAATCATGGACGGCAGACACATGGCGGACATCGAGGACGCCATGAGGGCGGCGGTCGCTGGCATTGAGCCCGTGGTGAGCGTGAAAGAGATTACTAGCGTACAAAACAGAGTGAAAACCAAAGAAATAATCGCCAAATCATGAGAACTTACACAGAATCGCCTATGACATTGGTCTACCCCGACCAGTTCTGCAAGGCTTACGATTACAACCGCTGTGAGTTGCTATGTATCGACCGCAGCACATGGACTGAGCTTACTGTCACCATTGGGGCGAAGTCGCTCTCATACCGTTCGCTGGGCGGCTCAAACATCATCATTGACATGACTACACTGCTGAGGACGCTAGACACGGGTGCCGTGACGTTCTCTATGATGGGCGTGCGTCGCTACACATCGGGGGGCGTGTCATACTCGCAGACTATCAGCAAGACGGACACGCTATACATTGTCAAAGGTCGCACCCTCGCCGACTGGCTATCGTGCAGCGGTCACAAGGTCTACGGCTTGGCGGAGCTTGGCAGCGTGGAAATCCCTTTGCTCGCAGCCGCTAACATCGACGGCATTGCGTCGCCATTGGGCATTAACGAGATTTCAATGCGTGGCGGCGGCATGGTGCCAGTACGCTACGCCGACACCACATACCATTTCGGCAGCGTCTACGACTTTTCGGAGCAGGATACGGTGTTCGATGTCGAGATGATTGACTGCGTACCCACTGACGGCTGCGTCTTGGAGTGGGTCGATAGCGACGGCTGCCGACGCTACATTGTGGCGAAGATGGTTGCCGACGAAACCACGGCGGAGAGTGTGGGTTTCAACCCCTCGCAAGATGAGAGACCGACGGCGAAGAGGCTGGTGACGGGAACACGCCGACAGATAACGCTATACTTGCACGATGTGGAGCCTGGCGTGCGGCTGCATGAGGTGACGTTCTCGCCCGACATTCGTATCGGCAACGGCACAATCCACGGAGACGAGGCAATGGCGGTCATTCCAGCCTTTGAGAGCATTGAGACACGCAGACAAGCCTCAAACTACACACTAAAATTCTTGTGCAATGATTAAGATTTATATAGGCGGCAAACCGCTGGAAATACCGAGACAAGAGCTGCATTTCTCGTTCTCGAACATGCGTTTCTCTGACGTGCTGGCGGACGCTTACTCCACGGACATGGAAATTCCATTGACGGACGAGAATATCGCCACACTCGACGCTTGGGGACTGCTCGACAGAACGGGGCAGCTCTTTGGCGAGCGTATCGCCTGCCAGGTCGTAACGAGTGTGGGCATGTTCGCAGGGCGGCTCCAAGTGTCTAGCCTCACGGACACCACGGCGACGGCGACGTTGTATCTCTCCGAACTTCCCGAGGCTCTCGACGGCAAAGTCCGTGACATTCTCGCCGACGACGCCAACACAATCCTCGACGTGCTGGCGTGGAAAAACAGAGCCTACGACACGCCCAACACCATAGGACTAATCCACAAAAACCAATACGACGCTTTCAGCCCTAACATCATACGTATGCCCAATGTGGCGATTTCGCAGCTCTACACCAACATCGGCAACGCTATCGGCATGACTATGCCGTTGGTCGATGACACACTTCGTATTGTGCTCTCCCGTATGGTTGTCTGTCCTCAGAATCCTCGCCAGCTCGTCAATCTCTCATGCGACACCACACAATCCGTCTTTTTGGCTGGGCAGCATGTGGCTGACACTATCGAGGACAACATTATCAAGTTCAATCGCACATGTATGGTCAACATGACTATCTACATTAACGGCATTGGGCAGGGGGCTATATATGTGGCTCTCCAAAAAAAAGCTGCTGGCGAGCAAACGTGGAATGATGTGTACAACATACCCACGACAAGCTCCGTTCACGTCGTGCCGTCGTTCTATGTGTCTAACGGGGACGAATTGAGGCTGTATTATCATTCTTGGACGGGCTCCGTGATTCTCGACATGACATTGGGCAACTATGACATACTCCCGACGGACTATGAGACGGCGTTGGAGTACGACCACGGCACAGATTACTCGCTCCCCACATGGTACACGGGCAACGGCGGCTATGTCTATCTCGGCATATACTGCAACCTCCCCGACATCACGCTGCGTGAGCTGCTCTCGGCTATGGCGTGGTACTTGGGCAAAGTCATAGAGGTGGACGCAACGTCGATAATCTACGCCGATAGCGAGAGGACGGCAAGCATTGAGGCGAAAATAGACACCTATAACATCGCCTCGGACGCTTTCGGGCAGCTCTGCAATATCATGGGCGGCAATGACGAGGTGTTCCACTCATGGAGCATCGCCAACACGGCGTTGGAGCCGTCGAAAACGCTCTATAAATCGCCATTCATGTGTCTGTCGAGAAAACAGTACGCCAGCGGCGAGTGGGCGACGATAGACATGTTCGACACGGAATCGCCATACAAGTTCGTCGGATTGGACGGCACGGCTCTGTGCGTGGCTACGACCAACGGCAATGTCGTCTATCTCGCACCCTGCGAGGCTCCCGACACGCTCGGTCTCGACGAGGTGACGAGGGTCATGGAGATAGAGGGTCGCACTATGGAGGACATCCGCCACATGGATTACGTCCTCATCAACGGACACAGATACATGGTCGAGGGCGGCGACCTGGACGAACAAAGCGGATTAATCAAATTCAAAGCCTTATTGATATGAAACACACAATCATCTTCACAATCACGACCATTGCGGCGATATCGCTCTTCGTCGCAGGCTTTTTGGTGCCGCCAATGGGCATTATCGATGGCTCTGTCTTAAAGGCTGGCGGCTTGCTGCTGGGCTTTGCCAGCGTGGCACAAGTCCCCGAGCTGGCGAGGCGTGGCACGGACTTGAAAGTGCAGCACGGGCAGACCTCTGTCACTATCAACAACCCAGACGGAAAGGAGACGGGCGATGAGGACTGAGTGCTGGCTGTGTGACAGCAACCGCTGGAAACACCTCGTCGGAGGCTTTGCTCTCGGCTTGCTGCTGACGTTCCTCTGTGCGTTGGGGTGTGCAGGAGGAATGGAATTCAAAGACCGCCAATGGGGCGGACAATGGGATTGGCTCGACTTCCTTGCCACCATTCTCGGCGGCATGATAGGGCAGGCGGTGCAAGTGTGGATTATAGTCGCAATTTTCTGACGCTATGGGAATGTACTGCCGAGAATGCCAATGGTATAGACCTCAGTGGGGCGAATGCTGCTTCGGCGGCGGCTGGGGACACTACCCCAAGCCCGATGATGAGTGCGAGAGATATACCGACGACACAGAACGGAGCTATGCCCGTGGTAGGGAAATTGAAAATTGAAAATTGAAAGACTATGGCGACATTGAACCAAATAACAAGGGAAGACTATCTGCACGCCGAGGGTGCGCAGATGATGATACGGATGCTGTGCGAATTGTGGCAGAACGACATACTTTCATTCTACCATAAAAACGGCGAGAAAGTGACCGTCGTTAAATGCACCCCGATACAGATGCTCGATGCTATACGGCGTTTCACAGCCGGCGTGCTGAATGCCGACGCATACCTTAAAAACGAAGAGGTTGTCTATTGCCCCGTGTGGGGAGAAAAGAAAGGCAAGCCAACAATTGAAAGAATTGACATACGTGCTAGCGGAAACGTCTGAAACGTAGCGACATACACCGCAGCGGAATAATTCATAACATCAAAAAAAAATCGTGCGAAAAAATCATGAATAATCTAGAAAAGAAAGCGACACGCAAGATATGGGGCATAGTACTCCATTGCACGGCGAGCAAAGAGGGTGACGACATGACAGTCGCCCAAATCGACAAGATTCACCGTCGCAACGGCTGGGCAGGCATTGGCTACCACTTCGTCATTTATCGTGACGGCACAATCCACGACGGGAGGGACATCAACAAGATAGGAGCCCACACGGGCGGCTACAACACTGGCACCATAGGCGTGTGCTATGTCGGAGGACTAGACCGCAACGGCAAACCAAAGGACACACGCACATTGGCACAGAAAAACGCCATGTACCAGCTTGTCAAGCGTCTCATGGAGATATACCCCATTAAGAGCGTCAAGGGACACCGAGACTATTCTCCCGACAAGGACGGCGACGGCAAAATCAGCAAATACGAGTGGATTAAGGCGTGTCCGTGCTTTGAGGTCGCCGACTTCATGGCGGAATACGACCTGAATAAATTACTTAAAAGGTGAGTATTCAGTGAGTACTCACCTATAATAAATTAATGTTATGAGAGCAATAATTATCATCATGGCGGCTCTGCTCATGGTAGGCTGCAAAACGACACAGACCATAGTCGAGAAACCCGTGTACATTCACGACACGACGCAGAGCGTGAGAGTTGAGCGTGATAGCGTCTATGTCGATAGGTGGCACACGATAGAGGTCAAGGGCGACACCGTGCATGTAACCGACAGCGTTTGGGTTGTTCGGTATTTCCGAACCACTGACACCGCCTACAAGTACATCGAGAAACCTGTCAATGTGGAGGTTACGAAGATTCAAGAAGTGACGAAACCGCTTGGCTTTTGGCGTAAGTTACTAATCTACAATGGAATATTTTGGTTTTTGGTTGTAGGCGTTTATTTTGGTTTCAAATTTTGGCGAAAAATCTGATTTCTTAGTCCATTTTTCTGTGTTTTTATTGAATCCGCAAAGAAAAATTTGCGGATTTTTTTGTGTGTCTCCACTAACAGAAAAAGACCCCGTTTGAGGGTCTTTTTTTTTGCCTTTGTGGCTCATTGTGGCACGCCATAGCCGCAAGTCACTGAAAATCCACATCATTTGTTGTCCTACCAGTATTCTCCATTAATGCCTATTAATGTGTATTATTATACTATTAATGTCTGTTTGTCTCGTCTCATCACGTAGGCGGAGACAAACGAAACAGACGTTAATAGGCGTTATCTTGTGGCACGTTTTGTGGCACGGGGGCAATTGTCTGATTCTGTGAGGGTCTGAAATCCGTACCCTCAGGGTCTGAAATCCGGACTTTTTCGGACTCAACTGAAAACAAGTCGTTTAACCTCTTACAATGGCTCTATTGTATGAGGTTAAGTGTTTTGTAGTCAATATTCTGACGTGAAATCGCACTACACAGACTACAACACACTACATGTAGTCTACACCTCGTCGAATTTCGCCATGTTTTTCGCCTTGAGCTCGTCGACGATAGCGACATAGGGTTTCATGGCTTTGAGGTCGGAGTGTCCCGTCCAGCGTGTTATCACCTCGATAGGGATTCCGAGCTGCAAGGCGGTGACGACAAAGGTACGCCTGGCACAATGCGTCGAGAGCAGCGTCCACTTGGGCACTGTCGCCTCGCTGCGGTTGCGTCCGCTATGGGTCGTGATAAGGACAGGCTCGTCGATTCCGCACAAGTCGCCAATCTCTTTTATCGCTCGATTGCTCCATTGGTTGGAGACCGAGGGCAATGCCATGCCGTTGGGCAGCGTCTTGTATCTGTCGAGGATTGCGGCGGAGTGCTTGTTGAGCTCAATCCGCAGCCGCTTGCTTGTCTTTTTGGTCACAATCTCGATATAGGTGTCATGCACATCGGATTGGCGGAGCCGTTGAGCGTCGGAGAATCGCAGCCCCGTGTAGCAGCAGAACACGAACACGTCACGCACGGGGGCGAGAGAGGGGAGCAGGGGAGCGTCCTCAATGGCGTGCAGCTCGTCGAGGGTGAGGTATATTATTTCCTTGTCCTCGAAGTTGCCGCCTTTGAGCTTTGCCGAGTAGGTGAGGTGCAAATCCCCGTCGTAGCGTCCGTTGTCGTGGCACCAGCGGAGCAGCCAGAGCAGCAGTTTCACGTCTTTCGCAATGGTGGTGTTGTTGCGTCCCTGCGAGGCACGGAAAGCGATGAAGTCGTCAATGGTCTTAGCCGTGAGCGTGGAGAGGTGCAGCACGGGGCGGAAAGCGGAGAGGGAGGAGGAGAGGGAGCGAAAGCGGATTATGGTGCCGTCGCTCCATGTGTTCCGTCGGCTCTCCGTAGCCACAAAGGCTCTCAGAGCGTCGAAAAGGTCGTCAGTGGAGTATCTGTCCGCAGCCGTCGGGAAACCCTCTATAATTGCCCTCAGAGCGTCGATACAAGTGTCGGGGGATTGCCTCAGATGTTCCGCAGCTCTGTCGAGCATGGCGTTGAGGCGAGTGTTGAGGGCGTTGTGGTCGGGGTGGGCAGGGAGTACACGCTGCCTGCGGTTGTCCCACTCCGAGGGGGAGAGGGTTATGGCGGTGGCGATATCGTAGTCCTTGTCGCCGAGGTGGCAGCGTAGGCGGAGGGAGATGTTTCCGCTCTTGTTGCGGTGTGCTATGATTCGGACTTGCTGACGCATGATGAGAGGGCGTTGAAGAGGTCGGAGAGCTGGGCGAGGTGGTCGGCGATGTCGGCGAGGGTTTCCGCAATGGGTGCCGACGGTGGTGTGGGTGCGTCGGTGAGCATGTCGCCGTTGCCGAAGTAGAGCCACTCACGGCTGAGTGTGGGGAACGCTGCGAGAATGCCGTCGAGTGTGGAGCGTCCTGCGTGGGACTTGCCGCTGCATAGTGCGGAGACATGCTGGCGGGATTTGCCGAGACGTGAGGCGAAGAGGGCGTTGTTGCCCTCGCAAAGCTCCAGCCTTATACGCCTAATGCGTCGTGTCAGTAATGTGTCTGTCATGGCGGCTATTCTTTGATAAGGTTTACGAGTTTCTCGATTGTGCGTTGCTGGGAGCTTGCAAGTTCGACAAGTCTGTCGATGTTTGCGGAGTTCTCGACCAATGCTTTCCCATTGTGGTGTTGAATCACGTTGCTATTCCCGTTGATATTGTCGGAGATAGTCATATCGCCCTCGCCTGTCAACAGCCAATATGGCGAAATAGCTGGGTATTGTTTGACGATTTTCCGCATGAGCAAGGGCGACAACCCTTTCACTTTCTCATAATAGACAGAATAAATGTCGTCGATTTTTACACCCAAAATTCTTGAAAATTCTGCAAGATTAAGATGAAAATTCTCCAAAATGGCGTCGATTTTCTCTTTGTCCGTAATTTTTTTTTCGTTCATAATAGTTTGTTTTATAGGTTTATAACTTGTTTTGAGGAAATAAAATGAAAATTTTTCATTAAAAAAAACTTGTATATTGAAAAAAATTCATATTTTTGCCGTCGATAAGTTACAAAAGATATTGCAAAAGTAACAAAAATATTGACACAAACAAAAAAAAATAACACAATGGAGACACTGAGATACACAACACAAGAGATTAACTCGACCTTTAAAATCAAGGTCAATGGACGGGTCGAGGGCAGAAAGCTCAACATCTTGGTCGGCGTGAGCGGAGCGGTGGAGCTTGTGGGCGAGGCAATGCTCAACAAGATGCTCGACCGAGCATTCAGCAGCATGGGAGACGTGTGCGTCTGCAAGCTCCGCAGGGGTGTGAAGTTCAGTTTCTATGTGCATTAATTATAAACCCTATAAAAACCCAATCAAAATGAAGTATAAACTAACAGATGAAACGATAGAGCATGAGGGCAGGACACTGCACCGCATAGAGGCTCTAATCGACTTCGCCAACATTAAAAAAGGCGACAAAGGAGGATATGTCGAGAGAGGAGAGAATCTCTCGCATAACGGCGACGCATGGGTCTGGGGCAACGCAAAGGTCTATGGCAACGCAGAGGTCTATGGCAACGCAGAGGTCTATGGCAACGCAGAGGTCTATGGCAACGCAGAGGTCTGTAGCAACGCAGAGGTCTGTGGCAACGCAGAGGTCTGTGACAACGCAAAGGTCTATGGCAACGCAGAGGTCTATGGCAACGCAGAGGTCTATGGCAACGCAGAGGTCTGTGGCAACGCAGAGGTCTGTGGCAACGCAGATTATATCGTATTCAAGAATTGGTGGAGCAGTGGGAGGTATTTCACATGGACACGCTCCAACGACATGTGGCGAGTGGGTTGCTTTTACGGCACAGGCAAAGAGCTGGTCGAAAAGGCATACAAAGACAGCGAAGATAAGGGTCGCAACTATGAGCTGATAGTTAATTACGTTGAACAGATAAAAACCCAAGAAAAATGAACGAAAACGAAATCAGAGAAAAACGAGAGGCGGCTATCGCAGGGCTGACCGAAATTTTGAGACACACCCCTTTCACTATGGAGCTGAAAGTGGTCAAAAAGCCGAAAGGTATCACTATCATCTATGAGGTGACAAAGGAACACCTCGACAACTTCATGCAAACCTATAAAACCCAAGAGCAATGACAACACTTGTTTTTATGTACAACAACGGCGGCTACATCACCGTGACCGCACCGAAATCAACCCCAGTCAAGGACGCTATCGAGATAGCGAGACAGAGCATGCCGCAGGGTGCGACGATGTTCCGCCAAGTGGCTCGCAACTACCGCAGCGGCTGGATTAAGTAACAGAGTAATCAACCCAAAAAACAAATATCATGGAATTAGTAGAATTTATCGAAAAGCGAAATGCTTATAGAAAAGCAAAAATCTTCGCCACGGAGCAGAGAGACCGAATGGTATCAGAGGCTAGGACAGAGTGCGACAACCGTCTGACCAACCTAAGGAGACAAATGGACGAGGAAAGGGCACGTATAAGGCGACAAATGGACGACGCAAAGGCAATCCTGCGGTCTGTCATCGACCAGAGAAACAGACAGTGCAACGAGATAATCAACGACGCTCTCAACGAGTTTCAGCAGGCGGAGAGAGAATATCTGGAGCAGAATCCGCAGGTGTCGCTCAAAGACCTTTATACCCATTAGCAAGGCAACCCCGAGCCGCCAGCGGGGGAACGCTGGAAATAAAACGCCACAAGTGGTATCAAACCCACCTCGGGGATAAAGCATTTTTCATCATTTGTGAAGTTTTGGGTCTGTCGTTGGGAAACGGCAGATTTTTAGGAGAAAATCAAAGATTAAAGCAAAATAAAGTAAAAGTAAGACAGAAACGTAATCATTGTGTTAACACCCGTCACGTCGGGAGACATGCGGGTTTTTAACAGACAAAAAAGAGAAAGTAATGAAAGACCCCAATCTATTAGCAAGAAAAGAAAAGCGAGACCGCAGAGCCGCAGAGCTGGCGGTGGAGCTGTGGAGGAGTGGCAGATGTGCCACAAAGGACGCCGCAAAGCAGATGGCGGCAAAGAAGTGCAATTGCAGCACTCTCACGGTATGGAGAGCAATGCGAAAACTCAATGTAACATGGTAGACCCCAACACAAGAATCATTGACATGACGCTCGCCGACCTCTTGGCGGTCATAGACGAGCGTATGGCGAGCAAGGAGCAGGCAAGCACGCTGCCGTCGGTGGTGTATGGCTATGAGGGCGTGCAGAAGATATTCAAGTGCTGCCGTGAGACGGCTCGCAGCATCGTCAAGAGCGGTCGCATTGACGCAGCCATTACGAGGGTGAGCCCTCGCAAAATCATGATTGACACAAACAAGGCTAAAAGCCTATTAAATAATCATTAACCAACAAAAACACACAACTATGAGTATCTTTAAAAAGCCTTATGAGCGTGAGGCGAAACAGACGCTCAACATCTTAATCTATGGTCGTCCAGGTATCGGCAAGACCACGCTGGCGTGTGGTGCCGAGGGTGCTTTCCTTATCGACCTCGACAGAGGTATAGACCGTGTGCCAATACAATACCAAGCTGGCGACATCGCAGAGCCTGCCAACTGGGAGGAACTCATGGAGGCTGTCGACTACATTGCCACGGAGCCGAGGGCGAAAGTGATAGTCATAGACACAATCGGAAAGCTGCTCGATTTGGCTGTGGACTACATCAGACGCACACGCCCCAACCTCATGCAGAACGACGGCACACCGAGCCTCAAAGGCTACGGCGAGAGAAACACCATGTTCAAGAACTTCCTCTCCCGTGTCAACTCGCTTGGTCGGTCGGTGATTTTCGTAAGCCATGAGGTCGAGGACAAAGTAAAGCTCAACCGAGAAGAGGTGACTATCATGCGACCCAACATCACGGGAGGCAACCGCAACGAGATAATCCAAGACCTTGACCTCATGGGCTACATGTGCATGGTCAACGACCAACGCACAATAACATTCGACCTCAACGACAACATTCTCGCCAAGAACAGCCGCAACATTCACGGAGCTTGGGACGAAAAGACGAAACGCTATCTCCCCATCTTGATTCCGCCGCTGGGAACAGGGGCGAATGTGTTCATGGCTCAGATGGTGTTCGGTGCCAACGCCGAGTACTTGGAGCAGCGTCGTAGGGAGATGGAGGACTACGAAGAGACTATGGGCGTGGTCTCCGCCAAGATAGAGGCATGCGAGAACGCCGAGGACATCAACGAGACTATGGAGATGTTCGCCTCTGAGACGTTCCACTTCCCTCTCAATAGCAAGATGAGGGCAAAGGCGATGATAGCCAAAAGGGCGGAGCAGCTTGGATTGAAGTTTAACGCTAAATCGAAAGAATATGAGGACTTACAGAATATCGCCCAGTCTGCTGAATAATTTCAGCGACTGGCTCAACGCCGACGAGCTGTACGAGAAGTTTTGGGGCAACAGCGCCTCTCCCTCTGTCAGCTTTGAGGACTTTGAGAAAAAGCAGTTGGGCGAGTTGCTCGACTACATCAACCGTGAGCCGCAGGAGCCTAACGAGGCGGCGGACAGAGGCACGTCGCTCAACGAGATTGTGGACTGCCTCATCGGAGCCACACCCAACCCACGCACATGCACATGGGAAAAGCGTGAGGGTTTCTATGTGGCGAACCGCAACTGCTTTGAGTTCATCTTCGACGGCAATCTGGTCGAGGATTTGGCGAGAATGTTCCGCACGGCTTTGCCGCAGTATCATCTGGCGGCGAAATACATGGTCTCGGACTACATGGTAGAGCTGCACGGCTACGCCGACTATATTCTGCCCACGCAGATTTACGACCTCAAAACCACAGGCAGATATGAGGGCGAGAAATACGCAGGCAATTGGCAGCGTCACGTATACCCACTCATCGCCGTGGACGGCATGAGCATGACAAGGTGCGACGCTTTCCGATTCCTCGCCGTGGAGTGCAAGAAAGGGCGTGACGGGGTTATAGGCGGCAAGGTGTGGACTGAGACCTACGACTTCAACATCGAGGAGAGCCGTGCGAAAGTCATGAGCTTTATACGCTACCAAGTCGTTCCCCAGCTCGATATATGGCAGCAAAAAGGATTAATCAAAAACCAAACCATAATAACAGAATAGCGATGGACAATACATTGAACAAAGACCTAGCGACGCAGATACTGCACGACGAGTGCGGACTGCCGCAAGACGTGGCGGCGGCAATGGCATATATGTGTGGAATGATTAATGACTATCGGACAAATGAGAGACAAGCGGAGCAGAGAGCAGCCCAAGCCAGTGCGGAGGATTAAGTGCGGAGACTGCCGTCACTTTCGCAGGGACACAGAGGGTCGCAGCCTTAGCAAGGAGGGAGTTTTTTATATGGGTTTATGCTCCCTCGGGCTGCACCCCGACAGTCCCGTCAAACAGTTCGCCGACAAGATGAGAGAGTGCGAGCAATGGGCGAGACGCTGAAATTTGCCCGTAAATCGACAAACTCGCTCCGAGATGTATAAATATACCCAAAAGAAAAGAAATCGCAACAGAGGGCGAATTTTGCCCAAATAACAACAAAATGTGGTACATCAAGATATATGACTTCATGATTACGCAACTGCACCTAAAAGGATTTGAGTTGCTGGTGTACGCTTGGTATTTTGCTTGGCAAGAAAGCGGACAGACACTCAACCTTAATCAAGGGCAAGTGGCGGAGATGTTATCAATGAGCCGTCCCCAGATGAGCAACATCTTGAAAAGGCTCAGCGAAAAAGGTCTTGTGAGTTATAAAAACAATAACATCGTAGTTACAAAATTTATAACTCCGCAGAATGATGAAAGTTATAAAATTTATAACTCTGAGTTACAAAATTTGCAACTTCCAGTTACAAAAAATATAACTCCTAGTTACAAAAATTATAACTTCACTATAAATAATAATATAAAAGATAATTTAAAAGATAATTTAAAAGACTGTCAGATTGCTGACGCAACTGACGGGCAAAAAAAATCCCCTAAAAAACCCATAGAGGGAGACACAAAAAAAGAAAAAGAAAAGTTGCGGAAAAAGAAAAGCCCCTCGATAGTCACGGAGTGCCGCCGCCATTGGGAGGAGCATTACAAGCAATCCAAAGGCGTGGAGTACTACTACACGGCAAAGGACGCCGCTGCGGTCAAACAGATTCTCGACAAGATAAGATTCTGCATGCCCGAGGCGGAGCGAGACCATGAGGACATCGTACTGGCGAACTTCAAGGCTTTCGCCAACGCCATATTCTACGGGGGCAGGATTGACGGCTGGCTGCGTGACAACCTATCTCTCTCTCTCATCAACTCCAAGTTTAACGAGATACACAACCAATTGAGAAATGGAAAATCAAGAAAAGACACAGACAACGGCTCTAACGCTGACGACAGAAGAGTATCGAAAGATTTCCTTGCGGAGCTCATGCGAGCAGCTGGAGGAAAGGTATAGCGTGGAGCGTATCGGCGAGACGTTCCGTGATGTCGTCACCATGCGTCAGTGCATGGAGCTGACGAGGACGGGCGAGCAGCCGACACTCTTGGCGATGTACCATGCCAAAGGCTACGAGGCTAACGTGGTGGCAATGGTGGCGGCACACATAGCGGCACTCGACATCTTTCTGCACCTCAAAAATGGGCTGAGCACTGATGAGGTCATCGAGACCGCCAAGAGTATAGTGGAGACCTACGGGGGAGCTTTGTCCTTTGCCGACATCAAAGTAGTGTTCGACAATGCCCGCAGGGGTGCTTACGGCTCGTTCTACGAGCGTCTGAGCAGCGTCGAGATAATGCGGTGGTTTGGCGAGTGGTTTGACAAGCGTACATGCACCGCCGAGGCGGATTCCGTGGGCGAGTATGAACGCAGCCTGCCGAGGGACAGACACAACGAGCGACGCAAGGGCAAACCCGTGACGGAGTTCGACGATGTATACTTAAAGTACTTAGAAACAATAACAAAAACATAAAAACAATGCAAGAAAAAATGACTATTGCCCAGCGAGTGACATATGTCCTGTCGGGCGGCGAAAAAATCACACAAGATGTAGTGGAAGATTTTCCCTTAGTAAAGATTAATCAAAAAATGCAGAGTGGCGAAATGATATTGCTCAAAGGACAAGTCAGCACAGCCATGATAAACCCCAAGTATTTGGCTGCGGTGATGGTAGAGGACAAGGAGGTGGAGCTATGACGATGTGCGACACATGTGCGTTGGCTTGCGACGAGCGTCACGGCTGGGAGGTGCTGCACAAGTGCCGTGTCACTGGCGAGCTACGCCCCTACCGAGTAAAGAAATGCAGAAACTACGACCAAAAGCAAATAAAAACACATCATGGACAGAATCAACATGGAATTGGAGCGTGTGATACGCCACTATGTCCGCATGACGGCAGAACGGCTAAGCCATGCCGAGGACTATGTGTGCAACGCTCACAAGTACAAGGTGACGAAAGATACAGTGCGGACGCTTGTCGCCGAGCTGGTGGCACGAGAGCCCAGAGCATTCGTTGAGGGGCTGACCACGGAACGCTGGCACCGCATGGAGCTGACGGGCAAGGGGGACAAAGCAAACCCCTATGAGGTGCAATGGCGGCATGACTATTTCCCTACAATATAATAATCAACAAACAAATAACAACAACCATGATAGCATACGAATTAATGATTGGCGACTGGGTGCGATGCCGCACCGACAAAAAACCATTCAAGGTTGAGCAGATAGACGGGATTGAAGAGCAAGTCTATGGCGATGACGGTTTCTTTGTCGATATAGCCGAATTGGAGCCGATACCGATAACCGAGGATTTTCTCGAAAAGAACGAATATCAACGCATGGAGTATACAGACCCGTGGAACGGCAAGATACATGTGCAGTACATGTTAGAAATCGGCAATATGGACAGCGTGATATACGTGCCCGATAGCCACTGCCTATTCGCAAAGCATATGATGGGAGGACGTTACGAGATTGACAACGTAAAAAGTGTACACGAAATGCAGCACGCCCTTAGAATTGGCGAATTTAATCACATCAATATTAACCTTTAAAAACACAAAAACAATGGATTACATCAACAAGAAAGTTATTGTCCGCTGCAACAGAGCGGGCGTGTTCTACGGAACATTGAAAAATTACGACTCGACAACCCGTGAGGCTGTCATCGCTGACTGCCGCCAGCTGTGGTACTGGAGCGGAGCCGCCTCACTCATGGAGATGGCGACAAGCGGTGTCAAGAGACCGAGAGAGTGCAAGTTTACCGTCGTCGTCCCCGAGGTGGCGGTCATGGAGGTTATCGAGGTGCTCCCGGTGTCGGAGCAAGCACAGAAGTCAATCGAGGAGGTGGCTATATGGAGAGCTTAGAGGAGAGGATTGAGGCTTTTCTGAGCCGCAGCGATGGCTTTGGCGATGGCTATGGCTATGGCTATGGCTATGGCGATGGCGATGGCTTTGGCTTTGGCTCTGGCTATGGCTATGGCGATGGCTTTGGCTTTGGCTCTGGCGATGGCTATGGCGATGGCTATGGCGTTAAGAGCTACAACCGCCAGACAGTACACATGATAGACGGCGTGGCGACGATTATCACCTCGGTCGTTGGCAATACTGCAAAGGGCTACATCCTGCGAGCGATGGAGCTGACGCAATGCTATTTCGCCAAGTGCGGCGACTACTTCGCCCACGGCGAGACAAGGGAGGCGGCTATGGCTGACGCACAGCGAAAATACGACGACAACAAGCCCGAGGAGGAGCGTATAGCCGACTTCATCGGAGAGTTCCCGACGCTGGATTCCGTGGTGCCATGCAGCCGCCTCTTTGTCTGCCACAACAGGCTCACGGGGAGCTGCGAGATGGGACGCAGGGAGTTCTGCCGCCTCCACGGTATCAATGTCGAGAGCGACAGCATGACGGTCGCCGAATTTATCAAAGTAACCAAGAACGAGTACGGCGGAGACACCATTCGCCGGCTAGAACAAGAGTATCAATCACTTAAAAACAAAGAATCATGACAAGAAAAGAACTGGCGACACTCGTCGCAAAAGAATTGAAAATGCAGCCCAATGCGGTTGACGCAGTTATTGACGGAATCAACTATTACATCGTTAAGGCGGTAGCCGAGGGCGACACGGTGTACATGCGTGGGTTCGGCTGCTACAAGAGCAAAATCCGCAAGGCAAAGCTGGGACAGAACATCAAGAAAGGCGGCACGGTACAGATACCCGCACGCCGTGTGCCAGTGTTCAAGCCTTACAAACCCTTTCTCGGACAAGTTAAACTCTGACGACTTGGGCTATATGGCGGAGGTGGTCACAAACCAATGGTACGACGCTACAATCTTCAAGCCGTGGCGTGGTCGTGAGGTGCTTATCGAGTTGAGCAACGGCGAACGCTGCACGCTCATATGGAACGGCATATACTGGATTGACCCCGTGAACTACGTCCGCCAATGGTATAGCCCTCTCGGGCTGCACCCAGCCTACTTCTACATCTACGAGAGGAGAGTATCATGAGACACATCGAAGAGACCACACAAGAGCATTGCGTCCGCTGGTTCTCGCTGCAATACCCCGAGTACGCCATGCTGCTGCACCACTCTCCCAACGGGGGAGCGAGAAACCCACGAGAGGGGGCGAGATTCAAACGCATGGGCACCCGTGCGGGATTCCCCGACCTCGTGTTCCTCTTGCCGAGGGGCGGACACCCGTACCTCTGCATAGAGTTCAAGGCTGACAAGGGGCGGCAGAGCGACGCACAGAGAGATTATCAGAGAGCCGTGGAGAGCGTCGGCGGATTGTACGCCCTTGTGCGGTCGTTCGATGAGTTCTACACATTAATCAACGAATACATCGAAGAGCGATGAACACCAAGAATGTACAGGTATGTTATAACGAGCGTGCCGCCATAGTCGAGGCGGCAAACCACATCTACGACGAGTTGGAGGAGATGGAGGACAACTACGGCAAGGTTAAAGCGAGGAGCAACGCCGACTACCGACGGCTCGCCAACATAGCCTACTGGCTCCGCAACCTCTCAAAAAAACTCGCGCAATAAAAAATCAACAATTTCGTTTCTAACGCAACAAAATAATTACATCAATGAACATTTTTGCAAAAATAGCAAGGGATAGACATGAAGAAAAGAAACAATATGTTACGGTTTTGATAATCAGCGGCAAGTCGCTCAAAGAAGCAGACGCAGAAGCGGAGCGTTATATGGTCGATAATTACGGCAAATACTGGCAAAGTGGAATGCCGCCGAATTATAAGCCGCTAATGCCGTGCGAAATTAACGAACCGAAGAAATCATTTATTCAACGTATAATAGACCTTTTCCAAATCAATGAGTAAAGTATCAACCAAGACAAAGAAATCGCAGCAGACGGCGGAAAAACCGCCAAAAAACGACAATGAAATTCAAGTCTATGAAGCGAAAATCAGCGACTTGATTCCCGACGACAAGAACTTCAACAAAGGCACAGAGTACGGTCAAAAACTACTCGAGGACAGCATGAGGAAGTTCGGAGCGGGACGTTCTGTCCTGTTGGACAAGAACAACAGACTGATAGGCGGCAACAAGGCTTCGGAGACAGCTGGAGCTATTGACATCAATGACGTGATTATCGTCGAGACGGACGGCACCAAGCTCGTCGCTGTCAAGCGCACGGACATCGACCTCGACACAGAGCAAGGTCGTGAAATGGCTCTCGCCGACAACGCCACATCGGCGGCGAACCTCGAATGGGACGAGGACGCTATCAGAGCCATGCAGGACGAGCTCGACAACTTCAACCCAGAGGACTGGGGAGTGCACTTCGACGACACGCAGGACGATGAGGACGAGGTGGCGAGAAAAGAGAGAGAGTTCAAGGAACGCATCGCCGCTGGCGAGATTTCCGAGGAGGACGAGGAGTACCAAGAGTTCCTCGACAAATTCAAGCTCAAAAAGACCACCGACGACTGCTACACTCCCGACCCCGTATACAACGCCGTGGCTCGCTGGGTCATGGACGAGTACAACGTCAACCGCAAGGACTTCGAACGCCCATTCTACCCTGGCGGCGATTACAAAAAGCACGTATACCCCGACGGCTGCATAGTCGTAGACAATCCGCCTTTCTCAATCCTCGCAGAGATACTGCAATTCTACTCTCAACGCAAAATAAAATTCTTCTTGTTCGCTCCGACACTGACGCTCTTCTCTTCTTCTTCTTCTTCTGCTTCTACGGCGATACCCGTGGGTGTTCCCGTCATCTATGAGAATGGTGCCAGCGTAAACACATCATTCCTCACCAATCTAGAAAACCCAAGCATAAGGCTGCGTTCGGCTCCGACGCTTTACAAGGCTGTCGCCGAGGGCGTTGAGGAATTTATGAAAGAGAAACGCAAGGAGATACCCAAGTACACATACCCCGACAACATTATCACGGCTCCCTTTGTGGCTCGTCTCAGCCATTACGGCGTGGATTTCCAAGTGGGCGTGAGAGAGAGCGAGAGTATCAACCAGCTCGACGCTCAAAAAGAGACGGGCAAAGGGATATACGGCAAAGGCTACATCGTCGGCGAGAAAGCAGCGGCAGAGAAAGCAGCGGCAGAGAAAGCAGCGGCAGAGAAAGCAGCGGCAGAGAAAGCAGCGGCAACACACTGGACACTCTCCGCAAGGGAAATGGAAATAATAAAAAGGCTATCAAAGTAACCCTCTAACTACTATCTAACTACTATGAGCAAGTCACCGCAACCCATGCCGAGTGGCATGGAATACACAGAGCCGAGAACGGCACCCAGACCAAGCAAGGCACGCCACAAGTACAACCCCATTCCGCTTTTGATAGCAATCCTAACGGCGGCTCTTTTCCTAATCTTGGCGAACTCATAGCGAACCCACACCAATAAAACATCATCATCATGGCACAGAATAACAACCAATACACAACGGCGTTAATAGAGGCGGTCAAACGCCACAGAGGCAGACCAGCCAAGTACGAGACAGCAGACCAGCTCTTCGACAAGTTCGTCGAGTACATCAACCTCATCATGGCGACACCATACGAGCGTAACATCGTCAGCAAGATTGGACGTGGCTCCAAAGGCGACACATCGTCGGCGGCAAAACTCTCCGTGACACGCTGCCCAACGCTATATGGATTCTGTGTTTTCGCTGGCATTAACGAGACTTTCGCCCAGTTCAAAAAGGATTGCGCCAAACGCAAGGACGGACAAGATTTCTCCACAGTCTTATACGTGATAGAGACCACGATATGCGACTGGCAGGTGCAGGGGGCTATGGTGGGAGAGTACTCCGAACGCCTCACGGCACGCCTCAACGGCATCAAGGAGCAGTCGGAGCTCGATGTCAACCAACGCAAGACCACGATATCGTTCGAGGACTACACTCGCATGCTCAACGGCGAGAAAATCGAATAAAACAAGGGTACAAGGTTTTTGTTGTATATGTAGTGTTTTTGTTGGGCTGTCCCTATCATCGGGGGCAGCCTTTTTTATTGTCCTACATCAAAAAAAATCAACAATTTGCTTGCGTTATCAATAAAAGGCTTTATATTTGCATCTGAGACCAAGCCTAAAAATTGTACTTTTTTTATTGAAAATGAGAACTATTAATCTCCCCGAGACATATCGCAACTTCTTTCTCGACTGCGACAAGAGCCGTGTGCGTCACATTTTGTTGCAGGGAGGGCGACGCAGCCGTAAGACGTGGAGCACCATCGAAAAGCTCTACGCCACGGGCTGTCTCTTGGGGGGTCTCACAATCCTAGTATGCACATACCAGTTTCCCACCTTGCAGCTCACAATCCAGGACTTCGAGGAATGCATGGGGGTACAGGTCGGCGGCTCGCTGCGTCACGGCTACCACGCCACGACGGACGGCAACACCCTCTGGCAGTTCAACCACTTCGACACTCGCAGCAAGGCACAGGGCACGCAGTGCGACATCTTGTTCGTCAACGAGGCTCTGCAAATGCCCGAGAGCGTGGCGAAAACGCTGCTCATGGGTTGCCGCTGGCAGGCATACTACAACTACAATCCCACCGACGCAGGCTGGGTGCAGCATCTCGACAACTCCGCATTGCTCCGCACAACGTTTAAGGACAACCCCTATCTCACGGCGGCACAATTGGAGGAGTTTGAGAACATCAAGGAGAGAGCCTTGCGACCCACTGCGTCACGCTGGGACAAGTACCAATACAGAGTGTTCTACTTGGGCGAGTTCGACCAGTTCGTCGGCAAGGTGTTCCACTCGCTGAAATCGTGCAGCGTGGAGGACTATCAGCAGGTGCCAGCGGCGGAGGCTTTCGGCTTGGACTTCGGCTTTGCCACCGACGGCGACCCCACTACGCTTGTGGGCTGCAAACGTCACGGCAACGACCTCTATTTCCGCCAGTACATCTATGAGCGTGGACTGACGAGCGACAAGGAGCTTGCCCAGCGTATCATCGCCAATGGGCTGAACTACGCCACGCCAATCTGCGCCGACTATGGCGGCATGGGCAAGGGGAGAATCCACAACCTACGCACGGCGGACAACGGCACATGGACGGGAGAGCTCGCAAAGGGTCTCAGCGTCTACAACTGCTATAAGACTGGCATATTGGACGGGCTCTCGCAGCTTTTGACGCATGACAATATCATCATATGCGAGGGCAGCGACCAGCTACGGAACGAGATGGAGCATTACTCCATAGACGAGGGCGGCAAGCCTCACGGCGAGGACCACGCCATTGACGCAGGGCGATACGCATACAATTACGCAAAAAGGAATTTCGCATGATACTAGACTATACACAATTAATGGCAATGGGTTTCCGCATTGGGCGAGACATACCGCAGGCAACCGTCGAGCTCGCTATCGAGACGGCGGAAATGTACTACGTCAAGCCCAGCGTAGACACTGAGACCTACGAGACGCTAATCACGCTCGAGAGCGATTCCCCTCTGCTTGTCGGAGGCGAGTACACCGACAGCAAGGACGGAAAGCACTACGTTGCGGGCATGAGAAAGGCTTTGGCACACATCGCCTACGCCGAGCTGCTCCGCATGAACATCAACGCCACCACTTTCGGCAGCGTGCAGAAAACCGACGACAGCAGCGAGAACGTGAATCCAGCCGAGAACATCAAATACCACCTTGCGGTGGGGTTACAGTACGCCCGTGAGGTTGTCGTCGCTCTGGGGGCGAAATGGACGGCAACAACGGGCGTTAATCGTGAATCATACTACACAAGGAGAAAGGAGGGAGCATGGCGTTAAGAGACATCTTCCGACGCAAGTCGCAGAACAGCGTCAACCACGTGCAGAAGATAGGGGCAATTAACTTCTTCTCGCAGTTCGTCAGCCGCAAGCAATATAGCAACATATACTACTGGCTTGTCATCAACAGAATATTCCGAGGCTTGCAGAATGTCCGCTATTGCCTCAATGACGAGCAGACGACCGACAAGAATCGCATGACACTCGCCGCCTTGCTCATGTTTTTCAACACCAACCTCACGGCTATGGTGTGGCAGATGTGGAACTACGGCTTTGTCGTCCTCGACATCAACGAGCGTGGGCAATGGTACATCGTGGACGCTGGCGACAACTCAATCCGCACCGACGGCAACGGCAGCGTCATGGGCTACCGCTATGTCCTCTATTCCGAGCCGTATATGTACCTACGCAAGACCGACCGCCAACTCATCGGCGAGACACTGGGGGCAATAGATGTGTTCAAAAACTCCGACATCTATCTGACCAAGACTTTCGGTGCTTTCGGCATACTCAGCGGCACCGAGATGGGCATTAACGCAGCCGACAAAGAGGAGTTACAGGCACAGCTCAAAGAGAGGGCGGGCACCGTCGAGGCGAAAGACCAGTTCATCATCAGCAACTCCGCACTCAATTTTCATCAGATAGACTTCAAGATTAAGGAGTTGCAGCTCCCCGAAAAGGTCAAGGAGGAAGTCAAGGTTCTATGCGGACACTTCGGCGTGCCTTACGACCTCATCCCCATGAGCGGACAATCGACCTACGCCAACCAAGCGGCGGCAATCGTGGACTTCTATCGCAACTGCATCATGCCCCTCGCCGAGCAGATTCTCTCGCTGGGGCGTTACATCATCAAATGCAAGTACGTCACAATCCCCACATCGGCGTTGACATTCACCATTGACAACGTTGCCGAGCTTGCAGACGACAGGACTGCCGCTATGGATTACAAGCTCAAAGTCGCAGAGCTGGCGAAACAAATGCGAGAGATGGGCATGGAACTGCCCGAGTACATAACGAAAGAACTCAAAGAGGAATAAGACCATGAAACTAGTAAGAAAAGAGCTACGCTTGAATGCGTTGAAACTGACCAATACAAGGACGAGCAAGGACAACGACGATTTGCTCATCATCGAGGGCTACGGCTGTCATTTCGACACCGTAAACGGCAACCGTGAGGTCGTGACCGAAGAGAGCTTTAAAGAGTTTTTCGACGAGCTGAAAAAGGGGCGGCAAATGCCTTACTTCAACTATCAGCATAACCCGTCGGCAATCATAGGCGGCTGGGATTCGATAGAGAGCGACGGCAAGGGGCTTGTCTGTGTGGGACACCTCAACAAGCGTGTCGCCCTTGTGCGTGATACCGTCCTCCCGTTGGTGGAGAGCGGCGACCTCGCAGGGCTCTCGACAGAGGGCTACGCCATGGGCTACTATGACGATAGCGAGGACATCTGGCACGCAAAGAAGTTCATGCTCTTGGGCATCTCGCTAGTGTCATTGCCCGCCGACTTCGCCGCCGAGATGGTCGTCCGCAACAACATGCGTATCGAGCGAGAGCGGAAAGAGGACGAAAACAATTTATTAATCAATCTTTTATAATCATTTAATTATTTGACTATGAAAAAGAAATGGAACGCAATGGCGAAGTATCTCGACGATAGAATCGCCACTATTGAAAAATCATTGAACGCTCTGAGCGGCGACGCTAAGACCGCAGCCACCGAGAGCTTGAACCAGCTGAAAACCTTGCGTCAGTCGATGAACGACCTCGCAGAGGACGACCCCGACAGCCTCGACCAATTCAAGCAGGATGTCACCGACGCTCTCGAACGCATTGACAAACGCATGAACGAGTTCGCCTCGCAGATTGAGGCGTTGCAGGAGCGTGTCGGCGGCAACGAAGAGACCGAAGAGGCAGCCAACAAGCTAATGGGCAAGAAAGCCGCCAACTATCTCGGCAGCGAGGCAGCCACACATGACTTCTGTGAGGCTATGCGTAACAGCAAAAACGGCGACCAGTTCGCAGCCAACTGGCGTGAGCGTCTGTCCTCTAACGGCATCACCATCGCCGAGGGCAGCGAGGACGCTTTCCTCCCCGACGCAGTGCGTGGAGCAATACAGGACGCATGGGAAAAGCCTGGCAACTGGCTCGCACGCCTTAAAAACACCGGTGCTAAGGCATTCCAAATCCGCCTCAACAGCAGCGACCAAACCGCCGAGGGCAGCCGTGCCAAAGGTCATCAGAAGGGTGCCAGCAAGGCAGACGAGAGTCTGACCTTTGTCGCAAAGAAAGTCACCCCACAGATGATTTACAAGAAAATCCCTATCGACAACATGACCATCTTTGAGGACGACGGCAGCCTGCTCCGCTACATCGCCAGCGAGCTTGTCTCGCAGTGGCAGATAGAGGTCGAGCGTGCAATCCTCGTCGGCGACGGTCGTCAGGACAACAGCCCCAACAAGATTAGCTCCGTCGAGGCAGTCGTGGACGCTACCAGCACCTACGTCACCAAAGTGACCCACAGCGAGAGCGAGAAGCTCATCGATGAAATTGTCACCATGCTTGAGGGAATCAAGGCAGAGGGCAACATCACTCTCTTCATCTCCAAACCTACCCTCAACCAGCTCCGCCGCATCATGCTCAGCGACACCAGCACACCTCAGTATGTCGCACAGAGCATCGTCGCCGAGCAGCTTGGCGTTGCCGAAATCATCACCACCTCTTTGCTTGGTGACGACTATCTCGCCATCGCTATGGTACTCGACAAATACGTCACCGTCGGCTCTATCAATCCCGCTTTCGTGGAATGGGAGGACTACAACACGAACACCAAGTACTATCGTGTTGAGATTCCTTTCGGCGGTGCTATCGAGGCACCCAAGTCGGCGGCAGTGCTTTTGGCGGCTGAGTAAAATTTCGACGCTAACGGGCGAACGTGGGGCGGCGTGATATGTTGTCCCACCAAAGCCCTTAGTTATTGTTAAACGGCAAAAAATCGACAAAAAAATGGCAATATGTGAACATCTTATCAAGTCGGACGTCGTAGCCAACTGCTCAAACCCCATCTTCGCAGGCTTGGAGCCACTGGGCTACATCATGAACAGAGCCGACATTGACAGCTTTACAGAGGCTGACGGCGTGGTATCAAATATCACGCTGAAAACGGGCAAAAAAGCCTATCACATTCAGCAGATGGGCTCGCAGCCTTTTAACGGCACCAACACCGAGATGCAGAGCGGCGACTTCATGAACACGTTCAACAAGGTCGCATCGTTCATCATTCTCGACAACGGCAGCAAGGTATCTACCGACATCATCGACCCCATGAGCAACGGCGAGTTCGTTATTGTGCTTGAAAACAAGTACAAGAATTCCACAGGCGAGGCTTTCGAAATCGTGGGTCTCGACAGAGGTGCCCGTGCCACCGCTATCACTCGCAACATGTACGAGAATAACGCTGGCTGGCAGTGCGAGCTGACAGAGAGCGAGGTGAGCAACTCTGCGAAGTTTTTCTTCGACACCGACGCAGCCACCACTCGTGCGGCATTGGAGGCTCTCTGTGCATGATTTGAGGGTTAATAACAATTCAGTGAGGGGACTGGGAGCAATTCCCCGTCCCTTTTTTTCAACGCCAAAACAACCAAAATCAAAGCCAAATGGACGCAAACATCGAAAAAACAATAATAGGCTTGCTCACTGACCGCAAGAGCCTCAGCGACGATGAAAAGGCGACGATAAAGAGCATGTGCAAGGAGGCGGGAATCAAAATGCGATTCAGCAAGAACTGCCCCAACTGCTACGAGGACGCTCTCGTCGTGCTGGCTTGCCACTATCAAGTGACGTACAAGTCGAGACCTCTGACGGCTAGCGGAAATTATTACTTCATGCCCAAAGGCGAGCATGTGGTATGGGTCAAGCGAGGCATAAAGAAAGTTTTGGGTGCGTACTCGACCGACGAGCAAATCCAAGATTTTGTCAGAAACAATCCGCTGCAAAAGTACTTTGTCCCCGTCACCGCTGACGTGGCTATGGGCAAGGTCGAGCAGCCAAAGAAAGAAACGGAGGAGGACGACGATGATTAAGAACAAGCACGGCATTCTCTTGCCCGACACTCCCGTCATGCGTGAGCTCATTCCGAGGCTCCCCAACGAGACACCGCTATCGGTCAAGGTCAGATACTTCGTCCTTGCCGATAACGATTACAAGTGCATTGCCACCGAGGACGACGCACTCATAGAAATCACGAATCGAAAACTTAGTAAAACTTTGAAACCATGAACGAGAACGAAATAGAAATCATAAGAGCGATGGACTTGCCCGAGTATGAGGGCAATCCTAAGGACGCCAAAATGCTCGTCACCACGCCCGAGGGCGTGAAACAGATGAGCGGCGAGGCGTACCCACAACTAGACACCACCACCGCAGCCGAGGGCGACATTCCCGAAGTCGGCGAGGGCGGAAACCTTGTCGGCAGCGGAATCAAAGCCGAGAACGTCGCACAAAAGGACGGCTACTATGCCCGAATGACGGTGGGAACCGCCGAGAACCTGGAAAGCTGGGAGGGCGAGGCTATGAGCCGCGACTATGTGCAGACCTCCTATGTGGAGACCACCGGCGGCGACATCAGCATCGACAGCTCGCTGCCCGCCAACCTGAAGAGTGTGGTTCCTACCACGGACTTTTTCGCCTCGCAGCTCATCAGCACGGGCTTCAACCTGCTGCGCCGCGCCACCGCCG
>Ga0326512_10000624_pt1 | contig 30593 bp, 19 predicted proteins | sample 1_2617_0518_D_FD_203652 | JGI IMG/M metagenome (GOLD analysis project Ga0326512, IMG submission 203652) | Bovine rumen microbial communities from UC Davis, California, United States - 1_2617_0518 | ecosystem: Host-associated > Mammals > Digestive system > Stomach > Rumen | place: USA...
CCATTAGGCTGTCCTTTAGCATTAAACAATGGTTTAGGCACTCTATGAACGGCATTATAGTCGTTTACAATGTCTTTAGATTCATAGGTATCTTCAAAAGCATTATACATTACTTCAGGAATTGCATAGAAATATCTTACAATTGCGTCACCTTCCATAGTCATTCTAGATGCATTGATTACGATATTCCTAATACCTTTGAAGTTAAGATTACGACAAGAATATGCCGCAGTATTAATACCGATTAGCTTGAAATCTCCTGCGAATCTATCGAACTCATCTAGTAACCATTGTCCTATGAAGTCACCATTTTCATTTAATCTGATGTCGGTAACTCTTACACACTTTTTAATAACCTCAAGGATACTAGGGTCAATTTCAGAGAAGTTCTTTGAAATGAGTTCATCTATTTGCCCATCATTGAAACCACCTTGTTTAGCAACCTCACCCCAATTAACAACGTATGCCTTTAACATTTCATATACATAACTTGTTAATTCTGGGTCTCCTTGACAAGCTTCCCACATAAGATGTTTTTTGTCGTTACTAGTCTTTTGGTTGTCATAATAAGTTCCTTCACCAGCTCTAGCATAACAAGCATGTTTCACAATACACTCATTCCATGCAGGACATCTAAATGCTGATGTGAAGTTAATCATTAATGCACCCTTTACCTTTTCGTTACCCAAAGCGAAGTTAGGAATGTTGAACTTGATTCCATATTCACTCATCAAATAACGGTTTACAAGATTGCTTTTCATCTGAACAATAGCCTCATCATCGGTAAATTTATTACTTCTTTTATTATCACCTTCACCTCCAGATAACCATTGTTTCAAGTGAGCATCTGTTATGTTATTAAAGTTTAGTTTACCATATGTTACTTTACCATTATCGTCAACGTTTACTCCAAACTTGTTAACTTTGTCCTTTACACCCAACACAGACTTATCATAAAGGTATCTTAAATCTTGACTGTCTATGAAGTCTTTATACCTTAATATTTGTTCATATGACATGCCATATGCTTGACTAGGTTGAGCATTACACATTGTCATCAATTTACTATGTTGTATTCCACCGTCAGGAGCAGTTACCTTTTTAAGAACGGAAATGACTTGTTTGATTCTCCTAGTGATTTCTGAACTAACATTTAATTTTTGGAATAACTTTTTTTTCTTATCCATTAATTGTTCAGCATCATAGTCGAAGTTTATTCCGATTTCGTTGGCTTTTTGTAATAGGTTCGCATCGTTGTTAACTACCCTATCACTAATTCTTTTGCCAATTTTGTTTTTAGCATTTTTGATATATTTATCATTTACAGATTTTATATCATTACTGCCGTTTTCCTCATCTTCAAAAAGTTGTATTGACGCATTTATCCAATTGTTTACATTGGATTCAACCAACATTCTTTTATATTGTTCTTTTGAAATATTTAACTTCATTTTTTTGCTTTTTATATAACAATAAATACATTTTTATTTTGAAATTTAACTTTTTTTATATATCTTTGCATTAAATAACATTCAAATGATACAACCAATTAAGAAAAGAGTAGCAGAAGCTAATGGCTTAAAACCTAAGAATGGTGGCTATACAGTAGTTTTCGATATGAACAATATTATGAAGATGGCTTCAGTTGACCATAAAATGAATAATGATGGTAAAGAATATGGAATAATACTCACATCTATTAAGATGATAGGTGATGTTCTTAGGAAGAAGGATTTTAACTATTGCATTGCTGCATACGATGGTGAGGGTAGCGGAGTCCTTAGATGGGAGTTATATAAGGATTATAAAGCTAATAGAGATAAGAACTATGAACTACACAGTCCAAAACGTACAGATTACGATAAATTCATAGATGGCTATGTAAAGTCGGTATTATCACATTCAAGAGAGAAAGCCGACAAAGAGACTGAGGATGAGAGTTTTGCTAGGCAGAAGTCTATTATTCAACATATATTGGATGAACTTTGTATAAGGCAATATGAGTTTGAGAATGTTGAAGGTGATGATATTATAAGTTACTATGTTGCATCAAAAAAACAAGATGAAAAGGTAGTTATTGTTTCTTCAGATAAAGACCTTACACAGTTAATATCCGATACCGTTATAATTTATAATCCAAGAAAAAAGGAATACATAACAAAGGACAATGCAGTAAAGGAAATTGGAGTGTTATCAGAGAATGTAGTTATTGAAAAAATGATATGCGGTGATGCGTCTGATAATATAAAAGGTGTTAAGGGTGTTGGTAATGAAACGTTGGGAAAATTGTTTCCAGAGATAAAGGAGAAGAAAATCGATTTGGGTTTCATTCTGAGGCGTTCTAGAGAGTTGCTTGATGAGAGGAAGGCTGAGAAGAAAAAGCCTCTCAAATCGCTTGAAAATATCCTTAATGGGGTTACAGATGGTTGCCAAGGGGATAGGTTGTATGAAATTAATGAAAAGATTATAGATTTATCAAAACCATTATTAACTGATGAGGCAAGAGAGACAATGGATGATGAGTTTTATGCCCCTATAGATACAAGTGATAGAAATATTAAGAATATATATGAAATAGTTAAGGAGAATAAGGTGAACGAGATTCTAGATGAAGAGAAGTTTGGTAACATACTAGAACCATTTGGAAGGATAGTGATGATGGAAACTAGGAGATTTAAAGAATATGAGCTTGAAAGAAAGAATACAAGAGAATAACTGTGATTGGCTAGGTGAATATCTTAAGGATTTACTAAAATCAAAGGAGATAAAGACATATAATAGGGCTAAGAACCTTATATATTATTTTCCGCAGATAGTTGATGGCTTATCCAAAAGTGATTTTGAAATGGCTGTTTTAAAATCGGATGACACTTATATTTGTCTTGGTATTGAAGATAATAGGTATAAGATGTTCGATGATATATATGAAAAGAAAAACGGCAAAGAATTTGAACCTAATAGGTATGGTGACACTAGATATGTAACAGTGGAAGATATATATATTCACTTTGGATTATAATTTTTTCTAAAAATTTTTAAGTTAAAATTTGGAGTTTTAACATTTTTTTAATATCTTTGCAACACAATTTAACAAATATGTTTAACTTTTAACAATTTAAATTATGGAAAATAAGGAAATTAAGGATTACAAAGAGGAGAGATTTGAATTTACTGTGTATGTTAATGACAACATTATCTGTAAGAGGAATTTCAGAATCTACAATTTCATTGAGAACAGTATGAACACATTGGAGTTTAAGGAGAAACTCGATGAAATCGTTAAGTTAATTGACGATGATTTAAAGTCCAAGAGTCGTGTTTATACTTGGTATTATTACAACCCACAATTCCCAGAGGAAAACGAAGAGTTTAACACAAAACTTATTGAACCTTGGGCTTGTACGTTTAAGATTGTAATATCTGACAACAAGAAAGATGTAATCACTAGAATTTGGGATGGTTATGCTTATCCTAAGTATATCCGTGACAAGGTTGACCTAAGTAATAAGAATGTAAAGGTGACAACTAAGGACGGACAAACATTTTCATACGAGAAGGAGGCTTTCTTTAAGGCAAATGATGGAAGACTTTCATTCGAGCATGAGATTTTGAAGAAAATGATAATCGACAAGCCAGATGTATTGCTTCAAATTACAAAGAAAATTTGTGAGGCTTGTTCCCCTTCAAAGGAGGAGATTAAGGAAAAGGGGTATTTTGACCCTAGAGAGAATGGTAAATATCTCAGCAAGTACACCGTAATTGATGAATACGGTAAGGATGCAGATGGTAAGTCCAAGAAATATGCTTACAGTTTGTATTTAGCAAACAAGAAAATTGAAAAGGATTGGGAACGTGCAGTTATGGGTAAGACCAATCGTTATTTCAAGAATCTTTACTAAGAAAATAACAGATTTTAAAGAGTGGTTTTTTGATGGCTCAAAATAATAAAAAAGATTTAGGATTCTTAGGTGAGAAATTTCAGTATAAACTCACCCATGAGTTCATGGAAAACCACACTTTCTTTGAGGATTTGAGTGGTATCATAGACCAAAATATGTTTACCGACCCAAACCTCAAGACATTTGTTGGTGTAATGAAGAACTTTTTCGAAAGAGAAGGTAATGTACCATCTTATGACATGATGGAAATTGAATTGCGAGATATTTCACACTCTGATAAGGAGATTGAAACATATCTCGCAATTATTGAAAAAGTTAAGAATACCCCAAGTGACGGTGTGGACAGAATAAAGGACTTGGCTGAAAAGTTCTTTAGACAACAAAATATTGTCAGAACAGCTAACGAGATACTTAGAATCGCAGGAAATGGCGATGTGGAAAAGTATGATACTTGTGTTGGATTATTAAATGATGCCATGACACAAGGAATACATAACGATTTCGGAGAAAAGCCTTTTGACCATATAGGCGAAACTTTATCAGATGATTATAGAATACCAATTCCAACTGGTATAGGAAAGATTGACGAGGCACTAGAAGGTGGGCTTGGTAAGGGAGAGTTAGGAGTAATCATTGGACCGACTAGTTTTGGTAAGACTTCACTTACCACAGCAATGGCTTCACATGCTGCTTGCAGTGGATATAAGGTATTGCAAATAGTATTTGAGGATAGAATTAAGCAGATTCAGAGAAAACACCTTGGACGTATCACTGGAATTGAAGCAAAAGATTTATCAAAGCCAGAGAATATTGATAGGGTAAGAGAAACAATTGAGAATTTTCCAGATAAGGACAAACTTAATGAGAATCTTAGAATTGTTAAATTCCCAAGTGGTGAGAAGACAGCAAGACAACTTGAGAGGTTTATCAAGAAACTGATTAATAGTGGCTTTAAGCCAGATTTGACGATTATTGATTATTTCGAGTGTCTTGAACATGAAACTGATAGGACAACGAGTAATGAGTTCTCACAAGAGGGCAAAACTATGCGTAGGTTTGAAGCAATGGCTGGTGAACTTGATATGGCTATCTGGATTCCATCACAAGGCACTAAGGATTCAATCAACCTAGAACTAGTTACAATGGATAAGATTGGTGGTTCGGTTAAGAAAGCTCAGATTGCACATGTTATTATGTCTATTGCAAGAACAGTGGATGATATAGCCAATAATAAAGCAACAATAGCTATCCTCAAAAATCGTGCGGGAAAGAGTGGAAAGGTCTTTAATAATGTAGAATTCAATAACGGAACATGTCGCATAAGTACTGATAATGTTGATGAATTGGATAGTTTGTTCGAGCTTAAAAAGAAGCAAGAAGATATAAGACTAAATACACAAAAAGAGATTTTTATGAGCGTTAGAAATGAGAAAAAATAAAAAAAAAATTTTTTTCATTTTAGTATAAGTTGGTTATCAGATAGTTGCAATTTTGATGACCAATTTTTTTAATTTTTGATGTTTTTTTTGTGATTTAATTCCATATTTATTTTAACATCAGATGTAAAATTAATGGTTAACCGAATCGAAAATAATAAATTAATGAACAAATAAAGTTTTGCTTTAATGGAAGTAAGAAAGAGCGATAGTTCCTTCGAGGAATATGCACCTTCGAAGGTGAAACATGGAATCTGCGAAGCGTATGCAGCAACTGGTGAAGTATGTCCTGATGGATTGATTGAGTCCTTAATCAGAAACTTATTTATCTACGATAAGATATCTTCTAATGAGATACGAAGACAAGTAGAGGAAGCACTTATGTCCGTAAACAAGAAAGTAGCTAGAGAGTATATAAAGAAGTATGAGGAAAAGGAAGGAAAGAGCAGTACTCTTAAAAAGGATAGCGACTTCATAAAGGATTACATTAACGCTTCAAATGCATCAACAGGTTCTAAATACGATTCCAACGCAAATGTTGAGAATAAAAACGTTGTAACGTTGGGTCAAGAGTTACATAAGGGAAAGAACATCATGCAGAATAGGTACATTATGCAGAATAAAATCAAAGTATTGTACACTAAGAAGCTTGCAGACCAATACATTAAAGACCTCGAATCACATGTATTGTACAAACACGATGAAAGTGGAACACCAGGATACCCATATTGCGTTGCAATCACAATGTATCCATTCCTAATCGATGGTTTAACTAAGATTGGAGGACAATCTAAAGCACCAACAGACCTTAAATCATACTGTGGTGAATTCATCAACCTTGTTTATTCAGTATCTTCACAATTCATGGGTGCAGTTGCTACCCCAGAGTTCCTTATGTATATGGACTACTTTATAAGAAAGGATTATGGCGATGATTATCTCACAATACTTGATAAGCAAGTTGAGATAAACAAGAAGGGTAGAACACTTGAACAAGTAATTGAGAATGCATTCCAACAAGTAGTACACTCTATGAATATGCCAGCTGGTAACAGAGGATACCAAACAGTATTCTGGAATGTTGGCTATTTTGACAAGAACTATTTTGATGGTGTATTTGGAGAATTTAAGTTCCCTGACGGAACAGCACCAAAGTGGGAGACACTATCTTGGCTTCAGAAGAAATTTATGAAGTGGTTCAACGAAGAAAGAACCAAATATGTATTAACATTCCCAGTAGAAACAATGGCTATGCTTACTGATGGACATGACATTGTTGATAAGGAATATGCTGATTTCACAGCAGAAATGTGGTCAGAAGGACATTCATTCTTCTGCTATTTGAGTGATTCACCAGACTCTTTGAGTTCTTGTTGTAGACTTAGAAACTCACTTAAGGATGGGGAAGACGATGAACACAACCACACGACACACCAATTCTCAATGGGCACAGCCTCTGTAGCAACTGGTTCTAAGTCCGTAATGACTATAAACCTTAACAGAGTAATACAGAATGCCACAAGAGAATATTTTGAAGAATATGAAGGTGTTATACTTAAGGAAGGTCAACAAGTAGATATTGACAAGGTAAAGGACAAGAAGCTACTTTATCAATATATCTCAAACGGTATTACTAATATGACTGAGAGGGTACACAAGTACCAGAGAGCGTTCAATGAGATTATTAAGGACTTCCTTAACGCTAATATGCTTGACATCTATAGAGCTGGATTCATCAACATGAAGAAACAGTATCTAACCATCGGTGTGAATGGTCTTACTGATGCAGCAGAATTCTTGTCAATTGATGCAAACCTTAACGACAAGTATGAGGAATTTGTAAACTTAATTCTTGAGACTATCAACATTTCTAATAAGAAGGATAAGACAAGAGATTGTATGTACAACTGTGAATTTGTACCTGGTGAGAACCTTTCAAACAAGAACTATAATTGGGACAAGAAAGATGGATACTACGTATCACCAAAGCACATAATGTACAGTAGTTACTTCTTTAACCCAGAGGATACAGAATTGTCAATTCTTGATAAGATGAAGTTGCATGGCAATGATTATGTAAAATACCTTGATGGTGGACAAGCTTGCCATATCAACATAAATGAACATCTTTCATTTGACCAATATAGACAGTTATTAAGAGTGGCTGCTGAATATGGGTGTAGTTACTTTACATTTAACTGTAAGAATAGTATCTGTAATGATTGTGGTCACATAAGTAAGGATACCCTTGAGGTTTGTCCTAAGTGTGGAAGCCATAACGTAGATTATCTCACTAGGATAATCGGGTACTTAAAGCGTGTAAGCTCTTTCAACGAAGCAAGACAAGTAGAGGAAAGTATGAGAAGTTACACTGATTAATAATAAATGGCTTGTAAAGTGTTACAAGCCATTTTTATCTATTTTGATTTATATGAGTAAAAGAGAACCATTAACATTTTGTTGTGTTTGTGGAGAAAAATCAAGAGCAAGATTTAAAGGTAAAGAATATTGCAAGAAACATTTTTCTCAAATGTATCGTCATGGGCATATTTTAGAAAGAACAATTTTTGATAGAAATGAATGGAATTTATATGATGATTATGCTGAATGTATTACATATAACAAAAATTTTGAACCAAATGGTAAAGTTAAATTTGACCTTGATGATTATGAAAAATTGAAGAATGATAAGGTGTATATTTGTAATCATAATGGTAAATTTTATGCTGTCATTTCTAGCAAGAATCTTCATAAAATATTTGCTCATAGGTTTGTTATGAATATACATAAAGAAGAATATTCAATTGATAAAGTAATTGACCACATCAACGGAGATACATTAGATAATAGAAAATCAAATCTCAGGATTTGTCATCATAAAAATAACATGAAAAATATTAGAAAAGAAAATAAGATAGTTGGTGTAAATATTAGGGATGGCAAGTTCTTAGCTAAGTTGATGAATAATTACAAGTACTATAATTTAGGGTGTTTTGACACTTATGAAGAAGCTGTTTTGGCTAGAATAACAAAAGAAAAAGAATTATGCGGAGAATACGGTGCTAACAAAGATTTATATTATGTGTTAGATGCTGTTTCTCCAATAGAAGAATTAAAAGTAATATTAAATTAAATATGATTAGAATATATAGGAAGCCTAATTGGATTCTAAACCCAAATGATAAGGTTGTGAATGCAATTTTGAAGAGGTGTGAGAAGTGTGATGGTTTATGTCCATGTACGCATGATTCTGAGAACTATGAGGGCAAAGATTTACATTGCCCTTGCACTGACTACATAATGAAAGATAAATGCGAATGTGGACTTTATATTAAGGATGAAACAAAACTTGAAAAAGGTATTAATAAGATAAAATGTAATGCTTGTGGGACAATTGTAGAATATACTGATAAGGATATAACATATGGTTTTTTATATCCAGAATCTATAAGATGCCCTAAATGTGATGCATTAATAGTGATTAAAGATTTGCCAAATGATTAAATATTATAATGCAATGGTGGTATTCGAAGAAATACCAAACGAAATAACGTTAGCGATTAACATAACGAATTGCCCATGTCATTGTAAGGGTTGTCATTCAAAGTTCCTTTGGGAAGATGTAGGAACAGAACTTACAATAGACGAATTAAATAGATTAATTGATAAGAATGATGGAATTACAACAGTATGTTTTATGGGTGGTGATGCAACTCCAGAAGCAATAAACACTTTGGCAGAATATGTTCACGAGATAAGAGAACTTAAGGTTGGTTGGTATAGTGGAATGGATAATTTCTACAAGAATATAAATTTTAAATGGTTTGATTATATCAAGTTAGGGCATTATGACGAAAGTTTAGGTGGTTTGGATAAAGAAACTACGAATCAGAAACTGTTTAAGTTAGTGCATAAGAAAAAGGTGACTATGTAGTCACCTTTTTATATTTATAAAAAAACATTATTATGAAAAAATTATTTTATTTATTTATATCATTGTTGATTTTATCGTGTACACCTAAATCTATCGTGGATGGTAATAAAGATATGGGTAACACTATGCTGCTTAATTTTAACGGAAAACTTTCTATGGAACAATTTGACTCAATGTGTGTCGCTGACACCTTGCCAAAAAGTCTTATGGATTGGAAGTTTTTAGGGTTAAAAGATTACGAATCAAACCAAAGGGTTTCTCTTTTTATGTATATGAAAAGAAATAATAAGGAAGAGATTATGTATAGAGCTGAAAATACTATGGATGATAGTGTGAAAATAATTAAAAGATTAATTGTTGAATGACTATGAATTACGGATTTGTACCTTCTAAAATTGATGGAACTGAAGTTGAATTTAAGGAAGTAAAAGGTTTTGAAATACCTGATAAATATTCGTATAAAAAATATTTACCTAATGTAATAAATCAAGGAAATAAACCAATATGTGTTCCTTGTTCAGTTTCTGCATATATAAATTGGAATAAAAATTTGTTGAACGGTAATAACACTTTTGACAATAAAGTTGATTTAAACCAAATTTTTGAAAGCAGAACAAATGACAGCAATGATGGAATGTCTTTTAAAGATGCTTTTAAATTTTTAAGACATGACGGAGTTGATACTGAAACTGGTAAATATAAAATAGGTAGGTATGCCAAAGTAGGTTCTGAAATAGCCTTAAAACAAGCAATTTTAATGAATGGACCTTGTGTTGGTGGATTACCTGTATATAATTCAGGCTCTGATGAGTTTTGGAGAAAAAACCCATATACTGATTTTGAGGGCGGTCACGCAATCTCTATAGTTGGATATAATGACGATGGGTTTATTATAAGGAATTCATGGGGAAAAAGCTATGGGGAAAATGGATATTACGTTATAAATATGTCTGATTTTAAATATTTTACTGAGATATGGACTATTTTTGATTGAATATATATTTATATATAAAATCAATTTATATGAAAAAATTAACAAAAAAAGAATGGATAGAAAAGGCTAAAAAAGTACATGGTGATAAATATGATTACTCATTAGTGGATTATATAAACAATAAAGTAAAAGTTTGTATAATTTGTCCTATTCATGGAGAGTTTTGGATGAGACCGACCCATCATATAGATGGAAGTGGATGCCCTAAATGTAGAAATGAATATATGCATAATTTGAAAGTTTATTCTTTTGAAGAAATAGTAAATAAAAGTAAACAAGTTCACAATGGAAAATATCAATTATTAAATAACGGAAAATATATAAATTCTAAATCAATCATTGATATAATATGTCCAGTTCACGGAATTTTTAGTCAAGAAGTAGCATCACATTTGCACGGGCATGGATGCTCGAAATGTGCGTCTGAACAGCGTGGAAAAAACCTTAGAGACACTAAGGAAGAATTTATTAAAAAAGCAAAACAAGTTCACGGTAACAAATATAATTATTCAAAAGTAGAATATGTTAATAATCATATTAAAGTTTGCATAATATGTCCTGAACACGGTGAATTTTGGCAAACGCCAAATAATCACCTTAATGGTAAAGGCTGTCCGATGTGTAATATTTCCAAGTTAGAATTAGATACTGAATTATTTTTATCCGATAATGGTATTAAATATATAAAGCAATGTAGTAATAAAGTTTTACCTTTTATTAAATTGTTCAAAATAGACTTTTATCTTCCAGACTATAAAATAGCCATTGAATGTCAAGGACTTCAACATTTCAAACCAATTGAATATTTTGGAGGAATTGAAGCATATAATTATATTCATAAAAATGATTTAGAAAAAAAGTTTATTTGCGAGAGTAACGGTATTAAGATGGTATATGTTAATTATAATGACAACGTAAATGAAGTTTTAACCAAAAATATATGTTAAATGGAAATATGGACTATAATAGAATGAGCAACCATAGGTTTGGTTGCTCATTTTTTTATTTATTTTTGTCTAAAAAAAACTTATCTTTTAAATACTTATAGAAAATATTTTTTCAAATGAATAAAAAGCAATACTTTGGCATAACCTATCCATTTCGCAGTGACGGTTTTCAGCATTTTTTTATCAATGCCAATGGTGACACTAAAGATAAAGCTAGAAGTGAGTTGATGCACATAGTCTTCACACCAAAGGGGCAAAGAATCAGAAATCCAGAATTTGGAACAGACCTTATTAAGTTTATATTTGACCCAAATGAAAATATTACTTGGGAGGCTGTTAAGAATGAGGTCAGCGAATCTGTAAGAAGATGGTCTAGGGATATAACCCTTAACAATATACAAGTGGTTAAGAATGAAGAGGATGAAGCTGAGATATATGTAAGATTAGATTATAGTGTTTCAGAAGGAAATAAAACAACTAATGATAGTATAGTAGTACGAGTATAAAATATTATGAGTCAGAAAAAAATTAATTATTTACAGAGAGACTTCGAAGGTGTTAAAAACGAGTTACTTAAGTTTAGTAACAAGTATTATCCTGAGATATTTGATGACTTCAATGATTCAAGCATTGGTTCTTGGATGATTGACCTTGTTTCTGCTGTTGGTGATGACTTAAACTATCACATCGATAGACAGTATCAAGAGACCAATATTGATAGTGCGAATCTTAGAAGTACTGTGTTGAATATGGCGAGAACCAATGGATTAAAGATTCCAGGACGAAAAGCATCTTCTTGTGAAGTGGAAATTAGTTGTGAATTGCCAGTTAGTCCTAATAATATATCACTTCCAGATTGGAGTTACGCCCCAATATTACAGAGAACTAGTATCGTTTCTGCTGGTGCTTATAATTTTGAGCTTACTGAGAACATAGATTTTAAGCAGCAGTTTAATAGTAACGGCTATTCAAATAGAAAAATTGTTCCATCTAGAGACAATAATGGTAATATAACTGGATATACTGTCACAAAGTCCACTATGGTAGTAAATGGTAATACTAAGGTATATAAAAAAGTTATATATTCAAGTGATTTGCAGCCATTTATGGAATTTGTGTTGCCAGAGTCTAATGTCATGAATATTGAATCAATTATATTTAAGGAGAGTTCTGATTTTAATGAGAATCCTGAAATTTATGAATACTATATTGATTCTGAAGAATATAGAATAACTAAGGAAGCTGTTATGACATATCGCTTCTTTGAATGTGATTCATTGGCAGACCAATGGAGATTTGGTAGTGAATTCAATAAGGTTGACAATAATATTGTCAAGGATATATACAATCCAGATGTATATACTGATAGCACAGAAGGAAGTGGTAGTGCATCAACTAGAACGACTAGATATTATTGTGGAAAGTGGAAACCATTAACTCAAAAATTCATTACAGAATTTACTGATAATGGATATATGAAGATAATATTTGGTGCTGGAAACGTTTATGACAGTGTTCCAACTGGCACTACCAAATATGGTGAGTATGCTGCTTCAAAGATAATAAACAACGATATGTTAGGTATTCTTCCAAAAGAAGGATGGACTATGTTTGTTTTGTATAGAGTTGGTGGTGGTGTGTCCACTAATTTAGGACCTGGTTCTATCAATAAGCTTACAATAGCAAACATAGATTGGGGTAATACTGAAGGAACTAATGGTAGCATACGAGGTGATGTTATCAATTCCATGAAGGTTACTAACATATCAACTGCATTAGCTGGTAAGAATGAACCATCCACTGAAGAAATAAAGGCACTTATGAAGTATAACACTTCTTCGCAAAATCGTGCTGTAACAGTAAAGGATTATAAGATTAAGTTAATGCAAATGCCACCTAAATACGGTGCTCCATTTAGAAGCAGCGTTATTGAAACTAACAATAAGATAGAGATTGATATGCTTGGTTTGGATGGTGATGGCAAATTAACATCATTTTTGCCTCAGCCACTAGTTGATAACACAATAGAGTATATGTCTCATTATAAGCAAATAAATGATTATATTGAGATTAGAAGTGGAAGAATTTACAATATTGGCGTTTCAGTTGATTTGTTTATTGATAAAAACTATAATGCAGCAAATGTGATATCAAATGTAATAGCAAATATTTCTGAATATTTCGATGTTGATAAACATGATATGGGAGAAGACATATTTGTTGGTGATTTGGAAAAGGAAATCAACATGCAAGATGGTGTTATAAGTATTATTAGTCTTAGAATCTATACGTTAACTGGTAGTGGATACAGTTCAGATGTATGCCCACTTCCAACAATAGTAGAGGGAAGTAGCTGTGATACAGCACCAGAGTCGTTATTTAGTGGACAAAAGCAATTGGATTTGGATGCAACCCAAAAAGTCCTTTATAGTGATTTCAATTCAATGTGGGAGATTAAGAACCCAGATGGTGATGATATAAGAATACGTTGTAAAAGTGTTTAATGATAATATATAAGTGTTATGGCTTGTAGTTGTAAAAAGAAGGTAGAAATAGAAGATAAATATGGTGTCCCAGCAAATGAGACTATTCTAGAAAAGTGTTTTCGATACACATATAGATGTATGTTATTTGCCATTGCAATACTAATTGCTTTGGTAGTAACCCCAACACTAGTTTTTATTGCATTATATAAAATGATTTTTAAAAATGGTGAACCAATAATATTACCAGAGTTCATGTCAAAATATATGAGATAATTTATGGAAAAATCATATAGAATACATACAAATATATCTAGTGACACAGTTCTCAATGTCAATATGAAGCAAGATTTTGATTTTCTTGAAGTATTGACATTGAAACTTGCACAGAAGGATGCTTATAAAATACATTCTTCCAACTATGGTGTTATAGTTGGAAGAATTCTTGCTAATGATGCATTTGGAATTCCAAATGCAAAGGTATCTGTGTTTATTGAAAGAGACACAACCGATACCACTGAAATTGAAAATATCTATCCATATAAAGATGCAACGACAAAGGATAGAAATAACATTAGATATAATTTGTTACCAGATTATAGCGATGACGAGTGTTATAGGATTGTTGGAACATTTCCTAATAAAAGACTTTTATTAGATGATGATACATACCTTGAGGTTTATGAAAAATATTGGAAATATACAACAGTCACAAATAAAGCTGGTGATTACATGATATTCGGTGTTCCTACTGGCTCACAGCAAGTTCATACTGATATAGACCTTTCAGATATTGGTATATTATCACAGAAACCACGTGACTTTATCTATAAAGGCTATAATATTACTGAATTTGATAATGCAAACCAATTCAAGGAAAGTACCAATCTTGATAATTTAAGACAAATTATCTCACAAGATAAGAGCGTATTTGTATATCCATTTTGGGGTGATATAAATAATGGTATTGCAGCAATTACAAGATGCGATATGCAAGTTGATTATAAGTTCGAACCAACTTGTATCTTCATGGGTTCAATTGTTTCAGATAATGATGCTAATGCTATTGGTCATAAATGTGCCCCAGAGGAAGAGAATGGTATGAATAGGCAATTAGTTGCTGGAGAAGGTACTATTGAAATGATTCGTAAAACAGTTGATGGACTAGTTGAAGAATATCAAATACAAGGAAATAGACTTATAGATAGTGATGGCGTTTGGTGTTACCAGATACCTATGAATCTTGACTATATAGGAACTGACGAATATGGTAATATTGTACCAACAGATAACCCAAATAAGGGTATACCAACAAGAACACAAGTTAGATTCAGATTCAGTAAGACAGAAACAGGAGAGGAAGGTACGTCTAGACATACTGCAAAATATCTAGTACCAATGAACCCATTGTTAGAGGAAGATAAAACTAATAGTACAATACCTAAGTCTAAAGTAAGTGGGGCTGAATTTGAAAAACTATATAATTTCGGTTCAAATACGCCACAAAGTTGCTTCCGTGACCTTTATTGGAATAATGTATATAGTGTTAAAAACTATATACCAAAGGTACAAGTTGCACACAGAGCTTATTCGGAAAACTATGGTGCGTTAAAGGCTGGTAATATAGTAGATAATCAAAACTCAGTACCATTTAATAGTATACATATTGATATACCTTTTATGTACATGATTGTATGTATATTATTTACAATCGTAATGGCGATAGTTATATTTATCAACACCCTTGTTTGTCTTCTTGATGGAATAATACAATTATTTAATGGTTTATTTGATGCACTTAAGGATGCTTGGCTTATCGGCTCTTTATTTAGCTGGCTTCCAAGTATTCCATATATACCATGTGTTGCTTTATCTCCTGGACTAACTGAAGGAAATATATTATATCTTCCTGGATGTGATTGTTCTAGGGGGCAAAATGCGCATGATTGTCCTGATGATATGCCACATTGCAGTAAGAGTTCTAGCTCAAGTAAATTGTTAGAGAAAGTACAACAGAATCTTGCGATGGAATATAATGTTGTTAGATTAGATTTATATCAAGATTGGATTAATGGTTGTCTATACATGCCTTTGTGGTTTTGGTTGAAAAGGAAGAAGAAAACATTTTTATTCGGATTGTTCTCTAGTAGTGCTAAAAATGAGTTCTGTGATTGTGATAAAAGATATAGTAGACTAAAGACATATGTTACTTGTGATATACCATACACTAATCAAAGTTTGGAAATTAGTCCTAATACATATAAGGATGGTTCTATTGATAGATGGCATAAGAACCAATCAGAACAAGTAAGATATCAAAACGGTCTTATAAAAGGTGTTAAAAACAAAGATGGACTTACTGTATATTACTATGTTGCTATGCAACCTACTGATGTGGGGGAATATGAATTAATAACTAATCGACCAGCTGGTTTTGAAGCAATAAGATTATATGCTACAGACATTATATTGTTAGGTAATATAAATGAAGATAATCTATATGGTATCCCACAATTATTCAAAGTTTTACCATCAACCACAGCTAATATTCCTCCTATTGCTTCAATAGAAGAAACACAATCTGATGAAGAAGAAAAAGTACCACAATATGATACAAGTGAACGTGAAGATGTTGGTACTACAATCATCACTGGTATGGATTGGGGAATTGATGCTGATGAAGAGACACCTAATTATAGAACTGGTCTATTCCTTGACCTTGGATGTACATATGCTGAAACAAGACTTAAATCTTGTATCAATGCTGAAAGATTAGCTGAACTTGGTGTTAACTTAGATATGACGCACAACATGTCGTATTCAAATGGTGGCAATGGTATACAGACTGGTCTTATAGATTCTGATGGTTTCATTACAAAGTATGAACTTGAAGATATGAACAATCGTTCAATGTTTGCAACATTGAACCATATCGGTTTTGTCCCACAAACATATCTCGATGAAATAGGTGCTAAATATACAACACAAGTTGAAGATGAAAATACTACATATCTTGTACCAAAGTTCAAATACATTTTCCCAACAGACTTCGATGGGAGAATGCAAGGACCGATGAATGAATACAAGGCTAATTTTGAACAAGCAATGTATGATGAACAAGATGAAGCTTATCTAACATTTAGATTTGGCGCTGAAAATCCGAACACGCTTGGAAAATATCACGGTAGAGTAAGACATTTCTATTACGCTAGTCCTAGTGAATATCATATGCCATTATACAATAATTCATTTTATTTCTATTTTGGTATAAATAAAGGTAATACTGCAATTGATAAGTTCAACAACATGTTCTTAGCTGAATGCGTTCAAAATAATAAAGAACCATTCTCTGTTGACGTTGATTCAAAAGGTAAATCATATTGTAGCTGTCCGTATCAAACACAACCAGAATATGATTTCAAAAAAGATTCTTATGCTTATATTAAGGTAGCCCTAGATGATATACAAACACCATTTTCATATTCTCTATATGATTCAGTTGGCAATTTGGTTGTTGGTGAAAATAATATGACAGCGGCAACATTTACCATTGGAGATATTAATGATAACGGTAAAGTTAAGTATCAATTACCAATAGATGATGATGGAAATCCTGAAACGCCTAAGATTTATGAGGCTGTTGAAAATGACTACGGAATTAGTGGATTAACAAATCAGATATACAATTTGACGATAATTGATGATAATGGTAAAAAGGTTTCTAGAAGAATTGAACTAGATATGCCAAAAATGTCATTCAATTATACCACATATAGGCTTGGTACTAAGTTTTATAATACTAAGGCTTCTAAAATGAGTTATATCTGCGATGAGGAAAGTGACTTATATGGTAGAATAGTTTTAAATGACTTTTCTGTTGATGGTATGAATTGTGACTTAGACATGGAGCTTGGTTCTGACGTTCTTGTAATATCATATAATCCAGATAATGATGATTTCATCATATTTATTAAACTTAAGAAAGAAGTTAAATTGGATGGTAGAAATGTTACTAAATTTCAAACAAGTGAGATGGATGACAATTGTTATGTGTACTTAACAATTAAATCATTAGAATCTGAGCATATCGGAGATATTAAGAAATGTTTCTGTGGCGGTGAATCTCCTAGAATTAAAATAGGCGGTGATGACGAAAATGGAAAATACATACAAATTGATGTCTATCAGCCAAATAGGTACATTGTCTCAATGTATCAAGTATGTGATGGAAAATTAATATTGGATAATTCTCATTCTGAGATAGTTAGAGTGTTTAATGGTGAAAACTTTAATACATTCTTGAACGAAATGCCAACAAAGTTTATGCTTGGTACAAGCAATGATGACAAGGATGCAACCATATCTAATACAAGTTATTTCTATAGTAGTACACAGATTAAAAATGCCACTGATAGGCACATATGTGGTTGGTTTGGCGTACACCAAGAAGATTCATATCAGTTCTCTAGACCAGAATTACAAACTAGAAGCGAAAACCAAGTCATATGGGAAGATTTCATTAACTTCAAGAATAATAATATAACAACGCCTTATTCAAAGTCATTAATTATTGCCTTTAAATTTAGAAAGATGTTCAGCTTATCAGATGCCGTATATTCATCATACGACTTTGTATTCCGTGCTGTTGGTGGGGTACAGCCAATATTGTACAGAAGTGTCGTACCTTTATATGGTGATTCGAAAAAAGCAAGTAATAGATATAAATTATCTGATGTTAATACAGCTTCTGTTCCAAAGGAATATCCGCAAATTATTGGCAATAACTATATGGGTGGCGCAGGTGCTAGAGATGGTGTTAATAATCCAAGATTTAATACAGAAAGTGAAGGTTCTTATCCACATGGATATTATAATACTCGTCTTGTTGGAAATTACTTTGCTGCATTTACTAACAATGGTGGTTATAAAGACAGAAAAAACTTAGACCCTAATATGTTAGCACTTAGAAGTCCTAGTTTTGCATCTGTAAGTCCTATGAATGGTAATCTGAAAGAGATTGGAAAGGACTATGAAAAGGAAATTAGTAGTTTTAGTTATGTATATGAAAAAGACCAACAACAATTAGATGGAGATAAATCAAGAACTACTCAACCATATCTTAGAGCAATATCTGTTGATAGAAAGTTAGATTATGATTTATTGTTTTTAGGTCCTGTTGTTGGTTCTAACTTCAGTCTATATGAAAATCCTACCATAAGTGAAACCACATATGATAAGGATAGAACTTGGAAGGGAGCACGTATACAAGGTACTGTATATGGCGGTATTGAGATGTCTTATGATGCAGATTATAATATTATAAGTGCCGACACTAATTATGATGAATCTGGTAATGTTATAAGTGCATCTTCTAATAAGCTACTAGAATATAGTTATGTCATACCAGAAATGGATGGAGACGCATATACAATTTATAATAAGCCATCTAATGTATTTTGGGAAAGAGATTTGGAAGATACTGCATATACACCATCAAGTGATTCCACAATGAACAGACGATTCTATGAGGCAGAGTTGTGTGGTGTTGACATAAGAGATTATTTCTGGTCAACCTTCAACAAAGGAAAACTTGATGAATATATCAGAAATGAACAAGGTCTTGGGTTAGAAAAGTTACGAGCTACACCAATTCCTTATATATTCCAATATCCTTATCAGCAAGTTGAAAAATACAATGGAGACTTCAATAGGGATGATGCAATTAGACCTAATAATTATCCAACTAAGAGATATATTGATGTATGTAACATCATACCAATGAATGATTACAATTTTAAATTAACATCATGTTCTTATGCAAACTCACAAGTAGCAATAAATGATGATGGGACAATAACCAATGAAATTAATGGTGGAGAATCTCTTGAACTTGATTTGGACTTTGACAAAATAATTAATTTCAGAGAGCCATCAAGTAACAATAATACTGTTGGTAATATTGAATATAGAATTAATGGTGTCTCTAATGGATATAATATATTTGTAGCTAAATCGGCTAATATAATTTTCACTATAAATACTAAGAGTGTAAATGGCTTTTCTATATATAACAGCTTACCTAGATTGATTAGGGCATTACCGTACACAAAAATTGGTACAGCAGAAGTTGATGGCATTACGTATATTAAGACAACGACACCAAATGGTGAGTTATGTGGAAATAGAACAATCGATGATGCAATAAATAACACATCATTCTTTAATTTTAGTGGCGAACATAAATGGAGTCTTTTTGGTGGTGGTGGAGATGTTGTAATTCAAGAAGAAGGTTATAGATTTAGAGCAGTTGGCGATGGATTTCCTATAGTTGATGAACGTTTATTATGGTATGACCCTGAGGAACGTTTTGTATCTGCTGATGAAGCTGCATGTGAAAATATAATTTATTCAAAAACGATTAGTGATTTTAGCAGTATTAAGGCGTTTTCAGTATTACTTAAGAGGACTTATTTAAGTAATTCTGAAACATTAATCAATAAAATTAAAACTTTAGAATTTAGTGAAATTATTGATACTAGAAATATATTACTAAAATTCACTAATAAAGGGCTTGATGATGAAATTGTAAGCTATGTTGAATTAAGAAATTTGGAAACTGATGCTGAAACGGAAGAGGAAACAGAAGACGAGACAGAAGACGAGACAACTCCAACTGAAGATACTGAAGAGGAAGTTGCAGAATCTAAAGTTTATATCCAAGGGCTTGCATTCGAAATGTGCGTGAATATGACTGGAGACGTAAGTTTTGAAATGTCTAATCAAGTGTTTACTAATTTTAGCATGATGTCATTTACATTTATGTTTAGAAGGAATGGACAAGAAGATGAATACTATGTTCAATGTAATAGCGTTACCGTATTAAGTGAATTAGACGATAAAGGTTATCCATTAGACGGTAAACTTAAACTCCTATTCAAAATGCGATGGACACAAGACATGGGTATTATGTGTGATGATACATGCCCTAGTGGAAGGTGGAGATGCTATATGCTAGCAAAAACAAATTCTGGTTTCTCTTATAAGCTTGGAGAATTCATATTACAAGCACAGCCACAAACAATGCCTACTACACCAGGTGTCGAAGGACGTATAATAACAAATGTACAGATGATGAATTAATGGATATAAACATTTTTCTTAATGAGTTTGGCAGTAAAAACTCAGTTAGTGATACAAGTGGATTGAACGTATCTTTGGGTGGTAAAAGAAAACTTATACCATCCACAGATACCTCATACGTCATAAGTGCATATGAGCAATATGAGAAAGAAAGGGGAACATGTAATGTTGTAAGACTTACGTGTCAAGTTAATCCTATTTGTTCTAACGTACTTTTTAACCGTATAACTGAAATAGTTAAGAATGAGGGTAGTAGTGCTGTTACAATGATTAACTATGGTTTCAGTGGCAGTGAATTCAGTGCTTGTACAAATGATAGTAATAGCGATAAAGCATGTGTTTTTGATGGTGTTAAATACAAAGAAAAAAGCATGGAATTTTGGAGTGGAAACACAGCATTATATCAGAGTGTTGATAATAACGTGTTAACATTGTCACATGCAACCACACTTACAACAGCAATTAGACAATCAAGTGAGTTTTATGATAATTGTCAATGCTTTGATGAGGTTAACAGTAAACACCCTACGAATGCAATAAGAGACATGCAGTTATCAAAGGAAGACTCTAGTGGAAATTCATTTGTTTATCATTGTGGTTTAGATATATTTAATAATCATTTAATAAGGAGCAAGACTTTTAAACCAATTAATAAATTTCCTTATGAAGTTTATAACAGTGGTTGTGATTCAGAACAAGCAGCTGCTAATACATCGTATGGGGCATTTAATACTATTGCTGATGTAATGAGGGACGTGAATGGAAACAAGGTAGTTGAAAAGATGTATTTTCCAGTTACTGCTCAAATTGAGGGTAACACGAAGATATTAACAAGACACCTTTATGAGTATGATGACGTGTATACATTTAAAGAAGCTATAGAAAATAAACTTATTGAAAAGTATAATGGATGGTTTGGCTTTGTGAATTCATCGAAGATTAAATCATATGATGATTTTGATGAAAATAAGACTTTAGGCTTAGAAAGACCAATCATGTATAAAAATGGTGGTGATTACATAGACATGTACCCAACACGTGATTTGTACTCTTTCACACCTAAGTGGAATGAGTTCAGACATAGGAATGAAAATAATTGGAATTATTGTGTTACATATCCTAGTTCTTCTACAACAGTTGGCTTTGATGATTTCATCGAAACAAATGATAATGTTAATTCATTGAAAGCTATTTACTTTGATGAAAATACAAGAGCTGACAATGGGGCTAGTCAATTGGTAATATATAGTATTTCGAAACATGGACTTTCTGAGGGTGATTACGTAAATATATACAATACATATAAAGAAAATGGTAAGACAATCACAGAAAGAATTATAGAGAATGCTCAAGTTAAATCAATTGCCGATGACTATATATTCACAGTGTTTACTAGTACTCAAATAAGTGATTCTTGGGTTGAAATAACAAACAATGATTTTTTGGCAAAGGAAATAACTGTCAATGGTAAAGAATATAAATTGGACGAAGAAAATAAGACATATTTTTATAAGATTGATGGAGATAATATAGAGAAATATTATATCATAAATTCAAATAGAGATTATAATGGCTATGTTAACTTTGACGATAAGGCTCAGAACATATCTTATAAAAAGGTTGTTAATGGTATTGAATGTGATTATTATGTAAGAATATTCTCAAGGGTTCCTAATTTTAAATTTGCTAGTGGTACTACAACAGAATATGACCTTTATAATAAAGAAAGTACCATGATTATGACATACCAAGACCCAAAATACGATTTTGAAAGTCATGTTTCAAGGTTGGGCTTTGCTAGAAACATTTACTCAGATGGTATTGGGGAAATAGTTTACACAGACGATATTGATATTTCTAACCTTAAAGATAATCTTGGAAGACCAGTATCGTCACTTTATCTTACACTAGTCAAAAACAATAAAGGATATAAGGAATGGTATGGTTTTACAAATATTCCCGATTCTTGGAGTCCTAGTGAAATCACTAAAGAAACAATAGAATTTTCTCACTGTTTTGGTGAGATAACTTGCGGTTTTGACCTTTCTGCCGAGTCAATTAATGGTAATAATTTAAATAATATTAAAACCATTAATAATAGTGGCATAAATAGAGGATATAATTGCGATATGATTAATGAGAATAGAAAATATAGCAAAACTAGTACAAAATATAAAATAGAAGCAGAAGAAATATGGTTTGATAGTGATATACATTTCTATGGTGATTTATCTTATTATGATAGTTATAATGCAGTAGAGGTGCATATACAACCAATGTTGCATAGGTTTAACACAGCGCAGAGAGAATCTAAGAGGTCTGAGTCAAATGAATACTTCAATTCTTTTGTATATGATGAAATTTATAATGATGATTATGATAAAAATGATAAATATGTTATAAGAAGTCATATAACTGATAACACCAACAATAAAAATGAAGGATATTACTATGTTCCTCACTATGAAATACCAGTTAGGACGTTTGATAGTCTTAATTCTGTAATGCCAATGTTCCTAACTATTATGTCATTGGTTAATACACCAAATGGTACTAGAATAGCATGTTTACAGAATCATTTCCTTGGGGTTGGTGATAAAGCCATGATATATGATACTGAAACTGATAAATATTACTATTGTATAACAACTAGTAGTAATAACGAAAAGGTGTTCATATGCGATATATATGATGAGAAGGGTAATAAGACGGATAAAATACCAGATATCTTCTCCTCAGATAGTGATAAATTGTTAAGATACCGTTTATTTAAAATTGATAACATGGAAATACCTTCTTATGCACACGTACTTAAGGATGGCAGTTGTAGATTTATTTGGCGCAATATTGTTAACAACGGTATGAATACATCTGACAAATCTATTGAGACATATCCATTTACAAATGGGGCGTTCTATATCAACAGACGAATTGATTTATATGTAAGGAGACAAGACCCACTTGGAATTTATGGTTTATATTCTGAGGATGATATAATTGGAAGAGAGATGGAAATTGAGAAAGAAAATAATTATGTTAAAGACAAAGAAATAAAATGTTAAAATACAGTGTTAGACTTACTGAAAACGATTTCAAAGGCAATAGCATAGTTTGGAGAGAAAAATATGTAGCACCAGATTTATCGTTTATTTCTGGTGTTACAAACTCATCATACCATCTTGAAAAATATAATACCATTTCAGTTAAAAGTCCATTAACTAATAATAATTCAGTTCTAAGACTTGAAACTGAGGTTGTTACTAGGACTGGTTATGTAATTGCAATTGGTAAAAAATATCCAATAGAAACGTTTAATGGAATCAGTTATGTTTGTATAAACGATAGATTTTTTTATAAGAATAATGATAAGTTTACCATTAAAGATTGGCAATGCGAGAAATACATCGAGAAAAGTGGGAAATATATACCAACTATCGTTGAACGAGATATTGAAGTTACCCCTACTAATGGCTATATTAAGTTGGATACTGTTTATTGGATTGAAGATGGTTTTGTTACCATAGATGGTACTAAATATATTTTTGACAAAAACGAACAAAACCAAAATGGAACTATTGGGTGTATTAAATTCACAGATAATGGTAGGTCAATTGATAAACCAACAAATTGTGACAGCATGTATTTCATGCCTTATGATGATTATTCTTTAGTGCATGATGTGTGCAAATTCAAAGGATATTCTTTTACATCAATACAACATAAGGTTAATGACCTCAAGTTTTGTGAATATTTCTTTTATATCAAATATCTTAACAATTTTTGTCCTATAATACAAAGTGGAAATACATTTGTCTGTCAAGTTCCTTATAATGGTGATGTTAGCAATGTTAGAAATTATACAGTATCAGCAAATACTGACGATGATACTAGCGCATTTGTTGTAACGATAGGTAATGATGTTAAAGATATTAATGATTTACGTAAGTTTAGATGTTTTATTGCAATAGATGGAACAGAATATACAGCTATTTATGACTATAGAGAAACTAGTTCATCAAGATTTATAATGGCAATGCTTGAAAATCAAGGTGCTACAATTGGCATTGGTAATGAAGTGACATTTATCAATGCTTCAAATGATGATGCATGCTATATAAATGTTGAAAATAATACAGTTTTCTATAATGGTGTAAAATATTATGTTGAAGATAAATTATTTGACAAAGCCAAAATAAATGGTAATGAATATGATATAACACATGATAAGTTAGATAGTTCAATTGCATATGTAGATATTGAAGGTGAACAAGTTCCAATGAGTAAAAGTGGAAACAGACTAACAAGATATGGATTGGTAATAAAAAGTGATGGAGTTGTAGCGAATGAATCATATGAAATTGTATCTTATTCTGGTGTAGTCATTGAAGGGAAAAAGTATATTGTAAAAGATGGTCTAGCAAGACTTACATTACCAAATAAGGTTAAATTCATTGTTGATGATATAAAAGGAAGTTCTTTATTTGTGTTAAAACCTTTAATTAGCCCTAATGATTATTCGTCTGATTATATTAAAAACAAGGAAATAGAGTTATCCAATATGGTGGTTAATAACAAATCACAATACTCATTGGAAGTTAATAACGTTATATTTGGAGCAAAGACCATATCCAAGGAATCTGTATTTTCAGATGTAACTAGCCCAATTACAAGTGACGATGCTTACAGAATATTTGATAATCTCATAATTGAAGATAAGAGTGGGTATGTAAATATTCCATTAAATCTCAGCAACGATACAGCTCTTAATCTTTTACAAAGTGAAGTGGTTAAGAAAGATTTCTGTGAGAAGGAGAGAGATAAGAGAATCAATCGAATTGTGGATTTGGAAAAAGATGTTTATACTCCTAAAATATTAACAAGTAATAGATACGTAGGTTCAATCACTAACTTTAGTCCAGTACACACAATAAATATAAATCTGCATTTTAGAACTAGAGATTTGGATAGTTGGAAAGTAAATGAAGATTACAATAATGTTTCATACAGTGGTCTTTGTAACTGGTTTATTACTGATTATGAACCATATAAATCAATGATTAATGCAATAAGTGGTACTAGTGATGGCGATTTAAGGGAAATAAAATACAATAAGTTAATTGAGGAATCAGATTTATTAGGTTTTATGTATTTTGATAATAATGATGTATTTTATCAAAAATCAAGAATTTCTAAGTCTTTCTTAAGACTAAGTTTTTATGATTCAACAGACCCACAGAAGCAATCATTATTGGCGACATCGACAGTGTTTATGAATGAGAATTCATTATATAAAAAATATATTGATAATTCAAGAAAGGGGATAAATAAATTTGTAAATTTCTCTGAAGATATAAATAAATGTACTATAAGTGATAAAATAAGAGTTAGTGGTGAGAGGCTAGCAGATACAAAGGAATCAAGACATTGTAATGATAGTGAAAATTTTGTTTCTGTAAAATATACTGATGATGATGGTTTTCAACAATCTTATTGTGTATCAATTAAAGATGATGGAAAGAGATTGGATTCTAGATTTGTAATCAATAACAAATATTCAACAGATACGTCTTCTGAAGGATTTTATATCTATATGTTTAGGGAATATTCTGAAAATTTACACCCAAAACCTATTTATATGAAAGTTGAATTCAACCACGCTGGAATTGGTAAAACCATACCATTTATAGTTCCAATGAAATGGAGTGGCGAAACTGATAGTATTGAGGTGTATCCAGAAAGGAAACTTACGTTATCTGCCAACACAGTAGTAGGAACTAATGAATCAGACCTAAAAATGCTCAAGAAGGGCATTCCATTATCATATGTGTATGCACAGTCATATATCCCATTATATGCTGTCTATGACTTTAAAAACAAGGAATACGCCTATACTTTTGACGATAGATATGTGACGATAGATGACAACGGTAATGTAATCTTAAATTTATTTGAGATTAAAATTATGAATGATACTGATAAAGACAGCAATTACAGAACAGCAGTAATAAATGTAAACAAAAAGTACAAATGAGAAAGATATATAAAACGATATCATTAGAGCCAATGACTAGTAGACTGCCTAGCGTTATACCAGCTTATATACAAGGCAGTAGTACCCCTATCACCTTCAATGATTCAGCATTGAGGGATAGGGGATATTCTTATACAAGCAACTATGGATTAATACCATGTTCTGTGACATTGAATGGTAGAACAATTTCTTTTGAACGTTTAAGTATTTGGTATCATAAATTTAAAGAGTATTATAATCTCCTTAACAATTATGGTCATTGCGGTGTGAAATATGGTTCAGCAACCGCTTATTATGATAATGAGAGTAAAAAATATCCAGATGATTTGTACTATGGAAACAGTAGGGAAACATATGTAAATCTAGATGCTGAGATTTCTGCTATGGGCGGTTTGTCCACATATGCTTATATACGTGAATATTTTATTCCTGAATATATTATACCAACAGCATATCAAGATTATTGGGGTAGGACAATGTTATACTATCCTGATGTAATTAAATGGATTGGGTGGTTTAAAGAAAGATATGATAAATATGGTGCTAATCCAAATTGCAAGAACACTAGTGATTGCTGTGATTGCACAGAATATATAAATCGTGGTGGAAATAGTGTTTATACATCTATGACAAGTTGGTATAGTAACATACAAAGTAAAATACCTACTTCGGCAATTCCACCAAATATCATTTCTCCAATTGAAATACAGAATTCTATTGAGGATTTGGGAGAATTCACTATATTTTGTGAAGAGTATAAGGTTGGTGTTGACTATAGAGTTGCAAATGGATATGGAGCTACTGCAAATACTAAGGGTGGAACAATAGTAACTAATGGCGATGAAATAATGCGTCTTAAAGACGGTAAAAGGGGTTATAAATTTAATAATACTTATATGGAAAATGAATTTGATAATGCCTCTTGGGATGTTATAAATTCACCTAGTGCATCTACAACTTATACAGCTTATACATCATCAAAACTTAAATTTATTCATTTGGATAATTACTTAACTGATGATGTTGGTAATATTATAGAAGGTATATATGATGTTAGTGAACATGCCAATCATCAACCAGCAGAGGGTACGATATTAGAGCCTTTATACCAGATGGGTGTTATATCAAATGTAGCAAATGTTGATGGACACGATGATATGTTTAAGGGTGATGTCATTAATTCAATGATATTTTATTACAAAACTGTTGATGGAGAATCTGATAGTAACACAAGGAAAACTGTACCTAGTAAGTTTAAAGTGGTAGAAACAATAAATAGTTCAACCTCTAATAAAAGTAGTAGTAAGATTTACGATGATGATATTTATTGCGATGTCAATTATAATGTTGGTAATGTCTATACATTGAATAGTAACAATGAATTATCATTAACCACTACTGGAGTTTCATATACAGAGACGGTTCAATTTGAAAAGACTAGGGTAGAATATTATTTGAAACAACAAGTTAAGAATTCATCACCTAGTGATATAAGAAAAGTTGACTCCCATTCAATTAGTTACCCAATATATGTATATAGGTTAAAGCAAAAAGAAGAGCTTATAGATGATAATTCATATAATACTGCATATGTCGATAATTTATCACGTATAACGATAACAGCTAGTAGAAAATATGATAATGACTATAAATCATCTGGAGACACAAAAGCCCCTATAATTAGGGAGGAATATAGGGTTGGCGTTTCAGCCCCAGAAAATATTAAGGGGAATATTTATATAGACAGAGGAATAAACTCTGCATTTGAAAAACATCTGAAGCTTGGTGAAGTAGCATCTTTGGAGGCTTTGGAGAATTACGGCAATAATTACTTTAAAATAATGGATGTTTAAATATGGGAGCTTTAGGAGCATACGGTTTATCAATTCCAATAAACATTAAGGATAGTGAAATAAGCAATTTGGTGGACATTTCTTTTTGTTATCATGAAACAAGAAGTTATGATTCAATAACGAATGCTGCATTTAAGACACTTCCATCTGGAGTTCTAACACGTGCAAAAAGAGAAGATGGTACTGATGTGGTTGAGGGCATGTATAACCTTCAGCTACCACTTAGTGAATTCAATAAGAAAGGATTCTATACAGTTTATATAAAACCAAGAGAGATTAGGGCAAGTATAACTGATATTGGTACATTGACTGCATTCCCAGATGTTAGGGGTATTGTATTGGATACAACTAGAATTAATAGTGACTACCTTAAAGAAAAGGCTAGAAAGAACAATGAACTTACTGGCTATCGTATCGTTTTCCTTGATGATAATAATGGCAGACAAGATTATTATAGGATAATTACATCGAATAATAAGTGTGAACCAGTAGTTACAATGCCAGCCACATCAAGCGATAAGACATATACATATCGTTATGAGGATAGTTCGACATTAACATTCATTACGGTATCACCATCAGCAGCAGCAATGTTCAAGGACAATCAAAGTCCATACATAGGCAAGGTTGGACAAAATATTTTGTTGGTTAATACACTGTTCGAACCAATACAACTAGATATTGAGATGGTAACACATGATGCTGATACAATTAGCAATATGTTAGAAGGTAGTCAACTTAGAGACCTTGATAATGGTCTTATCACGACATTCAATGAGAATGATGAAATTTACCATCAGAAGGAAGTTTATACCCTTAAAGACCAATACACTGGAAAACCGGTCTTTGAGGTTGCAAAGGAAAAGACAAATGGTGTTGATTTCAGTCAGAGCTTAGATGATAAATAATAGATATTGTAAAGAGTTATAATAAGATGCCAAAATACATTAAGTCTCATAGTAATTATGTACTAAAGTCATTTCATCAATCTATAAATGATGGTACAATATATGAGAGAGATATTACGACAATAGGCGGTGTTGGTAATTTTCCTTCATCACAAACCCCAATTTATCGTTCTAATAACTTTATTATTACGGTAAGAAATGATAGTGGTATCTCAAACCAATATAATACTAAAGAATGGGATAAAAACAGTACTAGTGGTGATATTTGGACAGTATCATCACTAGAAGGTCTTGTATCCACTGATGACAATGATAATGATACCAAGATAGTATTAAAGCAAGATTATTATGATTTCTGTGATTTTTGCTATTATGGCTCATTGTCTGAAATGTTTCGTGCCTCTATAACAGACATTATAAGCAGATTTCCAGGAGAACTCTATGGAACAAACAATAATGTTTATTATACTGAAACAAAAACAGTAAATGGTAGTGTAATTGAGACTAGGAAAAAATTAGGTGGTGACAGAAACAATTATAAATATGTTGTAAATCCTTTTAAAATTGATATACATTCAAAGACATTACCAGATGGTGCAAATCCTCTTAAATACTTTGCAAATGATGGGTATAAAAATTACAACTATATAGTTGGAAATACAAAAAAGCAAGTAACTTGGAGTGTGTCATATGAAAACAAAGAATGTTTCACCAAAGGTGATAAATTGGCTACCATTTCAATTAATGGTATAATCATTTATGCTTATTTGGGCGATAATGATATAGTCTATTATCTTTCAAGTTCCACTAATTTCCATATTCGTCCTAATGATAATATGATTGATTCGTTTTATAACGAATGTGACAATTTCCAAAAGCTTCTATTAAATCCAAAGACAACTCCTAAATATAAAGCTATATTTTCTGTTATCAATGAGAATGAGAATGGCTATTATAGAGAATTTGAG
>Ga0326512_10000625_pt1 | contig 30567 bp, 61 predicted proteins | sample 1_2617_0518_D_FD_203652 | JGI IMG/M metagenome (GOLD analysis project Ga0326512, IMG submission 203652) | Bovine rumen microbial communities from UC Davis, California, United States - 1_2617_0518 | ecosystem: Host-associated > Mammals > Digestive system > Stomach > Rumen | place: USA...
CACCAGAGACGTTCATCTGAGCCTCAACAGGTTCAGAATAGCTTGCAGTGTGTTCACCGGTCTTGTATCCATTCTCATCAACAGCTTCCGTCTCACCCTGGTACAACGCATACCAGATACTCTGACGGTTCCTCTTCAGCGTTCTCACAATATCGCACCCACTCTCACATAAGGAAGCACATTGTCGTGGATGTACTGAAGCATGTCTCCGTATTTAAACACACGGGAGATGCCGTTTTCAGAATGTGAACTCTGTCCTTCAGCACCGGCATGCGTGTACCCAGCGACAACTGCATAGATCTGTTTGATCTCTTCCAGAGTAGGCACGGACACAACGCGGTCGGGAACTCCACCGATAAGATGGTATTTCCAATTGAGAATCTCATTCGCAGCAAGCGTGAGATAGGTTTTCAGCGTTTCATCGCTCGGAATAGCACCATCACTATCACCAAGGAGCGTTTTCACTGTATTAAGCTTTTCCGCATCGGTCATAGCGATACACCATTCCTTTCTTAAGCCTGTTTAGGCTTACGTCCCCTCTTCTTAACTTCACTAACAACAGTCTCATCCTTCTCCGTGGGGAGAGAGGCCGGAGCTTTCTTCACTTCGGCCTCTTCGGGGATAATGCCCACGGTAATGCTGCCGTCAGGATTAACCCTGATTCCCATATCAGGTTCCAGAGGGCTTGTTGAGGTAGATGCCGCTCTTCTTCTGGTTCTTGACCCAGGCTCCGTGATACTGACGGAAGTCCCAAGCCCAACCCTGACTCTGCTGCCAGACATCGGGGCTAAAGATGCGAGGCTCAGTGAAGCAGTTGGCCTGCATAATGGCAGACGGATGGATGATCATGAAGTTGATGGTCTGACCAGTCGCAGTATAGCCGCCAGCATCATTATGGGCAGTGGGATTGGCAAGCGTCACAGCAGTGTTGAATCTGCGAGACGGAACGGTGATGACACGCATGTTGTCATACATCTCGACATTATAGTCGATTCCATTCTCACCGTTCATGGTGTAACGAGTGATACCACCCTTGAGGAAGCGGTACATGGTCGGATTCATAAAGAGGAGGCGGCCCTCATACGGAACCTCGGCATCGTCAAGCTTCTCAGTACCAATGTCGATAGCTGCAACAGCAGCTGCGCCAGTAGAAATGGTTTCTGTAGCTGTCATAGCGGTTAGAGCAGCACCAGCATAGGTGGAAAATCTGAGTGCATCCGTCTCAGGAACAACCTTCGTGCGAATATACTCAGAACCAAGAGCCGGGAACACCATGCCCATTGCTTCCTCGTTGTCCATCCGGTCAACAACAAACTGCCGACCACGATCCCACTGAGGAGCGTAAGCTCTCCACTGAGAGGTCACATCACCGCGAACGAAACCATCGTTGCGGGAATAGTTGGCATTGCCAACCATGTCGATCTCAAACAGATGGAAGGTGTGAGTCTGAGGATCGTAATAAACACGATCCTGGGCGGTATCGAGAATTGCAGACTTGGATTCTGCCTGGTAGATCTCATCCAGAATAGGAAGATAGCTGGACGCAAGACCAACACTATTGGTCACAGGGGGCTGAACAGTAGTTGCCATTTTTTAGTTCTCCTTTACTTAATTTTAATTGGTGGAAGTCCCCAAGCTGCACGCATTTTATTCTGCGCTTCAGCTTCAGCGACTTTCGAAGTCGGAGGCGATCCAGTAGTCAGAGTGGGCTGTTTGTTAAGAGCCGCTGCCTCAATTTCCTTCTGTTTCGCTTCCAGAAATGCTTGCTGACAGGCGAAGATCTCAGACGTATTGCCATCTGCCATCGCTTCAGCAGCTTTTTGCGCAAGCTCTGCGCTATAACCAAGAGTGAGACACTGAGCGACATATCCGCTCACCGACTTGTCTCTGCGGAGCGTTTTAAGCTCTTCTTCGACAGCTTTTTCTCTCTCCGCTCTCTCTGCCTCGGCTCTCTCCGCTTCGGTCTGCTTCTCGCGAAACTGTCGTTTCCATTCTGCGGCCTGGGAGTTTGCCTTGCTGAGAGATTCCTTGAGGTTCTTGACCTCTTCACTGTTGTCTTTCGGAGTAGGAACATCGAATTCATACTCTTCCAGAGCTTTCAGTTTGTCCTCTGCGGACATGTTCTCGTACCCATCGATTTTCGTTACATCGATCTTCATGTCTCATTCTCCTTTGCGCTTTTTTGAGTGCATCACCGCACTATGTTTTCCGTTTTTAGGTCTTGTCATGACCATAGTCGCGTTTGGTAACCCAGTTCACTCTGGGAATTTATCTATAAGTTAGATAACACAAGCAGTTAACATCCTCTTCCGCGATTCCCCATTGTCCTGGGAACTGTGTCTTACCACCACGGAAGGAATAAAACTCTCCGTCAATCGGAGCGGACACACCGTTAAGATAGCGATGTGTGTCTCGACTGGTATCTAGCATCAAACAATGCCAGACCTTTTGCGTAGCACCAGCAGCAACAGCAGTCTTGTACGCCGCCTCGTTAGAGTCCCTGTGAGATTCCGTCTCAGCAATCCGAATGATGTCTCCGACTGTGCCGTTATTTTCGGCGTATTCGTGGACTCTTTCGCGCCAAGTCTTCCCGGCAATCTCTTTATCCACCGTGTCCTCAACTTCACTCAGAGATGGCATGATGGACGCACCAAGGGAATCGTTGGTATCGGCTACACCGTTTGCATATGCCAATAGGAAGAGATCTAGCATTTCATCTATGATATCTTCCTCATCTTCTTTGGAACGAATGTGACCAGCTTCGTCGAAGTGGATAGCGACCTGTTCTTTGAACGTGTTCAGTTCATCGAACGGCATCACGTTATTCACGCTGCACCACCAGTTTCATTCTCACCGTTATTGGCATCGTCCTCGATGATCTCAGCCTCACCCTTGGAAGCATTCTCTTCCTCGGTAAGATTACCGTCCGCTTCAGCCTGTTTCTCTTCATCAGCCTTTGCGTCAGGATCTCCCCAGACCATCTTCAGCCACTTCTCAGACATCTTCATATCCTTGACCGGGTCATTGGAGATACCGGACTTCGCCGCAGCCAGTTCAGGATGCATACCGGCGGCAAGAAGTGTATTGAACGCCTGGGCTTTGCTCTGGACATTCGCAGTCTCGTTGGAGACAATCTCAAGCTCAAAGTCATTAACGTCGATATCAAGAAGATTCTTGCGGCTCAGAATCTCCACAACAATCTCATCGAACTGACGATTGGACTTCTTGAAAAGGTCAATGGTGTTTCGCTTTGCGCAGTCCGCTTGATACCAACCAAAGTTCGCTAGCACCGCAGCACCCGTGGTGTCATAAGTGGTGGATCCATTTGATCTACTCGGCATAGCGCAGATGCGGAGATACTGATCATACAGACGGTCAACCAAAACCTTGGTCTGAGTCTGATCAAGCTGTTCAGACAGCACCTTGAAGTCTGCTTTGTTTTCACCTACAGACCGAAGCGAAATCATACCAGCTTTCCGAATATCTGTAATGGTCGTATCCTCCGGGAACTCGCAGTTCACCGCAATTGCCAAGCTCTGTATAAACTGCTCGATGCCGTCACAGGCATTGGAAACGATGTTGTTAATCTCATCCAGAATAGGAATACCGGCCTCAAAGCATCCTTGGTTGATGGTATTGTACCGATACTCGATGATTGGAATCTTCCAAAGCACATTCGGTTCCACGCTATCCAAGGAGTTTGCCGTAACCAGATAGTCATGATTCTTCTCGGTGGTAGTCATCTTACCGACCACAGAACCAGAAAGATGGAATACAGACTGCTCCGTGAACACATCGAACTTTGCTGTTCCATCCACCGTAACGAAGTTGATACCCATGATGGGCTTGTTACCTGGCCTAAGAGAATACACCGTAAACGCGCTACGAGGATCGAGAGCATAGGCTTTGAACGGAACCTTGTCATCATCATTCGGCTCAACATAGCACACGCCCTTGCCAACCGTATGAAACCAGTCAGCAATCGTGTTGTCCGCATCCTGTTTACCAGATACATACAGAAACTCGTTCAGCTTCTTAAGCTTGCCCTGAACGCCCCTACGTCTCGCCTGATAATAGGCAGCCTGGGTCAGGAAGTACCCGTTCTTGAAATCGACTGTCTCAGCCGCATGGTTTTCCTGGACTTTATTGAGGATGTCCTCCCGGACTTCCTTCGTACGGTTGAGAATCGGCTGAACGCCTCTGCGATACCAGTAGAGGAATTCTTCCTGGAGCATGTTGTCCACATGGTATACCAGCGCAGAATTAAGCTCTTCCAGAACATTCTCTTCCGTAATCTCATCGAACGTGGAATAGATATCCAAACGTCCGAACATGTCATTCCTGACTACGGGGCTGGTAGTGCCACTATTCACATTTCCATACTCACATGCCATAATCATGCCCCTTAAAACGAAAATAGGACTAAGCTGTCGCGATCTCTGCAACAACTCAGTCCTAATTGACTCTTCTCACAGCCTAATTACTGCGAGGCTCATTATTTTTCTTTGTAAACCATCCGTCTTCCGTTTTCGATCACGAGCCACTTCCCGTGTTCTTGCTTGACGATGGCCTCCTTGCCCGTGCGGACAATCGCCGCAATGGCATCCAGAACCTCTTTAGGCATATCTCGTTTTCCTTATCTATGAAGTATTTTCATATCTACATGAGATTTTATCATGTATCTTTGTGAAAGTCAATGGTTTTTGCTGAAAAAAACGGTAAAAAACGGTTTAGTACGGTCTTTTCTTAAATGGGACGCTTCAACGGAGTGTTCATAGCTTTTTCAACAGACCATCCATGATGGCAAATCCTCGCATATAAAGTTCCGTATCGTATACCGGACATGTCTGCAAGCTCTGCATAAGTATATTCTTTCCCTCTGTAAAGAACAGCAGCGTTTGTTGTTCTATTTCTGTTTTGCGTTTGGCAATCAACCCATCTACAATTTTCTGGGCAATAGTTTCCATTTACATCAATTCTGTCAATTGACAGTTTTTCTGAATAACCATTTTGCAAAGCCCAATCTCTAAAAGCAGAAAAATCGTTTTTCCACTCATCGCAAATAACTATGCCTCGTTCACCATAATTCTTATAATCATGGCATGTTTCACAATAGCATCTTTGCTTCATTCCATGCCATATAGTATACAATCTGGTGCGCCTACCATTATGCTTCGCCTTTTCTCTACGGTTAAATTCAACCGTGTGTTCAGCTTTATAACATCCACAAGATTTTGTATTTCCATTAAGTACCCTGTACGGATTCACGCTTTTCAGCGCACCACAATCACAGCGTACAATCCAATTCCAACAACTGGTCTTTCCCCTTTTGACATTTTCAAAAGCGATAACAGTTAGCCTATTATACTTTTTGCCAATCCACTTGGGATCTGCATAATTTACTTTCATTATTTCATTTCCTTTCTACCACAAAGAAAATGCGTCCAGAAGATGGTGGTAGCATCTTCCGAACGCAAATATGTATAGCGAGATAAACGTACCTCGCAGTACATCATATTCAGATATGCAAGTCTACCACCCTTGCCAATATATTATAACATATCAAAACGGTCTTTTCAATATCTGAACTCTGTTTGCTGATCTTGACAAGATGAAATCAACAGCAAGAGCTATAACGTCAGGAATATCATCATTCTTCACTTTACCGATCATAGAATATCCATATAGCTGATTCATTGCAGTCCTATATTCTTTTGTGGTGTTCTTATCTTCTGTAGACCGAAAAACAAAATGAAACTTTGCCCACGCGCTGTTCACCTGAATGCGCGTTTCTTTATTTGTCTGAGTCCATTTTGTTGTAATACTAGTAAATCCACCAAGCTCTTTGATACGTTCACTAACCGTATTTGCAAAAAGCGTACCACCGCGGTTACTTTCAATCTGGCACAACTTAACCTTTTCGTCAACCAATCTCTCAGCTACACGATTTTGCACAATCTCGACTTTCCCGTTATCGCATATAAAGGAATTGATATAAAACATATCCCCGTATTGATAAAACACAGGCATTGCGCAATAGTCAGAACCTTGTTCTTTCGTATCGCACACAGCAATAATAGCATCCGGTTCGACATCTGGAAGCTCAGTAAAGTATTGTAACTCCTCTGGGGAAAACAAAGTTCCTTCTCTTTCTATCGGTTCATTGAGATACAAAGCCCTCCATGATGCATCATCCATAATTTCTCTCTGACGGTGAAGATCCTCTGTTGTATAGCCAAGGCCATATGGATAATCAAAATTGCTCTCATCATTCTCATCCAATGCTGGGCATGTAATAAACCTGGCGTATTCATCACCTTCGTACTCTTGCTCAAGCCTTCCAATAACATCATGAACAGACCAGCGAGTAGCGATGTGAAGCTCCTTGCACCTGTCACCGATCTTTCTCTGCCGAAGGTCAGTGTAATACTGCTGCCAGAGCTTGTCCATGCGATCCCGGCTTAGAGCGGCCTCAATGCCATCCACCAAGTCATCACAGTACAATAGGTTCATCGCGCGGACACGACCAGCGAGGGACGCACCTAATGTTCCGAACTCCAAGGTCATGAATCGCTTCGACTCTTTCTTATTATGCCCGAAATCTATCATGCGCATTCTTGCACTCTGGTTGATCACTCGGACGTTCGGGAAAACGTCCTTCCACCGATACTCGCCCAGCGGATCCACAATTCTAAGCATTTCGCTGTACATACCATCAACGAAAGGATAAGAGTGAGAGCCAATGAGGTTCGACAACTCAGGATGAAGCCCACACTCCCACGCTAGGAAGAACTCTGCCAACGTTGTCTTACCAGAACCAGGAGGCATCGAAATTCCCAGCAGATATATTTTCCCCTCTTCCAGGTCTTGCAGTGCCTCTGCCAGAGGAAGAAGCTGCTTTCGCCTCGGCATATAAAACTTCTTCTCCGGTTCCCTGTCCTTCTCGATGTAAATACAGAAGCTGTCGAACACATACGGAGCATCAAAAAGATGGCAGCTATAGTAAAGGTCAAGTGCCTCTTGCCCACCACCACGCTTGATCAGAGAATTCGCCGCTCCCCTGATTCTCCGTGCGAGGGCATGGGCCTTGTTGAAGTTACCAGTATCAGGCACTATATCCGCTACCTGCCCCTCAATTCCCTTTTCCTCAACCGTGATGGAGTCCACCTTCTCCAATCCCTTACACATCATCAGCCCATCTCTCAACGATTGTATGTCACCGAACCCAATGCACTTCTCTATCAATCTCTCATACTCTTCAACAGACCGTGCCATCTCTACGCTCCTTCCATGAAGTTTTCTAATACACGGTCATTATACATGAAATTCTCTCATGTTTCAAGTTTCGACTCACGCTTTTCTTCATCTGCGAGTGCCGTGGAGCGGCATTTGTTACTGCTTTGTTTCCAGATTTACAAGACAGACTTGCCAAAAATGGCCCAAAATGGGCTAGTTGGTCTTGTCAGTCTCCACTTTGACTTGTACTTTGTCTTATAACTTTTGTTCTTAAATTTTGAAATTATATATGATTTATATAATCTATTATATCTTAAAAGTGACTAAAATAAACTGTACTAGACAGATAGTACAGTTAAAATAAAAAACCATTCTGAAAACCATGAATAAATTATGAACGTATCTGGGAAATAATATATAAGGAATTCTCTGTCTTTTTGTCCTTAAGAGCTAGACGAATGAAATTGTATAATATTCGTTGTTGTAATGTTGTATATGTTGGTGTATCATGTAAACATCAAACGAAAGGAGCTAAATTATGGAATTTACACCAGAACAGTATCTTGAAGCGGCTAAAATTGTTGCTTCATGTAAGGAAAATCGTTTGAGTCTTGTGCTAGACATTCTTAAGAAAGGAGGATTTGATATTTCAGCCGATTCAATTATGAATTCTATAGCAGAAGTTGAGTCCGCTGGGTATTCTGCTGAAGAAGTCAAAAAATTCAATCGAATGAAGCGATATGATAAACGCTGGATTAAAACCAACGATCCTATCGTACTCACCCTTCGTAATGCTTATCTTGATGGAGTCAAAATTTCCACCATCGCTTCAACCGCTGGAATCACTCGTACTGTCCTTTATGAGTACATGGTAGGAAGACGGCAATATTCTGATTTCATCGCTGAGAAATTCGTCTCTGCTTTCGAAAAGCTCGGAATACCATATCCTCCAAAAACTGACCCAAATGATCAACCTGAGTCAGAATAACCTATATCACACTCAAAACTGCCCTCTCTTATGAGGGCTTTTTTCTTTTTCGGGATTGTTGGGGAAGGTAACCGGCCGGCCTGGCGGGGCGCCCTATTTCCCCCATAGGTTAGTATGTTTCAGGTTTTGGTTCGCTTAATATTTATTTCGCGTACCATTTTGGGCGGGAAATCGTCAACAATACATAGGTGCAATGGTTTATTGATTGTTTTCATTGACTATTGAATATTGATGCATTGAAAAGTGGATAATATTTAGGAACGCCCGGGTGCGTGTATGAACTTCTGCTTGCCTGGTTTGGCCGTCGTAGTGAAGTGGTCACAGTTAGTACAAAAAATATACTTACTGCAAAAATCATACCATTGTTTAACCTGGTTATGATCATAGAGTTATGCGATTGTGATTGCAGCGGGAGAATGTTCGGAAGAAAAGACTCACAGATTAATTATTATAATAGTATTGCGCCGGTTGCGGTTGCGATTGTGATTGTGTTCTGTATCTTTTCCCGCTGCTTTGTGCGCGTGGTATCTGTTTATAGTTGCGCGTGGTATTCTCTTCCGGTTGTTTGGTTGTGCGGTTGTTTGGTGTAGCTGAAAAGATTTAGTTTCCGGGGGACTGAAAACCGGATACCGCTTTCTTTCCAGGGAGACGCGCGCAAGCGCGGAAACAGGCGCGCGCAAGAAAAGCAGCCAGGCCACGCAAGGCACGTTATAAACCTATTAAATTAATATGTTTTATGATCTATGCTAAATTATGAACTAATTGTTAATAAACGATTTAACTGTTAATTTGATATTGACGATTTAACTGTTATATGCTAATATCCTGTTGTAAACGATTTAATCGTTATTTGTTGGCATTCCGGAAAAGCCTATAAACCGGAAGAAAGGAAAGATTATGTACAATTATTTTGAAGCTGTTAAGGAAGATGTATTACAAGCTATTCGCAACAATTACACAAGTGAAGAAATCGCTGAAAAGCTCCACGAAGATAGGGACGGATTTGCAGAACAATTGAATGACGATTTATGGATCGATGATAGTGTAACGGGGAATGGAAGCGGGAGCTATACATTCAGCAGTTACGAAGCAAGCCAAAATCTTGTTGGCAATTATTATCTTGTGCGTGAAGTTGTTGATGAATTTGGCATTGAGGCTTCAACAGTTGCGGATAATATCGATAATCCGGAATATTGGGATGTTTCAATTCGCTGCTATTATCTGTATCGTGCTATTGATGAAGCGCTTGACGAATTAGAGGACGATGAGGAAATACAGGAAATTATTGAACGCCTGGAAACTGTTGAAGATGAGGAAACGGAAGAATAAACGCTTGTTTGATACCAGCAAAAGCAGACAATTTAATTATTGTCTGCTTTAACGGATATCAAACAATATCCGAAAACAAAATAAAATAAAAGGATGGTAAAAATTATGGGCGCTATAAACTATTACACAAGCGATTATATCACTTTAGGAATTAAACCCTATGAACCGGAAGACTTGTTAAATGATTCTGATTTCATGAAGTTTATCAAGGAAGAATGGAAAGTTGATATTGATAAACCGTATGAAAACAATTATGAATTGCGTGATACTATTAGAGATGAAATAAATGAACTTTATAGTTGTGATTTAGAAAACGTCAATACAGAAATCGAAAAATATTCTTTTTGGTATTATCACGTAACTGTTAAACCTGGATATTATGAGGGATTTACAATTGATATAGAAAACAATTTCCCTTGTTTTTATGATGATTATACAGAGAAAAGAGAAGCAAACAAGGAATTAACACAATTAAAAAAGTTTCTTGTTGCTTGTGCCGGGTTCGGCCTTGCGTCGTGTTCCCCTGGATGGTGTACGGGTTACAAGGATTATTCAGGAACAATAGCAGATATCAACAGGGCAATAAAAGAAGCGCGCGAAGAAATTAAACATATTCCTACATGGTCACAATATGAAAGAGGGGAAAAGTAATGGAAGAAAAAAAGTTTTCTCGTGATGAAATATATTTTATTATCGATGGATTAATAAAAGAAGAGATGAAATATAAAAACAAATATATTGCGCTTAATGGTTATAACAGCAAGGAAACATTAAACAGATTTGATGAAAGAATAGCAGCATTTTCAGAATTATATAGATTGTTCAAATAATGATGGGGGGGAAAATAATGTTATACGGAAAAAAGGGATTTGTTGACGGTGTTTATATTGTTCAAGTTTCAGGTTATGAAAAAATCAGATATTTCTTTTATAACGCAAGAGAAGCGGAAAAGAAATATAGAGAAGATCATAATTTGAAATATAAAAGAATCGCCTGGATTAAGGCTTGTTATTAATGAGGGGAGAATAAACATGTTAAGAACAACCGATTATTGTAAAGAGTTTAAAAACGGAAATATCAATATTAAATTAGACAATGACGCTATTGAAGAATTTAAGAAAGATGAATTGCTTTTCTTGTGTGATTGTCTTTCCTGGATTGATTGTGATTTTATCGGAGAAACATATTGCTTGAGCAATTATGATATAGGCCATACGTTATATAATAGCTATTCGGATCTTGTTTATATTTTCCCGTGGTCTTGTTTGGAAGATCTTAAACAGGGAAAAACAGTTAAGTTATACGCAAGAAAACCGGATAAGTGGGACCGGGGATTAATCGAAGGTGTGTAAAACAATGACACGAATAGAAGAAATGAAAAAATACGGTTATACGCTCAATATATACGGACTTGATGGGCAATTGTTCGACAGTTTTAAACATGTTTCTTATTTTGTACACTTCCATAATGGATTATGGATTGTATACGATATTAATGAAAAAGAGATTGCCCGCTTTGATTTGAAAGAGTATAAAGAGTACTCAACTCTAACCAAAAACAGATAATTCTTATAATGAGGGAGAAAACAAAAATCTCCCTCATAATAATATAAAAAAGAGGTAATACTATGTTAACACGCGAAAAATTTAATTCTTTACCAGTTGAGGCGCAAAATAAATGCTATGAAACATTAGAAGCTTGTAAACGATTAAATGAAATTGAAAAAGATACATGGAAAAGAATTGTTAATTATTATTATAATTTAGAAAACGAACTGCCGGCAGGATGGTTTAATTATTGGGAATGAGGTGTTATACAATGAAAAACAAATTTCTTTCTTTTCTTTCTTCCGTTGCGCGTGGTATGATCATAGAGCATGCAAGACAATTTCAAGTTGACAATTTAACGGTTTCTGTGATAGACTATGCTATATTATCCAGAGAAGAGGGGAGACAAGTCTAAATGGATAAACAAAAGAAAAACGTAAGACAGGCAATATGGAATAAGGAAAACACAGTATTTATAGGCATACGTTTACAAAAATCTACTGATTCCGATATTATAGAGTATATGGAAGACAAGCCTAAACAAACAACAATTAAAAAGGCTTTGCGGCTGCTAATTAAATCGGGAACCGAAAACAACTAAACAGGGAACACAAGCCAAACAAGACAAGGGAAGAAAAGATTTCCCTTGTCTTTTTCGTTTTCTCCCCGGATCCATTTTTATTATGATCATAAACCGAAAAAGAGAAGCACAAGAAAAAATCTGTTTATGCTGCAATAGCCGAAAAAGCAAAAAAAGAAGCATAATACGCAAGCGGAAAACAGGGGAGAAAAGCCAAACTATAAAACAAGAAAAATCTTGTTTCTCAATATGAGCGTTTAAAAGCCTGTACACGCGATTTTATAGCAAGGCAGTATAAATAGACGTCCGAAAACAAAAAATTGAAATTTGGGCTGTTTTTGTGGCTATACGGAAGAATAGCGGAAACAATAGGAAACAAGCGGAAATCAGCAGCGGAAACAAGCCAAACCGGAAAAGCGGGAACAAATTGTATATTTTTTCGGAAATCAGGCATTGCAAGTGCTTCCAGGGGGGGGGGAGGGAAAAGAACTTTAGTACGCTAAAGAAGGGCAGGTGAGAAGTTTTCTGGGCAAATTTTTTCTGGTCAAAAACCGCTTTCTGTGGTCTTTCTGTGGTCTGGAAATGTTTTCGTGAGAGGGAAGAGGAGCAAACGCAATAAAAAAGCCGCCCAGGATATCTGAGCGGATTTTGTCGCGGTTTTTATATAGGAAAGCTCACACATTCTCATCAGGCGGTTGGAATTTTCATCACAATCTCATCGGTTCCTATAATCGGAAAGACTCAGCCTCCGCTGGATCTCTTTTCCCAGTACCGCTTGTTTGCCTCGCGCTTTGCCTGACGGTGCTTCTTGGTATAAGCTCGCTGATAAGCGTTGTGTTCGTTCTTGGCTGCACGAGACATGCCAGAGGGTTTCTTTTTCGCGGGATTTTGTCCGACTTTCATTGTTCCACCTCCCTTTGGTTCATTATAGCACAACATAAGATAAAGATAAAGATAAAGATGGTAGGTTGATAGGTTGAGCTTAATCCGGGAGCGAATCGTACTTGTCAGCGATGGACTCAGCGTCTTCTTCGGCGTGAGACTCGTTCAGTTCCGAAGCAAAAGCATTGACTTCGTCCATCTCGTTCAGACCGTCGTGCGCTTTTTGCCAGAAGATTCCGACGATTGGGTTGATGTCATTGGAAACCATCATGCCCTCGCGATATGTGGCACAGAGGCCTTTGACAAACTGGATGAGCTTCTTCTGCTCCGGTGTGCCGGTTCTGCCATGATCCATATCATAAGCGATTGACCGATTGATTCCCATAGCAGTGTAGCAAGCCATGTTGGTTATACGACGATGCTGTTGTTGGCAAAGATGAAGATATTTCATCAGGCCTTCTTTCATGTCCTCTGGATTGCGTGACTTGACGGACATGCCGATCTTGACCACTTCCAGGAGAAAGTCTGCCATGCCGGTTTCGTCGAACTGATTGAAGTAGGACTTGGTAATGCCTCGCTGCTTATGCCCTTTACTGATCTGATTGGACACAGTTACAAGCTCCCCTGTGCTTTCATCGACAACTTGTTTGAGATTATCTCGCTTAAGTTCCGCTTCGTCGGCATCATCAAACATTCCGTCGAGTGTAAATTGTTCCACTAGTTCTCACTTCCCTTCTGTGTTCGATTTTCCAACTTGCTGAGATAAAGATAACCCTGGATATAATCCTTGGCTAGCTCATCGCAGATTTCCTTGTCCTCAGGATGGAGTCTAAACCAGTCATAGCAATATGCAAGGCCGGTGTAGAGGTTCCGCTCCGCAACCGTGAAATCAGGTTTGAAATCACGGTTGTAAGCGAACACTTTGATTTGTTTGATTTCGTAACTCATAGGCTAGAATGGCAACTCATCGATATTGGACACAGTCGCGTTCTCTTTCTTCACCCAGCCGCGCTGCTGCCCGTACTTCTCATCATAGAATCGCGTCTTGCATTTCTCCCATCCATCCATCTTTGCCATGATCTGACCGATCTCGCGGCTCTCATAAGGTTTCGGCCCGGTAGAGGTATCAGGATAAAGGCACTCTTTGTAAATGCGGATCGCGCAGAGCTTTTGCCCAGGAACGAAATGCTCCAGATATGACGCGATCTTCCCTACTCTCCAGTCATCTTCCATAGCTTCCTCCTGCGCTGATTGGTATTCTTTCAGCAGATGGTAATCAGCGAATGGTGGCATCTCACCTTTTTTGAATCGCTCTCTTGCTTCAGCCCAGCATTGGATGATGTATTCCTTGCACTCATGTTCATGGTCGAACAATTCATACCCAGAGCTTCGTGCGGTCACAGGATAGAATCTACGGTTTCCGGTCTTATCAGTCAGGAACCGATCATTGTTGGTGGTTCCGATAAAGATAACCCGACGAGGATATTCGACCGGAGACTTATCATAAGGCTTGCGATACTTATCCTTGGTGCGCGTAACGTATGCTTTTATGGACTCAACGTCATCAGCTTTCTTGAATGCGGACAATTCAGGAATCTCGCAGATCCATGCTCCGAATAGCTGCTCGATAGAATCAGCACCATCCACCTTCTTAATCTCAGTGAACCAGACCTCGTTGATGGCAAGCCAGCGAATGAAGGTTGACTTCCCTTCCCCTTGCTTTGTGCCAACGAGGACAGGCACATCGTCAAACTTGCACCCAGGGTTATAGAGGCGATTGATTCCACCAGCGAAAATGAGGCGTGAGACTTCTCTTGTATACTCACTGTCCTCTGCTTTCATCCACTTGGTGAGGCAATGCTCTATGCGGTTCTCTCCGTCCCACTGGATTCCTTCTATCAGCTCCATGATGGGATTGTATTCCCGGTATTTAAAAAGCATTCTGAGAGCGTTTGCGTGTTTCTGAGGAGCGTAGAGATTATACTCGGACTCAATGAATCTCTGACTCTCAGCGTCCTCTGTATCGCTCCAGGGAACCAGCATGTCTTTTCCGTCTGGATTCTTGCGGATGACTTCAGCCTGGTTGGTGATGAGGTTATATCTGACCGTCTTGTAGAAAGGATCGCAAATCATGATCTGAAAGAAGTTCTCAATGGTTTCCTTCGCTACTCCCCTGTCATCAAGCTCCAGATACGCTGCCTGAGTTTCACGGTTATAGCGAATCTCTGATATCTTCGCATCTTTCTTGAGCTTCTTCTCACAGGATACCATAATCGAACGGATAAGTTTCTTGTCTCCTATCTTATCCGCTCGATCTAAAAACGCAGCCTTTACTTGCTGAAGCTCCACACTGTTGAGGTCTGGAATGTACTCATATATGTCAGGGACAGACTTTATAAGCTGTCCCATATCCATATCAACAACCTCTTGAAGAAGAAGGTCTACTGCTTCTTTATGAGGATCGTATTTGTTCACTATTCATCCACCATCCTCGCGAGGAATTCTTTTGCTTCTCTATACAGAATGTCATGTATGAGCTTCCCCGTTGTCTCATGTTTGCACATAATGACTTGGCAATCATATCGCGCTAACCATGCAAGGAGAGAAGCGACCAATGATTGAGGAAGCATCTGAGATCGATATCGACCGGAATATATGTTTTCCCAGTTTGCCTCCTCTATCAGAAGATACATTTTGATGTGGTTCTCTTTGGCTCGGTCGAATTCCTTTACGAATCTGGTACGTTCCTGACAATAACACATGCAAATCTCATTGATGTCCATCTTCCTCTCCAGACTTACTGGAAGCTCATACCACTCACCAGATGGAAGAAGAATTTTTGCTGAATAATCACCGCAGAGAAGAGTTTTTCTTTCTATTGGAAGGCCAATTTGTTTCAACCTGGCTCTCAGTTTCGGAGTATTCTGCTCGCGAGAATCGCAGATGCATACCATGCTTTCGAGGACTTCGTCTATTTCAGTTGGATGCATGACGTTGAACCTCTTTTGTTACGGCATCGTTTTCATCCCATCCGCTATAAATTCTTCGTTGAATTGTACCATAGCAAATGCCTGAAATAGCCGACCATTCTGCCATTGTATGTGTTTCGCCGTGAGCAGTAATTAAACGATTATTTGTTCGATTGTTTTGCTGCTCTTTCATATTAACCCATCTGCAATTGTCAGGTGAATATCCCTTAGAATTGTCTATACGGTCAATGCTTAAGCTAGGTTGATATCCATGAAGTAATGACCAGTGATAGAAATTCTCAAAACCATTTTTCCCCAACCACTCATCGCAAAGAGTAATACCTTTGCCACCATAATGGTGAAACAGATAATAATTTGGATTGTAGCAGCGAGTCTTCATGTTGGTGTATATAGATGCGATAGGATCATGACGATGCTGATATCTAAAACTGTGCGATTCCGTATGACCTTTCATACAGCCACAGCTTGTTGTGTGTCCTGTCCTTAGATTATATCCTGAAACATCAACTTTTTTACCGCAATCACACAGGCATTCCCATTGAACTTCTTTGCGCTTTCTGCCGTTTTCTCTAATAACAACCAACTTTCCAAATCGTTTTCCGGTTAAGTCAATTTTTCTAGAACCAGCCATTGGATTCACCTCCTTCTTTATTTCAAGGGAACTGCCATATTTCAGACAGTTCCCATAAGATAAAGTTAGAAGGGCAATTCCTCACTATCGTCAACGGTGTCTGGAACGGCAGCAGTCTGACCCTGGGCGGGACGATCCTTCAGAGGCTTGTCCTTCAGCATCTTGAACTTGCCAGCACGGCAGTCCTCAACACTGATCGCGCCGGCAGCTTCAGTAGTCCAGCCGGTCTTGCCATCAATTTCCCACTCCTTGTTGCGGTAGAGGACACCAAGTTTCTTGCCCTTGAGGGTCTTCTCATCCCAGTTCCAAGTATAGCCGGGATTGCTCTCTTGGATCGCCCAGATGAAGTTTCCGAAGGTACGCTTCGTCCATCCATCCAGTTCCGTGCCATCATCCTTTGGGATGGAGATGCGGTAGATACCACGCCACTTCTTATCCTCGCGGTCATTGCCGTCGAAATCTTTCTTGAAGAAACCGGCATACTCTCCTTCCACCACATCGATGGCGAGAGCGAGGCGAGAACCCCAGTCAAATACCTCTTCCTTTGCGCTCTTGATCTCGCAAATATAACCACCAGCGGGAAGAATCTCTCGACCGGAAGATGCCTTTTCTGCTTTGAATCCGCTAAACTGTTTCATTGTATAGAATTCTCCTTTATAAAAAATATTATGATAGACCTTCAACTTCGCCCGTTTCCTCGTTAATACGAACCAGTGGGCATCTGTCCCCAACATATTTATTCGGATAAGCGCACACTTCCCAGTTCAGACCACAGCGTTTGGAGCTTTCCCGGAAAAAGTAGCACTGAGCGCAACTGATATCTGCATTGCCCTTGGCATCGACCGGAAAGAACACCGTGACCGTGGCCTGGGCTTTGACGTAAGAAGATACGCCTGTTTCAAAGGATGCCATTAGACTCACAGCCCCCAATACTCTCGGATCATCCGATCCACATACTCCAGATCGTTTGGAATCTTTGTGTCAGGGAACATTCCCTCTGGACTCTTGCATGTTGAGTATCCGTCAGACTGTGTCAGGAAAAAATGCTCACCGTTTTCAATAGCAGTCATCAGAACGATGTCGAAGCATCCTTCAAGAGTGAGGTAGCTGTCGATCATTTTGCCGATGGTTTTTGCTCTTGTTCTCCCAGAGTTTGTGTCGTATTCTGTATGGTGAAGAAAATACACAATCACATCATCAGGCAGCTTCATGTTGACATCATGGATGAGATTGCGAAAAGCTAGTGCCATGTCAGTGAACTTGTTAAACCCGGTTTCTTTCGCCCGGTCGAAGTAGTCATTCACCAGGAGATACTGAGAGTCATCAATCACATACCGCTTCAGCTTCGGTTCCCGGAAGATCTTGTTAATACTCCCGTATGTTGCTTTCGGAACAACTTTAAAGTTCCCTTTGAACGGAAGCCTACCTTTTTCCACAGAGAAGATCCCAACTTCCTCTGGATTCATACTCTTAATCGAATAGGTCTTACCGCTCCCGGTTTCGCCCATGATCAATACTGGTACGCCCATATATCCTCCTTATTTTCTCAAATCGATTTTGTATTCGTCTCTCAGCATGTCAACCAGGTCTTTCAGTTTAACGAGTCCATCTTTCAGGACTTCTTCGGAAAGCTTGTCTGCTTCACACCATGCTTTGACAATTTCATCGTTGGAAAATCCAAACTTGTCCTTTAAAACTGTCAGGAAGATGGCAAATGCTAGGTGAACTGCATTATCCTGGATCCTGATCACATCTGCCTCGCTTAGTGGTCTTCTACGAGGATTTATCTTTTTCTTGCTCATCCGTACTGCTCCATGAACACCTTATGCCGCAGACGCTCCAGCTTTTCTGCGCGGTACTGAGCCACAGCATCGTAGATATCGTGGTAGATGATCATCTGGTCGATTGTGATAAGGACATCCGCAATCTCTTCAGCGATGTGGTCAATGTTGTTCTGACCGTCCTTGTTCTTGCAGATTTCCTTGGTGAGTTCGGACATCTCTTCAATGCACTTCGTCTGCTGATGGTTGATACCAAAGTGATAAAGCGCATCTTTCAGGATTTCCAGTTCCTGGTCTTCGTTCATTCTTCCACCTCCAACTCTGTCAGGCTCACAATGTTTGCGATGTTGATATACTTTGTTCCGACTCCATCTTTAACAGGAAAGTACAGCCAGTCGATCCCGGCTCTCCCTGTTCTCAGCGGCATCACATCGGTTTCGTACCGGTTCCCGTCAATGGTCTTGATGGTGATATGTTTCTTTTTGCTCATGACTCCTCCTCAAAGAATTCGGAATGACAAGAATAGCAGTGCCTGTATTTCTTGCCGTTATGTTCCCTGATTTCCGACAATGGGCCACTACAGTACTTGCACGGGATCGGCTTCCATCTTAGACAACTGCACCTTTCCCAGTCGTTCCAGCAGTCCTCTGGTTCAAAACAGTTGTTACAGCTTCTCCAATTACTCATCGTCTTCTTCCTTTGGCATCAGAACTGCCTCGCCGTTGCTGATAATCTCAAACTGTTCTGGTGTCAGTCTGATAAACGCATCACCCTTCATCGGGACATGAACGAATGCTTGAACGCCCCAATCCTTGACTTCATCGACGATCAGTACCGTCCCGCACCATTCGCCGGCATTTTCGTTCGCTTGGATTATGATTCCTTTTTTCGCTTCGTTCATTACTCAACCTCCGATTTCAACCAGTCCAAAATTAACTCCTTATTCGAGTGAGGACCACCGGTAAGCCACATAAACCATTCTGTTAATTCCTCATCGTTCATCGCCCTGATTACGTCTCCATTAATTGCCACTTGATAATATTTGCAGTCTCTTTCACAATCGCTGTCAGGACTATCTATGACCTTACCGCACCAGTCATATAATGTGCCATCATCATCTCTGCGCTTGACGAGATTTCGGCATTTACTACACTTCATCACTCAGCCCTCACAATCAAAGGATTCTTTACAGTTCCTTTCCCAACATGCGCAGTCCATAACCTTAACAATTCCTTCAAAGTGTCACTTGACGACTTATAAGCTTCCATCGCAGATTCTTTTGGCAATTTGGGAAGGTTAATTTCAAATCCGAACTCATCCTTGTAATACATCACTCAGCCTCCTCGCTTGCCTGAATGACGGTTGGAGCTTTTTCATACCCTTTACATTTGTACGAGCGTTCGAGTCTGCCCTTTTGTTTCATGCATCCGGAGCAAAAACCCGTACACTCTCGTCCCTGTTCGATCGTAAAGAACCGACAAGAGCCGCACTTTCCATCAAAGTTTGACGTTCTTCTCCTGTCCATCACTCAGCCCTCCTCACTCGCTGGGATGACCGTTGGAGCGGTCACAATGTCCTCCCACTCGACACGAGATTTCGGTAGCATATCCCGATCTATCAAATCCCCATGCGGTTCCGGGACTTCGATGAGAGGGCACCAATCCGGTCTTGTGGATGACTCGGCGTAGTCCTTGTCATTTTTCACCGCCCATCGTTTGCCTCTGGTGATGTCACATCCACAGAAAGTGTCGAACCTGTCATAATGCGCGAAGGGGCACATCGGGCAATCCTTCGGCATCTCCAAATTGACGTAGAATCCCATGCTCATTCCTCCTTTGGCTTTCTAAAATAGAAGACAAGTGCCTCAAGATTCGTATACGGGACATAAACGTTGTCATAGTCACCGTGAATATCTCGTTCCCGGCTATAGATGTGTACGCCATCAGAATCAAGTGAAAATCCTCTTATTTTGTCTGCTGCCAATGTAGCGTCACAATCGGTTACCCAATCGTTTCCGCATGATTTCACCCTGATTGCACAGATCGGAGGCTTAAAAGCAAAATCTTCAAACGCCATCATGTTTCCTCCTTCGGCGGCTCTGGAAGTGAAATCCAGTGAGTTACAAATTCCGTGATATCATTGCTATCTTCATACCAAACAGAATTGTAACAATAGGCAATCCTATGTATATGCTTGTGTACTTCGTTGCATCGTACTAAATACCATCCCGGTTCTGGTACCCGTTCCGTCACCGGAACCCAACGTTTTTTTGTGACTTCTGTTTCATATGTGTCTGCCATTATCTTGTAAAACTTTTCCAGTTCCTCTATGGCATCGGCGGCTTCGTCAAGCGTTTTATTTAGCGCCCATCCGTTATGAGATCGCAGCCGCTTTACCAGCTCTTCATACATCAGCTTTCCTCCCCCTTGTTGTACGGGTACATCGCAGTCCCTACGGTGTAGTAATCGTCATAAAAGCGTTCGACAAGAACAGAATAGTCCGTTCGCTCGTCACGCCCAAAGGAAAAAGCTAACTTGTCATTGTGCCTGTCCCACAACAGAATAAGTCGCTTCATGAGCCAAGTAATTACATTATCAAGCATCGTCAGCCCTCCATCTTTGCTCCGCAGTTCGGGCAGTAGTTAAAGCGTTCACAATCGTTGTCCAGTATGCTAAAACATTCTTCGCAAGCAGAGCAAACGATGTGGTCATCGGAATAGGCATTCGTATATTTAAGGCACTCAGGATAACCGATCCACCTTGCTTTCACCACAGGCCGAACGTCGGCGGCTGGATAGTCCTCAACAGCGTCCAGCATAGTTCCAATATCACATGCACGGCACGGAGCTTCTCCGATCTCATAGACAGTCTTTCCTTTGCTGTTCTTGCGCCTGTTACAGTCCTTGCAATACAATGCACGTTGCTGTTCAAGAAACGAATCACGGTTGATGTATTCAGCCATTTTCCTTCTCTCTTTCCCACTTGCGTAGGCATGACCACTTACAGAAGTAAATGACCGTGGCCCCGCTCTCTGTTTTGGCTGGACGTTTGTAAACGTACTCGCCTGGACTGGTGGTGAAAAATCGCTTTCCGCAAACCGGGCAGTTATGCCATGTGCCAGAGTTAATGTAGTAAAAATCACTCATGACGCTCTCCACCTCCTGGCATATCCGTCCGCACGAAAATCGTTCTTTAGAAAGATTCCATTAGGAGTAAATTCTGCCCACAGATAATCGTTGCTGACTGGTTTTACCGTCTCGCTTCGCCATTCTCTGATGGACGTTAAAGCGAGATTGAAGTACTCATCGAGTACCGGGTTTGTGTCATAGTAACCAACCCACTGGTCTTTCTGGTTGATTACATCGTAGATATCATTGGAATACCCAGGATTCTCTACGCGATTGAAAACGCATCGCGCCAGTGTGCGGAAATCAGCATCGGAATAGTTGTACTTCTCCCGAAACTTATCCGCTCCGAAAAACAGCTTTGCAAGCTCGGTTGCCATCTTTTGCGTGACAACTTCCTCGGACTGCTCGTACAGTTTCTGCTGATGAGCTATTTCATCTGCTTTTGCGCGCTCCTCTGCCTGATATGAGGCAAGTGCGGTCGCGGCAGCAGATTCGGACTCTCTCTGAATGTGGACATCCACACCCCAGATGCCGAAGCTGATGAACAATCCGATCAACAGTGTTACAATAACGTAGTTGTACACCACGTTGAACCAGGGATATCTCCACTGAAGGAGATGCTCTTTCTCCTCATATTCATCCAGAACAGCTTTCGCTGTTGCAAAATCAAAGCTCATCTGATATAATCTCCTTTGGTTAATCCATTTTTCCCTTGCCTCCCTCGTTCGCCACAAACGAGAGAGGCTTTTTCTTATGCTCTGCTAATGTACTTTTCTCCATGAACAACAGGCTCACGGTGATTGCATTCGTCACATTTTTTAACAGACATCAGTGTTGCGGTAATCAAAGTGTCACAAACAGACATGTTGATGAATGTAGAATCATCTTTTCCTTCAAACTGATCGAAGATCTTAGCGATTTCTTCCAGCTTTTCTGTAACAAGCTTAATCACGGTATCAGCATCCATCAGACCAATCCTCCTTTCTGCATTTCTCGCAGAACCCGTCAACCAGATCCTGTGGCCTGAAGATTTCACCGCATCCGTCACATTCTGGAGCTTCGTAAATCGCAGGACTTCCGCACTCCGGGCAATACATTTCCGTCCAACGTTCGACCGGGCAATCGTCCAGCCACCAATGCCGATTCTCCACATGCTCAATATGAGCGTTCATCCCCTGGAACAGCGCACCGCAGTCTTCGCAGTACCACCACTCAAACCCATCGTTCATCGCGCCACCACCGGATATCCGAAGGTCAACTGCTGGACATTTTCCAGAACCACACGCTTGCCGGTTTCCTGGTTGATACGCATGTGGCACGGTTGCCATTTTCCTTCTTTCAATCTGCGCTTGTGTTCTTCCGGGTTCCAGTCACAGGTTTCGCACATATACCCACAATCCACTGCGGGGAAAACCGTGACTTCTTTGTTCCTCCGCTTGTCATAGACCACGGTTCCGCACGGCGCGCCGATGGCAAGCTTCGTATCAACGCTCATCTTCGTCATCCTCCTCTTCCTCTTCTCTCTGCTCCCTGGCATCAGTGATCAGCACATGTGCCGTTGCAATCAGGAATTCCGCTGCCAGGGTGGAAATCACTCCAAACCAGAACGCGCTCACAAACATCATGCCGTCTCCTTCTTCTGTGCTTTTTCAGTGTTCTCTGGTCTTTCCATCGTGACAAAAAGCCTGCCACCATAGTCCTCGCATCTCTTAGAGGCTTCAACGAACGATTCCAGGCTGTGATACAGAAGCGAATCGGTAATCGGATGCCCATTCACCCGAACGCTGTTCTTCTGCCACTTGAAGCCAAACTTCCCAAGAGCTTCCATCAGTGGTTTACTATCTCGGAAATCCCAGTTAACCTTCCTGTTGCCGTCATACAGGATGACATTGACCAGGTTTAATTCTTCTCGCATGTTATCCTCCTTATTTCTTTATCTTGAGCCGCTTATCGACTCTGCGCTGAGAATCAACAATGAATCCTACTACATTACTGTCTTGTTGCTGCTGCTTGCGAATCGCAATCGTGGTACTTCTTACAGTTCCATGCCATTCTGCATAGTCTTTACAATTACCATGACATGCTGGATGCCTTTTCGGCGGTACGCAAAATCGGCACGGGCAATCGTCATAAAGTCCCATATCATCGCACCATTGCCTCTTTGATTTCTGCCCACGGAATGCCGTAGTATCTCGCAAGCGCATCGAGGTCTTTAATTGTGAACAACCAGGGATCGCGCATCTTCTTCCGTGCCGTGACCGGACTAATCTTCAGAACCGGCGCGATCTTGGATCCATTAAGCTCATACGACCGAAGCACCTTTGCGATCCTGTCGAACTTCGGAACTGTTTGCCTCAGTTTTGGCAATCCGTTCACGCTCCTTCCGTATCTTCCTCATAAGCTGGAAATAATTGTCTTTGCTCAATGTCGGCGTACCGACTGACTGCCGACTGCCGGTGAAAGATTTATTCTTTGCCATCGATAGAATCCTCTTTCATCATTTCGTCCAGTGTGACTCCAAAGAAATCACACACCTTCTTCAACAGATCCACCCTCGGATTGGTCTTCTCCCATCCTTTAATTGTTCCGTTGCCCATTTTCAGCTCAAGCTCCAAAGCACGAATGCTAATCCCACGGTCTGCACACAGCTTTGCAACTTTTTCGTATATCACGCTCTCACCACCTTTCTGTGCAATTCTTACAAATTTCTTACATTTCGAATAATTCCTATTGACAGCGTTTAGAAAAAAATCTATAATGTAGTCGGATAACAAAGAAATACGGGCTGTGCTGTTTAGGAAAAATCCTACTGTCGCATATTATAGAGGATTTTTTCTAAATGTCAATACCTTTTTGCGAAAATTTCCTAAATAATTTTGCGAGGGTAATTTTATGGACAACGTTATTGATAAAATAAGGGAGATCTGTGAGCAAAAAAATATTTCCGTCTCCAAGATGGAAAAGGATCTTGGTTTCGGAAATGGATATCTCAACCCGAAAAAGGTCAATGATATTAAGATGGGAAGACTGTTTGCAATTCTTGATTATCTCGGCGTATCACGCGCTGAGTTTTTTGGGGAAGATACTGCAGAAGCTGAGGCAGAAAGAACGATACGGCAAAGAGAAGACCTGAGAGACAGTCCAGCAAAGAGAATGCTGTTTGATGCTGCCGAAAATGCACCAGAGTCAGACATTCTCGAATCTCTTGCCGTGCTGATGAGACGTAAGGAGGAAAGAGAAGGTAAATGAAATACATTCCTGGAGTAGATTATTTCGTGTATTTTGATTTGCTTCCTTATTCGGTTCGCGGCATGGTTACGACAAACAATGATGGTACATTCAGCATTTACTTGAACCAACGATATCCATTGTCTGTTCTTCAAAAGACATTTCGTCATGAAGTGAAGCACATCGAGAACGATGATTTCTATAACAACTTGCCGATTGGCATAGTGGAAGATTTATAAGGAGGAATCATAATGGCCTTTATCAATCCAATAAAACAAATCGAACGTGTCAGGGTTCTCGGAGTAAGAACTGCGGAGCAAACCAAAGTACTTGCAACTTATAACAGCACCATCTACTGCATCCTTATTCTCTACACCAACGGTCAAAGAGAGCTGAAGGAATGTAATTCAAAAGAGATGGAGAAATATCTCGACTATATCAGAATAGTATGAAGATCCCAAAAATCAACAAACTCCCCAGCGGCAATTATAACGTAACGCTCCGGCTTGACGGTGAAGTGATTTCGATCACCCGCTCATCAGAGAAGCAATGCCGCGCAGAAGCACGGTTGGTAAAGAGTGAGTATCTTGCTGGCAAACGTCAAAGAATTTCAGCAGACGCAAAGCAAATGACTCTGAGAGAAGTTCAAGAGCGTTATGTTGAGAAGTATAAAACCGCTCTCAGCCCGTCAACAGTAAGGTCATACACCATCTACTATCAACAGCGGTTCAAAGATTACCAAAACAAAAAGCTCCCTGATATCACCTGGCAAGAGATGATAAACAAGGAGCTTGAAGATGTGTCACAGAAAACTGTAAAAAATTCATGGAGCTTAATTTGCGCTGCGCTTAAAGATGTAAAGTATCCAGTGCCAGAAGTAAAGCTGGCAGCAGTTCCGGTGAATGAGATTGCATTCCTTCAACCAGAAGAAATCATACCATTCTGCGAGGCTGTGAAAGGAAGAACGTATGAGATCCCGTGTTTACTCATGCTACATGGTCTTCGCCTGTCCGAAGTGCGAGGACTCGACTGGAAGAACGTAGATTTGATAAACAACACCATCACAATCAAAGAATCACTGGTTCGTGGTGAGAAAGGGAATGTATCGAAGAATACCAATAAGAACAAATCATCTTCTCGGACAGTTCCGCTTATGATACCACAGTTAATCACAGTGCTGAATGCAGTTAACAACAAAACCGGAAAAGTTGTGAACATAGGTGCTACCACTATTCTTGATGATGTCAAACGTGCATGTCATCGTGCTGGTGTAACCGAGGTCACGCCTCATGGATTACGTCACTCTTTTGCCAGCCTGTGCTATTACCTCAAAGATATTCCAGATCGACAGATTCAAACTTGGGGAGGCTGGCGTACACCAGATACTCTCCACAAAGTATATATCCGTCTTACTGCATCAGGTCAGTCCGAAGCGAAGGATTCATTCACCAGATTTTTTCAAAATGCAGATGAAAAAGCAAACGCTTCTTCAAACTATCAGTAACTACTATGCCTTTGTCTTCTTTGATGCGGGTTCGAGTCCCACCACCGGCACCATTTTGTAAGAGTCTTTGATTTGCTAGTAAATCAAGGACTCTTCCCTATTTTACTGACAATTTCACGATTTTTCACACATCATATTTCTTGCGTTTTCGTAACATTTTTGACGTTTTGAAAAGATATGTTACACCCATTTTGCAGATGAAAATGCAAACGGAAATGCAAACGAAAAAAGGACAGGGATATTTCACCCTGTCCTGATTTTTATTTATTATCTTTATTGTATTGAGCAGTGCTAATGCCCAGGAGCGCACCAAGAAGTGTGCAGACGATTGCAGAGGTCTTAGCAACTGCTTCTGGATAAGGCCAGCCCCACACAGCCGCCAGACCGACATATGCCGTGGTGAGAGCTGGAATGCAGATCATCACAATCCATTTGAGGATATCATAGACTTTATCAGGGAGTTTCATTCTTTGACCTCCTCATAATCCAGGCGAATCATTTGCCATACATTCTCTTCACCGAATTCTTCCAGAATCTTTCCAAATGTTACACCAACCATTGTATAGGTCTTGCCGTCAGTCGTGCATACAAGATAACGTTCTTTGTCGTTCATGTTACTTCTCCTTTAAGAATTGGATTGCGGTCTTGATCTCCGCTATGTCTGTACTGATCTCCCCAAATCGTTCTGCGTAACCGTTGTGTGTGTCCAGCTTCCGGTCCACGGCCTGCATCCACATTTCCAGTTTCGCGTCCCGTTTCGCGTTCTCAATCTTCTGCTTGCTTGCCACTGCCCGGTTATTGACCAGGCAGACAATGACTGCCACAAGCCCTGATATGATCGAGGCAATAACGGTTGCCTGCGCCGGTGTCAGATTCTGCATCGGTGTCACCCCCGCTCCATAAGTTTGGCCCAGCTCATCGGTCCGACTACTCCGTCTACGTCAAGTTGATGCTCTTTCTGGAACTGCTTGACCTTGTCTGTCAGAAGGCTTCCCCAGATGCCGTCCACAAGCACGTTGTAACCACGGCACTTGAGCAATGACTGCAAAAGCCAAACCTCTGCCCAACCGGAACAATGCTCGTCAATTGTGCGAGGTGGCCATGTCTCAATCTTTTGCTCTTCTGTAGTTGGCTCGGGTTCCGGTTTTACTTGACCCACAGTTGACTGCCCGCTGAGGTCAAGCTCCGCTCTGATCCTCAGAGCCGCCTCATACCGTGCCTGAACATTGTTGACTGCTGGTCTTTCAAATTCACGGCATACTCGGTCTGTTGCGCTGTAGATGTCTGCCGTAGAGCAGAGGAATTGATACAGATTCTGGAAATCTCTCTTCAGCTCGATAACTGCGTATTCTACCTGTAATCCAGCATCGTCAAGAGCCTTGCCAGACTTTTTCCAATGATCGTAATATCCAAGCTTCCGGCTGAAATAGGTAAGCTGATAAAACCCGAAGCCCCTTCCATCATGCCCAAATTGATCTCTGGATATTTTCCCGGATGTAACATCAGCTACATATTGCTTGCTGCCTGTCCGGTATGGTGAGAAGTCGCCTTGCACTCTGTTTGGCTCACAGTTGCTTTCTGCTTGCCAGTTTCCGATAACGCCGATTGCCCCGGCTTCAGAAAGACCGTAACCTCGGAGTAGGTTGTAAATAGTCTGATGGTAACTCATTGTTTACCCTCCAACAGGTAATTAATCCAAACGTCTAAATCGTCTGCGCTCATGGTGCGTCTCCTCCGCTTGCCCCATAGAAAAAGATGATGACTGCCGATACGACGGCAATGTAAATCATGATCCGTACAAGTAGCATATCGGCATCCCTCCTGTTATCTTTTGCCTATCTTGCGAAATTACAAGATTTTCACGAGATAAAACCACGGGCAAGGATTTGCACCTTGCATGAACCAACTCCATTAGGGCTGTGCATTGCCGTTCTTTACAGCCATAAGCGTCTACCTATTCCGCCACCGTGGTTGTCATCAAAATTAGTCCTGTCAATTTTCGAGGCCCGAAAACACTAGTATTTACTGGCCTTTTCAGCCCATGCCCGAAAACCTATTTAAGTGACAATCATGCCGGTGCAAGCAGCTGATTGTCTGCATAATCCGCAGCCGGTGATAAATGTTGCTCTGGCTGGTAATGCGGGCAGTTGATTCTTGTGTATTCTCCATACCGTGGCAGATACTTACAGCCGGTTATTTTTCTCTGGCAGATGTTGCAGTCAGGAAGTTTGCTGATATTGCGTGAATGAATCATGCATCCAAGAGCCATTCCAATAGCTACAGCATCATCACCATCTGAAAACACCATCTTTGCTATCCGCTCATAAGCCTCTTCATTTGTCATAGCGTCCTCCTTGACAGTCATGATAGAATGTTGTCGAGGTGATGCCCTATGACTGAGAAAGAAACTCAGCGAGGCCGTCCCCGTTTTGGATCAGCGAAAGAGAAGGCTGAGAAGTTCGTCAAATTCTCATGCACTCTTCCTCCTGATGTCTATGCAAGGCTCGACAAATATTGCGCAGACGAAGAACGATCCAAAGCGTGGGCATTATCAAAGGCCATCATCCCTTGGTTGGAGGAGCGAGGCTATTAAGTCTCGCCCCTTCTTCATTTTATCATGCTCGGTGTTCCCGGTCAATAATTGGGTTCTCTGGTAATCTAATTAGGCCCTTAAGTGACAGTCACCAGTGACTCTTACGCCACCAGACCATCCAGTTTTCTAATTCAGCCGGGAAACTCTTCCCCGACGATTTCCAGATATTCTTCCGCCGTGATCCATCTTTTTTTGACGGCGTTCTTCACGGCCTTCTTTGACCAGATTCCAGCGTCATAGTAGCTTTTGACAAGCTCAAACTTTTCAGAGTGTTCCATCTTCTTCGTCCTCCTCGCCCTCAGTCGGGTCTTCAATGTTTCCCATCATGATGTTGTAATCGGCAACACCCTTGTTCACCATTGCGATATGCTGTGCGTACCGGGCATCGCTCTCAACCTTCAGAAGCCGCTCGTTCATAGTTGCCATTTTTAATCCCTGCCTTTGTTGTGTAATAATAATTCTTTCATATAAAGGTTTATGAACGCTTACAGTGGGACTGCCTGAAACCAGGCACCCACGTCATTCATCTTTTCGCTCCTTTCAGAGTCGGGAAAATCACTCCTTGCGGGAGCTGCTCTGCTTTCCCCGAAGGTACTCGAATCTCACTATTCCCCCAATCGGCGCGGCCCCGGTAGCATTGGTGGCATAGCTGACGTGCAGTGCGCCGTCATTGCCCGTGTTGCAAATCCGTACATTGTTGGCGTTACCAGCGTTGGGAGTGCGGTAAACCACAACGTCCTCGGCCCGAGGTCACAAATAGCGATTTCCCCTGTTAATTAATCGTCCCGAAGCAGTTCCTTGTAGGTCTGCCGGTTCGATTTTAACCATGCTTTCGCCAGATTTTCTGTATCTGTCGCGAGTCCTGTCCAGAAGTCCGCCTGATTATCCGAAATGTGTCCGAGACAGTGACAGGTATCAATCAGAGAGATTGTCGCTTCAAGATGTCCGATTGCTTCTTTCTCAAACAGTAACCTTTCTGCGGCTTCTTCCTTCGTTTCAACTTTGATTGCATTCGCCCTTACGATTTTCGTATGTGCCGCACTCACCTGATCCCAGATGGATTTCGGCATCAGCCACCGTTCCGCTTTCGGGAACGTCTTACTTTTGACTCGCTCGTATGTATAGCGCAGAAGGTTCTTGCTGGCGTCAATTACCTTCAACTTGCCTTGATCTTGATCGCCTTTTCTGACTGCCATTGTGTTTCCTTCCCCGCCCTAACGGGCGGGATTGTCAGATTCCGCTTACGCTAAAATTGCAAGCGGCGCGGCCCCGTAAGCAGTGCTGGCAGTGTTGGCGCTCAGTGCGCCGTCATCGCCCGCGAAGCAAATCCGCACATTGCCGGCGTCACCAGCGTAGGGAGTGCGGAGCCAGTAGGTTGTCGGGTTCGCCGCTCTTTCGGCATACATCAGTTTGTCGTGGTCTGCCGTCGCGATCTCTTTGTAGTAATTGAACTGCACTTCTGCGTCTTCGTTGGCGTTCTCATTCGAGCCGTAGACTTCCTTTCTGGACGGAAGGAAGATGTACCCGTTATGCTCATACGCCGTGTTTTTAGTGTACTTGGAATCCTGAGACTCAAAAACATTATTCGCAATGTTCGGAATCTTGACATATCCAAAGCAGGCGCGGACTTCATCGGAGAAACCGCCGAGGAATCCTTTGAGCGTTGTAAACGCCGTACACATCATGTCGTACTTGGTCTGCGGCTCCCAGATGTCAGCCATCACGCCGGTTCCGGTATCTGCGTTGAGGAACTGGAAGAAGTTCGACTCAGCTTCGTTATTTGAACCATAGCTGATTCTCTGCGGGTGGTTGCCGTCCGTCTCCCACGCTCCAAGGTCAACCGTCGCGCCGCCGTCTCCGGCAGAAATCGGCATGGTCGCAAATGGGGTGGTGGTTTTCTGGCTGGCGTATGCCGTCACGCTCAGAGATTCCAGCGGCGTATTCTGATAACCGTTCAGGCAGAGCATTGTCCCAACAGGCAGGTCTGCACTTGCTGTGAAATGCCTCGGCCCGGCAGTCCAACCGCCGTATGCGGTCGCCGTGAACTGTACGACTGTTCCGCTCGGAATCGCTTCGGTCAGGGCCGCAAACATAGCCTCCGGTCTGTCATACTGGAAGGTTGCCGCTCCCGCTCCACCGTTGGAACTCAG
>Ga0326512_10000626_pt1 | contig 30545 bp, 56 predicted proteins | sample 1_2617_0518_D_FD_203652 | JGI IMG/M metagenome (GOLD analysis project Ga0326512, IMG submission 203652) | Bovine rumen microbial communities from UC Davis, California, United States - 1_2617_0518 | ecosystem: Host-associated > Mammals > Digestive system > Stomach > Rumen | place: USA...
TGTTACAATCGATGATCTGGAACACATTGAATTTCTGCCCGTGATGGATTTCAGGAATAAGAGTATTCCTGCCGAGAATGTTACATCGTTTGATGTTAACAAGGCTATTCAGAGATCATTAACAAAGGCATGTGCAAGGCATGGTCTGGGGTTGTATATCTATGCAGGAGAAGATTTGCCAGAGGGTTCTGATGGTTCAGGTGAAAAGGTTCAGAAAGAAGAATTGATCTGCTCAAGGTGTGGTGGTGTTATCGGAAAGCATGGAAAGAATTCTGCCGAGCAGATCGCATCTGCAAGCAAAAAGATGTTTGGCAAGCAGATGTGTTTCAATTGTGCCCATGAAACCAAGGAAGAACAGAGGACATATCAGGAAGAAAAAAAGGATCAGGATGAGGTGCTTTCTGAAATGGGAAATCTGCCTTTCCCTATTCAGGATTGAGGGGGTGAATTATGAATTCAGTTTGTTTAATTGGTCGGTTGGTGAAAGATCCAGAATCGAGAACCACAACAAAGGGTTCGATTTCTTTACCATTCAGGATTGCGGTTGATCGTAATGATAAGGACAGGAACACGGATTTCATCGATTGTCAGGAATGGAATACAACGGCAAAATTCATCTGTCAGTATTTCCACAAGGGTGATCCGATAACAATCATAGGGAAGTTACAGACAAGGGTCTGGGAAAAAGAAGATGGTTCAGAACAGAAGATCACAGAGGTTCTTGTTAATGAATGTGGATTTGTACCGATCACATCTGGAAATAAGAAATCAGGAAATGAGATCAAGGATTCAGATGATGGGATTCAATTCTGATTTTCGAGGTTCATGATGAGAATGAAAAACCCGACATCGGGGGATCGGTGTCGGGTATGAAGAACAAGAGGTACCGAGTGGGTACATTTGAATTATAGCACATGGATGTTATAATTATCATACACACAATGGATGTATCGGGGTTCAGACGATATATCCCGATATATCCATAATCCCCTTTTAGTGCTGAACCCATTAAAAGGGGTTTTTTAAAGGAGGTTTTCAGAATCAATGAAAGATTATTATAAGATTGTGCGATCGGTGTTAGAAAGGCATCCCGAAACCCGTGATGATGATTTCAAGTTATATGCTCGTGTTTGTTGGTTGATATGTGGGACAAAAGAAATACCGAGTTTTTATGAGGGATTGTACCATCATGACAGGTATGATCTGCCGAGTTATGAATCAGTTACAAGGGCAAGGAGAAAGGTTCAGGAAACAGAGGAATCGTTAAGAGGTAATAGAAGGAAATCGAGAAAGCACATGCAGGAAGAATATAGGAGGCATTATTCAAAGTATGATTAATTCTTTTGATTCAGATGTGGCGATGGATGTCGGGATTAATGCGGCAATCATTTATCGAAATATTCAGTACTGGTGTGAAAAGAATAAAACCAATGAACAGAATGAATATGATGGATTATTCTGGACTTATAACAGTATTTCTGCATTTGGTAAACAGTTTCCGTATTTATCGAAAAGACAGATTGAAAAGGCACTGAATGATCTGGAAGAAAATGGGTATATCAGAACAGGCAATTTCAATAAATCATCTTATGATCGCACAAAATGGTATGCAGATATCAGGTGCAAAAATGTGAAATGCATTTCACCTGTGGGTGAAATGGAAAGGTCAGAAATGGGAAATGGATTTCTCACCGAGGGGAAACCTATACCAAATAATAACACAAATCAGAAAACAGATATAATCAAGAAAGAAAGAAAGAATGAATCATCTTATGATTCAATTCTGGATGCAGATGAGTTGGTTTCTGTTAATTCTGAATTACGAGAGGCAATAATCGGATTTCTCAAAATGAGAAAGATGATCAAAAAGCCGATTACAGATGATGGTTTGATATTAGCTATCAAAAAAGCCAAGAAGTTATCAGGGAATAATCCCGATGTCATGGTTCTTATTTTCCAACAAAGTGTTATGAATTCTTGGCAGGGTGTTTTTCCGTTAAAAGATGATCAGGTTAAGAAGAATGATACCCGAGAAAATGAGTTCGACAGGATGTTAAAAGAGGAGGGGTACAATTGACGAGGCAGGAGATTCTGGAATTATTAAAGATGTTGAGATCGGCATATCCCAATGCAAAGATCAGGGATGCATCAGAGTTGGTTAAGACATGGGAGATGGCATTCGGGAATGATCAGGCAGAAAAAATCTATAAGGCGGCAAGGTTTCATGTGGAATCATCCCCTTATTTCCCTACAATCGGTGATATAAGGCACGCAATCAACAAAGGGGAGTTGTTATATGGTTCAGTTTCAGCAAGTCCAAATAGGGTGAACCTCGAGGCAAAGAGAATAGATCCCAAGACCTCATTCTGCGATTTATGTGGATTATGTGATAAAAGGGATCAGTCGCAGTGTGAATTTTAGGAGATTATCATGTTGGAATCAGGTTTCTATAATATGGATTGTATCGAGGGAATGAAGGAATTCCCTGATAATTATTTTGATCTGGCGATAGTTGATCCTGTTTATGGGGATGTAACCGCAGGGGGATATATGACACACAATGTGGGTCAAAAGATCGGGACAGGGTCGGCAAATCAAAAAGGTTATCATGCAGGGTTATGGAATCAGGAAAAAACAGGGGGTGATTATTTCAAAGAGTTATTGAGGGTCAGTAAAAATCAGGTTATCTGGGGGGGTAATTATTTCACTGAATTTCTGCCTTGTTCACAGTGTTGGATTGTCTGGGATAAACAACACGCAGTAGAAAGAAGTTTTGCAGATGTTGAATTAGCATGGACGAGTTTCAACAAGGCATCGAGAATATTTCGTTATATGTGGGATGGATTTCTGCAGGGTGATATGTCGAACAGAGAAAATAGAATTCATCCTACACAGAAACCAATCGCATTATATTCTTGGATTTTAAAGAAATTCGCAAAAGATGGTGATCGGATTCTGGACACACATGTTGGTTCTGCATCTTCTTTGATTGCATGTCATAGGATGAAATTCGAGTTTACAGGGTTCGAGATCGACAAGGTTTATTATGATAAGGCTTTGGAAAGATTAAATCAGGAACAAAAACAAATCGATATTTTTGATTTCATGTGAGGTGTCAGAGAATGAAATGTCCGTTTCAAATAATCGAAACAACCGAAGTAGTAAAGGCAATGGCAATCGGAAATGATGATTATATAATTACAAAAAGATTTTTCGCAGAATGTTCAATTGGGGATTGTCCTTATTACATAAACAGGGCAGGAATAGATTGTTGTAAAAAAGTAGAACAGGAGGTCAAATAATGAGATTAATTGATGCTGATGCTTTGAAAGAGGCAATTATTGAATTAAATCTTGATAATTCAAGTCATTGGTCTGTTATTTACAAAATTGACAATGCACCGACAATTTGTGAAAGATACAGAAGTTTTTGTATGGCAAAACCAGAAAGACCAAAAGGCGAGTGGATAAATGAACATTGTGTGGATATAGGTTATAAGACGGCAGAATGTTCATGTTGTGGCGAAAGGTCAAGACTTATAAGCCATGATACAGGTTTCGGACATAAATACGAGTATTATCCATTTTGTCATTGGTGCGGAGCAGATATGAGGAAGGAGGCAGAGAATGATACAACAGGAAATTGAAATAATTCATTCTGTAAAGATGATTGCGGATTATTGTCGGGATCATGTCTGTACACAATGTATTCTGAACATAGGGAATAAAAATGAAGGTATTCAGAAAGCACAATGTGTTTGTGATTATAATATCTTACATCTGCCGAGTACATGGAAGACAGAGGAATTGAAAGATGAATAATGTGATTTATCGGGGAATGATTCCATTAAATCCAAAGACAAAAAAGAATCATCAAAAGATTATCAGGGATCGCAGGTCGGGAAGACCGAGGATTGTGCAAAGTGATGAGTATATAACCTATGAGAATGATGCAGGGTGGTTTCTTCACCCTGCAAAATTTGATCCTATTGATTTCCCTGTTAATGTCAGGGTTCTTTTTTATCGGGATTCAGAAAGAAGGGTTGATCTGACAAATCTATTGGAGGCTATCGATGATATTCTGGTTAAATATCGGATTCTGAAAGATGATAATTTTAAAATCCTTGTATCACATGATGGCAGTCGGGTTTTTGTAGATAGGAAAAACCCGAGAACGGAGATTTACATCGAGAAAATATCAGACTATAATTTATAAAGGAGGTACTAATCATGGATAATAGAATAATTCGAGAGGAATATGCAGAGATCGCAAAAGAAATCATCGAAACAGAAGATAGTTTGATCGATGTCGCCAATTCACATGCAACCATTATTTATCTGGGGTCAGATAATGCCAAAACCAGTAAGGGCAAGAAGGTTCTGGGGGAATGTGAAAAGGTATCGGACAAATATAAGTGGTCAATTCCTGCCGATTTCACAATTACAGTATTTGAACCCAACATCATCGGGTTTACAGATGATCAGTTAAGAACATTGTTATTTCATGAGTTGTTACATGTCGGGGTCGATTATGTGGATGATGGGGAAGAAAAATATTCGATAAGACCACATGATTATGAGGATTTCAAAATTATTACAGATCGTTATGGAACAGAATGGGGGTTCGTAAACAATGAAGATTGAAAACATGAAGATCACAGACATCATTCCGTATGAGAGAAATGCAAAGATGCATGATCAGGTTCAGATTAATAACGTTGCCGAAAGCATCAAGCAGTTCGGATTTGCTCAACCTCTTGTAATTGATAAGGATAATAATCTTATAATCGGTCATTGTAGATTGATTGCGGCTAAAAAGTTGAAAATGAGGACAGTTCCAGTTGTGAGAATGGATGATCTGGATGAGGATCAGGTTCAGAAATTGAGATTGTTGGATAATAAGCTAAATGAATCGGATTGGGATTTCGACATTCTGGGGGAAGATATCCCGAAACTTGATTTCGATGGGTTTGATATCGATTGGGGATTGGCAGGATTGTCAATCGAGGACATTGATCAGGAAATTCTTGAACCAGAGGAACCAATCGCAAGGGAATTGAACGAGGCTAATAATTATATTGTTCTGGAATTCAACACGGAAACAGATTGGCATGATGCACAATTGATATTCGGATTGGAAAGGGTTCAGACCGCAGACAGAAATGAGAATGTAAGAAGACACGGGATCGGTCGGGTTATCGATGGTGCAGAGATCATGAGGAGATTGAATAAGAATGAAGATTAAATACCTTGTACCGAGTTATAAGAGGGCAAAATCCATGACAACACTGGATTATTTATCACGGGCGGTTGTTGTGGTGTCAGAGGATGAGATCGAGGAATATAAGAAATACCATCCTAATTATTCAGATGATCGGTTCATAGTCTGCCCGAGAGAATATCAGGGAAAAGGGAAACCGAAGATTCTGAATTGGATATTGGATAATTGTTGGGATGATGAAACAGATGCAGTTATCGAATTAGATGATGATATTCATGGGTACATGGTAAATGTCAAGAATGGGAAAAGCCGAACCCTTGACGAGGATGAGGTTTATGAGATATTCGAGAACAATTGCATTATCGCTCAACAGTGGGGTTGTGGAATCTGGGGATTGAATATAAATTCAGACCCACTATCTTATGATGAATTTCTGCCGTTCAGGTTACATGCATATATCGATGGTGGCACAGTCGGTCATGTCTTAAAAAATGAATTGAGATATGATGAGGAGTTGTCAGTTAAGGAGGATGTCGATTATTTTCTGCAGAACCTAAAGAAGTATCACAAGGCATTAAGAGTTGAAAAGTATTGGATCAAGAAAGAATCTTTCACTAATGAGGGTGGTGCTAATGCAATCAGGACATCACAACTCGAAAAGGAACAGTTTAAGAGGATGCAGGAGAAATGGGGAAGTCAAATAATAAGACCCAATAAACCGACTGCAAAGAACCATAGTAAAATTAGGGGATTAGGTGGGGCAATTAGGCTCAACATACCATTATTGGGGAGTTAATGTATGGCTAAAGAAGATAACCTCATTCTGGGGGGTCAGGCACATAAACTAACAGTCGATGAACAGTCCGCAGGTGGTAAAAAATCGGGTGAGGCTCGAAGAATGAAAAGGGATCTGCGGAAAGTGATGGAAATGTTGCTTAATAAAGAGTATTCAGATAAAAAGACTGGTGATGTAAAGACAGGTGCCGAATTGATCGCATTCAAGCAGTTTCAAAAGGCTCTGGAGGGTGATACGAAAGCTTTCGAGGTTGTAAGAGATACGGCAGGACAGAAACCGATTGATAAAATTCAGATTGCAGAGATCGATGCAGAGGTTATGAATGAAGTTGATCAGTTGGTAAATGAGGCAGAGGCGGATGTTATCGAGAAAACAGGCGATTGATTTTCTTGTAAAACATCCCGAAGAATTCGGTCATATGTTGGGGTTTGATGATCTGTCAGATATACACAGGCAGTGGATGAACCTGATGTTTTCATCGAAAGAAGATAAAACACTACAAGCACATCGTAATTCTTATAAAACAACGTGTGTATCATTGAATCTTGCAAGAACAATGATTCTGAAACCAAATCTTCGCATTTTGTTCATGAGAAAGACAGACGATGATGTGAAAGAAGTTATCAAGCAGGTTAAGAAGATCATCACACATCCAAAGGTCATTTACCTTATTCAATGTATTCATGGCATCAATCTGAAATTAACAGTTGATAATGCAACAGAATTGTCGACTAATTTGACCAATGATGTAAAGGGAACATCACAATTGGTCGGGATGGGTATCGGTTCATCAATAACAGGTCAGCATTATGATGTGATCTATACGGATGATATAGTTACCATCAAGGACAGAACCAGTCGAGCCGAAAGGGAACAGGTGAAAGTCCTTTATGATGAGTTGCAGAACATAAAAAAGAAGGGTTCAGGTCGAATCTTCAACACTGGAACACCTTGGCATAAGGATGATGCATTTACAAAGATGCCAGAGCCTATGAAATGGGATTGTTACAGTACGGGCATCTTTGATGAGGATGAGTTACAAGCATTAAGAGAAAAAATGTCACCTTCGCTATTTGCCGCAAACTATGAATTGAGGCATATCGCAAGTGAAGATGTTATATTCGAGAATCCCACATTGAATGGTGATCAGGTGAAAGTTCAACAGGCGAAATTCTGTCACGTTGATGCCGCATATGGGGGAGAGGATTATACCGCATTTACCATCTGCCGAAAGGTCGGGGGGCAATATTATGTTTATGGGAGGTTATGGCATAAGGCAGTTGATCTATGTATTCCCGAAATTCAGGATGAAAGAAGAAAGTTCAATGCAGGGTTGATCATATGCGAGGAGAATGGTGACAAGGGATATCTTGCCAAAGAGTTAAGAAGACATGGGGAGAAAGTTTCTACCTATTGGGAAGATATGAACAAGTATATAAAGATCGTTACATACCTTAAATCAGAATGGAGAAATGTGGTTTTTGTATCGGGTACGGATCAGGAATACATCGACATGATTCTGGAATACAATGAATATGCAGAGCATGATGATGCCCCCGATAGCCTCGCATCTATCATTAGAAAGTTATGGAATAGGAAAAATGAGGATGAAAATATATCTGCTTTCGGTTTCTAATGCTATAATCACAATATAAACACTAATAAAAAGGGGTCTGGCATAATGAAAACGTATCAGGATTGGCTAAAAGTGGCAGAGAGGTCAGAATCCGACAGGATGGATTTTGTCAGGTCTGCAATTCAGAATCACAAAGAATCAGTTGGTTATAAAAGGGCAAAGATCGGGGAGGATTATTTCGCAGGTCAGAATACGACCATCAAGAGATACGAAAAAATTCTATATAATGCGAAGGGTCAGGCAGTTCCCGATTATGTATCTGCCAATCATAGGATTTCGACAAGGTTCTTCTTTAGGGATGTAACACAGGCTAATGCGGTTCTACTCGGTAATGGTATATCGTGGAAGGTCGGCAAAGGGGGCAAATCCCTCGGCGAAGATTTTGACAGGGTAATTATTGAGGCAGGAAGGGTGGCACAGTGCGAGGGTGTTTCTTTCGGTTTCTATAACAATGGCAGTGTCGATGTATTCAAGTTAACCGAGTTTGTTCCATTGTTCGATGAGGAAGATGGTGCATTAAAAGCAGGAATTAGGTTTTGGCAGATAATGGATGATAAGCCGTTAAGGGCAACACTGTTTGAATTGGATGGTTACACAGAATATATCTGGATTAAGGGTCAGGGTTCAGTTAAGCAGGAAAAAAGGTCATATATAGTATCAAAGAAGGTTTCCGTTGCAGATGGTGAGGAAATCTATGATTTCAAGAATTACCCATCTTTCCCGATAGTTCCATGTTATGCAAATCAGTTGAAAGAATCGGAATTAACACCTATTAGGGCAACGATTGATGCCTATGATCTGATTCAATCGGGTTATGCAAATGATATCGATGATGCAAACATCATTTATTGGACTATATCTAATGCAGGTGGCATGGATGATGGTGATCTGGTGAAGATGATCGATAAATTAAAGAAGTTACATGCCGCACAGGTCGAGGATGATCAGACATTAACACCGCATGAAGTCGAGGCACCATATAATGGTCGGGAGGCTATTCTCGAAAGGTTGGAAAAAACACTATATAAGGATGCAATGGCATTAAATCCTTATGATATTGCCAGTGGTGCAGTTACGGCAACACAGATTCAAGCGGCATATGATCCTTTGATGGAAAAATTGGATATATATGAGGCACAGATTTCGGATTTCATAAAAGGATTGTTGGAAATCGCAGGGATCGAGGATGAACCCACATATACAAGAAGTATTGCGGTAAATAAGGGGGAAGAAATTCAGGCAATTCTTGCAGGTGCTTTATATCTGGATGATGATTACATCACAGAAAAAATCATGACGATTCTGGGGGACAAGGATAAGATCAGGATGGTTCAGGATAAACAGGCGGAGATCGATTTAAAAAGGTTGAGTGGTGGAAATGGCAATACAGAGATTATCGAATGATGATTTTATGAGCAGAAACATGGATGAGCGGTTGGATGAATTAGAAGAACGTCTAACCGCTCTTTATGCAAATGCCTCGAATGATGTCAGGTCAGAATTCACCGATTTCATGAATGAGAATTCGGAAATGAATGAAAGGATGAGATCGAGATTAACCGAAGGGGAGATCACACAGGAACAATATGACATCTGGGTCAATAATAATATCATTCAAACATCGAGATATCAGGCGACAATAAATTCAATGACAGAGGTTCTTGTTAACACGGACACTGCCGCTATGGCAATTGTGAATGGTGAATTGCCTTATGTAGTGGCAGAATCTTATAATTTCGGGCAGTTTGTTGGCAGTGTGATATCTGAACATACTGGGATTAGTATCGGTACATTTCAGGTTTATAATGCAAGATCGGTTCAGGCATTGATCAGGGATAACCCTAATTTGTTGCCATCTTCGAGAGTTGATATACCAGAGGATCGCAGATGGAATCAGGAAAGAATCAATCGGGAAATTACACACAGTCTGTTAAGGGGTGAAAGTATTCCAAAGGTTGCGGATAGGTTGCAAGGTGTAACCAATATGGATAGGAATTCTGCAATCAGAAATGCAAGAACATCAATGACAGGTGCAGAAAATCTGGGAAGAAATGAATCGGTTCAGTATATGAGAGATCATGGAATCGATATGATCAAAGAATGGAGTGCAACTCTCGATAATAGAACCAGAGAAACACACATGATGTTGAATGGAACAAGGGCAGATGAAAATGGGTTGTTTGGTGTCGGAATATTAAATATACCGATTGAGTACCCTGCCGACCCAAGAGGTGATCCGTCTGAAATATACAATTGCAGATGTCGATTGAACATTGTTCCTAAAGAGTATTCAAGGGAAATAAACCAAGAGAATTATGAAAGATGGTTGCAGGATAATTATCCCGATGATTATAGGGCATTAAATGATGAGGGTCAGTTTAACAAGGTAAATGATTCACAGACGGATGGTGCAAGTCCAAATAGGGATATTGTGATGGCAGATTCTGCGTTGCGTGATGCATGTGAACAGAGGGTTGGTAACCCATTAATGTTTGAAAGGTTGGAAAATGATCTAAACGAGGATCAAATTATCGATAAGGTCGGGGGTGCAGATCAGACGAGGGGTTCCTGCATGTCGTTAAGTTGTGTATATACCGCAAATCAAGCAGGTTATGATGTCGATGATTTCAGGGGTGGTGCATCGCAGGAATTCTTTTCAAGGAATTCAAATATTCGAGAAATGGCTAATTTCGAGGGGGTTATTTCTTTTGAAATGAGTAACACGAATGATTTCAGGGCAGTGCATGATCTGATGAATCATACAGTCGAGGGTCGGGATTATATTCTTGCGACAGGAAGACATGCCGCAATTATAAGAAGGACAGGGGAAACGTTCAATTATCTGGAATTACAATCTGCAAATCATAATGGATGGCATGAATTAACAGATGAAAGGTTAAGAAATCGGTTCAGATGTCAACGATCACATTCGTTTTATGGTTCAAGGGTCGAGGCAAGGAGTCAGTTGATCGATGTGGAAACATTGGGGCAAAGTTCGCAGTTTGTTGGGGTTCTGCCGTATCTCAACACAAATAATCCGATGAGGGGAGCAGGTGGTCATGAAAGATAAACAATTATATAAGGAAAATGAGGGCGATAAAATTTGGTGGGTATATGATGAGGATGATCGAGGAACGATAGAATTCACGTTTGATGGAAAGAAGATATTCAATCTATTTCAGGACTATCCATACAAGTTGAATAAAAAGCAGATCGAGATATTCAAGAAAGAACAACCATTCTGGGCAGAGTTCTTTGATGATCGGGGGTGAATATATGGCAAAGGTAACAGGTTGCACAGTTGTCAGTAACAAAGATGAGGTTATCGGTGAAATGAGGCAGAAGGTTCTGGCGGCACTGGAATCAATCGGGGAGAGTGCCGCATCTGCCGCCGCAGATGTCGCACCAGTTGACACGGGAAGATTGAAAGGGTCGATAAGTTCTGCGGTTGTAGAATCAGAATTAGTGGCATATATCGGGACTAATGTCGAATATGCACCTTTTCAGGAATTCGGTACAAGTCGGGGAATTACTGGAAAGCATTTTATTCAATATGGGGCACAGTCTGCATGGAATCAGTCGGGAAGGGAAACACTTGAAAATATTCTGAAATCGGACTAAAATAATTATGGTTTATATGCGTTCGGTTTTAGAATCGATGTTATAAGAAACCTCCTTTAAAAGATTGGCAAAAACAGGGGCGACCGATCCCCTGTTTTTGTTTGGTTCTTCTTTGTTGCAAATAAAAATCCATTGTGCTATAAAGAATGTATAGTCTAATGAAAAAAGCACATTTCACCGAAGCAAAGGAGATTATTTACATGGCATCACTTTCAAGAAAGTTTCTGGATTCAATCGGGATCGAGGGGGACAAGGTTGATCTGATTATCGAAAGACACAACGAAGTTCTATCCGAGATCAAGGATGAAAGGGATCAGTACAAGAAAGAGGCAGAATCATTACCTGAAATTCAAAAGCAACTGAATGAGTACAAGGAGAATGAAAAGAATGCCGAGAAAGACCCATACAAGGTCAAGTATGAGGCATTAAAAGAGGATTATGAGGAATACAAGAAGGGAATTCTTGAAAAGGAAACCATCGGAAAGAAGGAATCGGAATACAAGAGATTGCTTAAGGAATCTGGGGTTTCTGAAAAGAGGATTTCAGCTATTCTGAAAGTCACTGACCTCGATAGTATTGAACTTGATGAAAAGGGAAATGCCAAGAATTCGGATGAGTTGATCAAGCACATCAAGGATGAGTGGTCGGATTTTATTCAGGCAACAAAGACAGAAGGTGCGAAGGTCGCAAATCCGCCTATCAATGGTGGGAAGGTAACAAAGACAAAGGAAGAAATCAGGGCAATTGCAGACCCTATCGAAAGACAGAAAGCAATGGCTGAAAATCCTACACTGTTTGGACTTCCCGAAAATACAAATGAATAAAGGAGAAACAAAAAAATGGCTAATGTAGTTACAGATCCCGAGACGAATGTTATCAAAAGGGAACAGATGGCAAGAGTTCGTGAAAAGGATTATGCAGTTCTTTTTGGTGAGAATGTGCAGAATCTTGTTAAGATGCTCGGCATCACAAGAAAGATCCCTGTTACCGCAGGAACAGTTCTCAAGGTTCAGAAAACAACAGGAACACTGCAGAATGGTTCAGTCCCCGAGGGTGAGATTATTCCCCTTTCCCAGTATGAAACAACATGGGAACCGATCGGTGAGGCAGAACTTAAGAAGTGGAGAAAGGCAACCACAGGTGAGGCTATCCTTAAGGGTGGTTATGATCAGGCAGTAAATGACACAGATAAGAAGATGATTCTCGATATCCAGAAGGGCATCAGAACACAGTTCATCAATGCTCTCGGTTCATTCCCTGATTCTGGTTCTGCAACAGGTGCAGGTATTCAGGAGGCTTTCGCCAATGCATGGGGAAAGTTGGCAATCGCATTCGAGGATGATGCAGTACAGACAGTATTCATCGCAAATCCCCTCGATGTATCTGATTATCTGGCGAAGGCAAATATCACAGTTCAGACTGCTTTCGGTCTGAATTATGTTCAGAATTTCCTCGGTCTGGGTACAGTAATTCTCACAGGTCAGGTTGCAAAGGGTTCATTCTATGCAACCGCATCAGAGAATATCAACCTCTATTACATCGATGTAAATGAGGCAAATGGTCTGGGTGATGCATTTGATTTCACAACAGATGCAGAAACAGGTTTGATCGGTATTCATGAGGATAGTAATTATACAAGACTGCAGTCCGAAACAGTTGCTATTTCTGGAATTGATCTATTCCCTGATAAGTCCGCAGGTGTAATTGTCGGAACAATCACCGCACCCACAGAGGATCAGGCAGAGGGTTGATAAATGGAAAAAACACTAACCGAATTATGTGAATATCTGAACAATTATTTCTGGAGAACAAAGTATAAAGTTAACATCGATATTGTCGATGGAACATTCACTTGTGATTTCTTGAAAGAGGGTCAGTATTTCCGTATTTTGGGGAGTGATCTGAATGATGGTGTTTATCAATACCCTGCATCGGATATGAATGATGAATCATTTAATGGCAGTATATGGTCAATGGCGGTGCCTCAATCCGTCATTGACCTTGCCAATGATATCGAAAGATGGCAGGAGAAATATGGTTCAGTCGATTCTGATGCCATGTCGCCTTTCAATTCAGAATCTTTCGGCAATTATTCGTATTCCAAAGATAGTTCTGCATCGGGTTCTGGTTCTGTAAATCCTAACAGTTGGCAATCGGTTTTTAAATCGAGATTGAATCATTGGAGAAGGATGAGGAACATATGAGCCTTATAGATAATGCAATGGAGTTGTCAATCATTATGGATAAGATCACTATACCTGATGGGTATGGTGGTTATAAGTCCGTATATCGTGAAGGTGCAGAAATCAATATTGCATATTCTTTCGATTCATCGACAGAGGCGAGAATTGCATCAAAAGAGGGTGTTGAAAATCGGTTCACATTAACCACAAGAAGATCAATCAATCTGCAATATCATGATGTTGTTAAGAGGGTTCGTGATGGAAAGATTTTCCGTATTACATCGGATGGTGATGATAATTACACACCTAACACGTCAGGATTGGAATTAAGGCAGGTTGAAGCGGAAGAATGGGAAATTAGTAACGATGAATAAGCAACAGGCATATAATTCATTCTGGGGGCAATTCGGGGTTTCTGCCTATGAGGAGAATACAGTACCCGAAAATGCAAGTTTTCCATATATCACATATCAGGTTCTTACCGATGATTATATGAATGTGATATTACCAACTGCATCTATCTGGGATAGGTCAACAAGTTGGCAGAGGGTTGATGAGTTATCGAATGAGATCGCTGAAACGATTTCGAGGATGAATACCATCAGATTGGATGATGGCAGGATGTTTATAACAAAAGGGTCGCCTTTCTCGCAACATATGATGGAGGAGGGTGATTCATCTATAAGAAGAAATGTACTCACTATCGGGGTTCAGTTCTTAACAGAATTTTAAGATGGAGGATTAAGTAAATGAGATTTACAAGAATTCCTAAAGATACGTTTGAGCAGTTGCAGATCAATACTGGAATGTTGCTTAAGAATTTCAATCCTGCACCTGCAGAGGGTGAATCATATTATGAGGATAAGGATGAGATCACCGCAACAACAGGGGGAATTACAATCACTGTAAAGCCTACCTATGAGGATTTCGGTTCAGATATCGATAACTGTCCCAAGAACACAAAGGAACTTAAGAGAATCACAGAAACAGAGGTTTCATTGTCAACAACCGCATTGAATATCACAAAGGATCTTCTTTTGTTGATGTTGGGTGCCGCAGATGTGGATCAGACAACAGGTGCAGTTGTTCCTCGTAAAGATCTGAAATTGGCAGATTTCAAGCCTATTTGGTGGGTTGGTGATCTGTCAAATAATGGTTTTGTTGCAGTTAAGATCGATAATGCTCTTTCGACAGATGGATTTTCAATCAAGACAACAGATAAGGGGAAGGGAAACATCAGCATCGCATTCACGGGTCATACATCAATGGATGCACAGGATGTTATTCCTGCAGAATTCTATGTAGGAGAACCAGAGGAACAGGGGGAAGGTTAATACATGAGATTATCTGATTTCAAGGGTGAAGAAGCAATCGAGGTTTTTGCTGAAATAGTTGAACCTCTTTCGATGATCATCGGTGATAAGGAAATTCAGGAATTGGCAAAGAATAAGGTTATGCCTGTTAAGTATGTTAAACCTGCATTAAAGAATCACAAGAAGGAGATCATCAAGGTTCTGTCAATTCTCAACAGGAAGGATGAAAAGGAATTCGAGAAAGAATTAAACCTTTTAAATCTACCAATGATGATTGTTGAATTGATCAATGATCCAGAGGTACAGAACCTTTTTCATTCGCAGGGTCAGATAATATCGACATCATCTGCCTATTCTGGCTCTGCTATGGAGAATATCGAGGCAGAAGGGAATTAAAACCTTTTATTCGGTACCTATTAGCGAAGTATCATGAAAGTCAACGAGCCGAGGCATATAAATTGTATATGTCCGACTCGTTTGCTTTTTGTAGTAGGATTTTGAGCCGTGGTCAGGTTGAATATCCAAGGTTTTATGATCTGGAACATCAGAACAAAGAAGATGATATCGATATTCAAAAGAAAGATCAGGAAATACGATCCCGTTTTGATGTTTTGAAAGGTAAGAAGTAAATGAATGTATTTGAATTATTCGCAACTCTGGGATTAGACACAAGTGAATATGATTCAGCACTGGAGGGGGCAGAAAGTTCTGCTAATTCTTTCGGTTCTTCATTATCTAATGGATTAGGAACTGCCGCAAGAGTTGGGGCGGCGGCAGTTGCCGCAACGACCGCCGCAGTTGTCGCAGGTTCTGCCGCATTCGTGAATGGTATTTCGGATGTCGCAAGTTATGCCGACAATATCGATAAGATGTCGCAGAAATTGGGCATGTCGGCAGAGGCATATCAGGAGTGGGATTTCATAATGCAACATGCAGGTACATCGATTGAATCGATGCAAGCCAGTATGAAAACATTGGCGAGTGCCGCAGAAACAGGTAATGAGGCATTTGAACAGTTGGGATTGTCGCAGGAAGAAATCGCATCAATGTCGCAGGAGGAATTATTCGGTGCGACTATCGAGGCATTACAGAATGTCGAGGATGAAACACAGAGAACATATCTTGCAAGCCAGTTGTTAGGTCGAGGGGCAACCGAATTAGGACCTTTGCTTAATATGTCGGCAGAAGAAGTCGATAATATGAGGCAAGAGGTTCATGATTTGGGTGGAATCATGTCAGATGAGGCAGTTTCCGCAGGTGCTACATTTCAGGATTCATTACAGAACGTACAGACCGCATTAGGTGGTTTAAAGAATAATCTTTTGGCAGATTTCTTACCATCCATTTCAACTGTTATGGATGGATTATCAGCTATTTTTTCAGGTGATGAATCTGGAATTGATTTGGTAAGACAGGGAGTTCAGGATTTCGCAAGCCAGATGAATGAAACTCTGCCTACATTCTTGCAGGTTGGTGGGGAGATTCTGGGGGTATTGTCGGATGCAATCATCGATAATTTACCTACATTAATTGATATCGGTTCAGATGTACTCGGCAGGATTGGTGAGGGAATTATTAATAATCTGCCAGTTCTTCTTTCATCTGCAGTACAGATCATCATGAGAATCACACAGGGATTGATCGAGGCGGCACCGCAGTTATTGTCTGCATCATTGGAAATAATTCAGATGTTGGGTTCTTTTTTGGTCGAGAATCTGCCAGAGTTGATGAGTACAACAACAGAAATAATTGTTCAGTTGATCGAAATGCTCACAGATCCCGAGAATATGACAATGATGATCGAAACAGGATTGCAGATATTATTGGCAGTGGCAGATGGATTGGTCGAGGCTATACCGCAACTTGTTTCAGTAATTCCCGAGGTTATAGGGAATCTGATTATTGTTATCACAGATAATTTCCCATTGATCATAGATACAACGATTCAGTTGATCGGGGCACTTGGAATGGCAGTTCTGGGGGCATTAGCAGGTTTAATGGGGACAAGTTTGGATGAGGTCGCATCTGGATTGTCGGTCATTAAAGATGAGGTCAACCAGAGATTAAATGATGTGAAAAATTATTTCACAGACCTCTGGAATAATGTTACAGAGATAGTTTCCAACTTGTGGTCGGATGTAACAGGTTTTTTCACCGATGGATTAAATGATGCATATGAAACAGTGTCGGGGGTTCTGGGGAATATAAAGGATAAGTTCACAGAAATCTTTGATGGTGCGAAACAAATCGTTTCTGATGCTATTGAATTCATCAAGGGATTGTTTGATTTTGAATGGAGTTTACCAGATCTGCAGTTACCCCATTTTTCTATTGATGGATCATTTAGTGTCAATCCACCTTCGGTGCCTACAATTAGTGTTGATTGGTATGCAAAAGCCATGAATCAGCCTATGATGTTATCAGGTGCAACAATCTTCGGAATGTCTGGGGGTTCTTTGCTTGGTGGTGGTGAATCGGGTGATGAAATGATCTATGGCAGACAGAGTTTGTTGAATGATATCGCATCAGTTATCGGGAATGGCAAGCCGATAGTTATTAATAATTATATCGGGAACGAAATGGTCGACCAACTTGTGGTAAACTCAAATCAGCGAGAGGATTATATTTCAGGGGGGAGGGCATAATTAATGGCAGAGAATGAAATCATTGTTCAGGATGAAATAGACAATTCATTAGGTCAGTACCCGACAATTATCGATGGTACAGAAGTGCCGTTTTTCCCTGAAATCAAGAATAAACCCAAAAAGATTCAGAATGTGAATCAATCGGAGGGTGGTCGGGACATTGTTCAGGTTATTCGCAGGGATAAGATGGGAACATCTATCACATTAAATGTGGCGGATTTCACATGGGTTCAGTTCTTTTATCGGTTATTCTTGAAAGATTCTTTTTTAATGAAACAGTATAACCCTTTGTTGAATGATTATGATGAGAGAACGATGAGAATCGATGATTTTGATTATGGTGCGGTTAAGAAGTCGGAAAAGCTAAAAGCCGTTACTGGAACATGGAACGTGTCGATTGTGATCGAGGAGTTTTAATAATGTATTCGGTTAGCCAAGCATACATAAATAAATTGTTATCTGTCAGTAGTAAACAGAGGTCAATTCGTGGATATGTCGATAACATTCCGTTCACGGAGGATGATGTTTTACAAGGTTCTTTCAAGTTTTCTGATATGGCAGTAAAATCATCTGATATTAAACTTGGTGGTGTATTCATAGGGTCGCTCAACATTACGTTTCTGGAATCGTTTTCAAGTCGGATAACCAGAGGAACATGGAGAGGTCGAGAAATCAATGCAGAAATCGGTTTGTTATTGGGATATGATGAGAATGAACAGGAAATCTGGGAATATGTACCAATAAAGCCTTATGTGATCGATGAGGCTAACCATTCTGCATTGGGTGTCGATGTTACCGCATATGATTATATGTCGAAATTCGATGCATCTATACAGATGAATGTATCATCGGGTTTATTGTATGGATTCGCAACATTGGTTTGTAACGAATGTGGGGTCGAGTTGGGAATGACCGCAGAAGAAATGTCAGAATTACCGAATGGCGATCAGATATTAGGATTATATCCAAATAATGACATCGAAACATGGAGGGATCTGATATCGTGGATGGCAGTTACAATCGGTGGTTTTGCAACTATTGATAGGTCTGGAAAGTTAGTATTCAGAAATTGGGGTACAGACCCCGTGATTGTAATTGATCAGAATAACAGATTCATGGGTGGTACATGGTCGGATTTTTCGACCAATTATACCGCTATTTCTGTTACAAACATCGAGGATGGGACATCGAGTTATTATGCGGATGAATTGGATGATGGTCTGACACTTGAAATAGGGGCAAATCCATTGTTGCAGTATGGAACAAAGGAAGTTGTCGCAAATCAAAGAAGGGCAGTTTTAGGGGCAATTAAGAACCTCAAATATATACCTTTCAAATCATCTTCATTAATTGATCCAAGCCTCGATTTGGGCGATGTCGTGGCATATTCGGGTGGTCTGGCATCAACAAGGAGTTTATGTTGTGTAATGAGAATCGATTTTTCATTCTCGAAAGGTGCAACACTGCAGGGATTTGGTAAGAATCCATCATTGAATAATGCAAGGGGTAAATTAGATAAGGAATTAGCCGCACAAGCGAAGAACCAAAAGAATCAGGGGATCATTTATTACCCATACATCAATGCGGAAGAAATCGAGATCAACACGACAGAAAAAAGAATATATAGGATTGCTTTCGCAACCGCAGAACCAACGACAGTTGAAATGAAACACGAATTGAAATTGTTATCAGAATTCGATTCTGATTTACAGAACATTCAGTTGTTTTATTATTTCGATGGGGATAAGTTGTCATACAAACCAGAGGAAACATATGACGAAGAAGGTTATCACATTGTAAAGGGTGATTATTGGATTCAGGGGGCAGAAGTCGGGATTACCCATTATTGGGAAGTCAAGGCAAAAACAAGTTCAGGAACCGCAACGATTTCAATCGGTGATCTGCGTGCATTATTAAAGGGTCAGGGAATGGTTGCATCGGTTTCTTTCGATGGTACTCTCGAATTGTCGGATGAGTATGAGCCTTTTGCAATCGGCATGGGTGTTATCGGTATGAATGACAATGCCGTGATCGGGATGCAGACCGCAGGTGAATCGTTTGTTCTGCAGGATGTTGGTTCAGTCTGGAACATTGGTCAGAATATAGTTCCTCTTGCAGAGAATATGAGTTTGACTGGTCGAGCGATTCAGTATAATAGAATTACAACAGATGGTGATAGTAGAACAACAACAGATGGTGATCCAAGAATCACATCGTATTAATGGAGGTATGAGTTATGCCAGAAAATAAGATGATACATGAGTTGCCAGTGGCACCAAGAATTTCATCAAGTGATCTATTTGAATCGGAGATTCCCGACACATTATCTGAAACAGGATATAAGTCGGGACATCATTCGCTTTCTGTTATTGAGAATCATGTATTGGGAACAGAACAATATAATACACAGTTACCTAATTTCCCACAGGGGAGTAGGTCTGTATTTTCTGCTCTCGAATATGCAAGACAGAGTGGTGGAGGTGGTGGTGCATCGGTAGTTCAGAAAACCCTTGCAGAATATCAGGCATTACCAACATCTGATAAGATGAATGGTTCAATCTATAAGATCACCGATAAGGCATTAATATATTGTCTGGATGAGGAATACCATGCATTGAAGGAGATCACATCATCTGATTATTCATCATTAACATCAGATGAAAAAAACAACGGCACTTTGTATATCATCACAGACGAAGAAACTACCGCCTCCGATATTCCTTATTCCGCAGGTGTTAGTGTGGCGGATAAGTTGAGTGAGTTGACCGATTATGTGAAGATTATCACTAATAAACCTGTTTCGAATGTCACAGTTGCATCAGATACGGAATATAATTCTTCGTCGCCTATAACTATAACAGGAATACCCACAGGGTATAAAGTTATAGGAGTTTGTAACACACGTTGTTCAGGATATTACGGTTCACGAATGGTTGGGTATGCTTGGCTCGAAAGTGATACAACATATAGTTATGCTATTTACAATGCAGGTTCAAGAAGCGATGCAAGAGTAAACCTTGATGTGTGGTTTCTTTGTATAAAAGTTTAAGGCGGTAAAAAATATGAGCCTTGACAAAGCTATACAACACGGCAAGGAGAAACGAAAACCATACAGAGGTGCAAAGGCTATTGACTGTACTTGCCGTAATCACGGCTCGTGCGTGTGGTGCAGAGATAACAGGCTTTATAAGTTTAGGAAGGTGGACAAATGGCAAAAGCAATTTTAAATGGACAAGAGATATTCGGGAATGTGCATATGGGAGAGGGTGGGAGTACACCATTCGATAGTGTTTTGAGTGAAGGTGTTATCTCGACAACATCATCATATGCAACGGCAAGTTTTAATGATATTAGTGGGTATAAATATATCATTGTCAAAGCATATGACACAGTTGATGGCACAGATTATGTCGATTATAAGGTTTTTGATGTTGCTGATATTGTCGGCACAGTAAATTTTTATATGAGTTTACACAAACAGATATATTGTGCGATCACAACAACATCAATTTCATCTGTTAATTATAGCGGTGCATATCGTTTGATAAATGTTGATATTATCGCCACAAATGATGATATATTCGATTTTTCATAATAGGAGGAATGAATAATGGCTTTACACGGAAATACCAAACTTGAATTGATTCGTGATGGTAAGGTTATCAAGAGAATCGAAAAGCACAATGACATTACGTCATGGGTTCAGAATGTCATCGGTTCAGGTAATTTTCAATATAGGGCAGATCCGTCAAAATTAATACCGATCAAGCAGTTTTTTGATGGGTGTTTGTTGACGGATAAGGTGAATGATGCAAGCACGATGATGATCGCAGGGAATAGTGAAGTAACCGCACAGGCAGGAAATGATTCTTACACGGGTTCAGGAAATCTGAAAAGGGGATCATTTAATACAGTCGAGAGTGGTGCTATCGCAGGTGGTTTTCGTTTTGTCTGGGATTGGAACACTTCACAGGGTAATGGTGCAATTGCATCGGTCTGTTTGACGAGATCACAGATCGGAAAGGCACATTATTTATCAGATGGATTACCAGAGGCAAGCGGTGGTGTTATTGATTTTCTCCATTATCAGCAGAGTTCATCCATATCAAAATTGTTTTCACAAATGACGATTATCGATTATGAGAAAGAAATCGCATATAAGGTTGATTATTCGAGTGGAACAATCACAGTTGATGAGTATGCAGTCAATACAAAAAGATTGCATCTTCTGGGGGCACAGGATGAGTATATATTGAAAGAAACCCATTCCATTTCGCAGACTGTGAATAATTTCAGTTATTCGACCGCATCTGCCTCTTACACTGGGAATAAGATTCACCTTATTACATTTAGTGGTAACACATTAAATGATTATTCTATCGATACAACATCATGGACAGTATCGGCAACAACACACACATATTCTGGGGCGAATTTTTCATCTATCGGGTCGGGTTATGTTTGTTTATCAAAAGATGCGATGCCGATCATCGGTGATTATATTTATGGATTGGGTTCAAATTGCACAAAGATCATCAAGGCTAATCTATTGGGTAATAATGATGCCGATGTAACCGCATATGACAATCCATTATATGGGGTTCTTTCAAGGGTTGATTATTCCAATGGTGCTTGTGTAATTCTGCCTAATGGGGATTGGTACAAGTTCAATGGGGAAATTCAGAATTCAACATATGATTATTTTACAAGTGCGATTTATGCCCATAATGGTAATTTCTACATTGTAAGGCATGATTTCACATTTGACAGATGTTTTGGTGTCGGTATCAATTCCAATAATTATGGAACACAGGTCTGGAACGCAACACATTCTGACGGAAGTTCAGAAAGAAGAACAAGGGCATTAACGACAATGTTTCCATATGTTTCCACAGTCAATAATCTGGAGGAGGCAGTCACGAAAGATATCACAATGTATATGAAATTGACATACGAAATAACCGAGGTTTCTACATGATCAATGTTAAAATTGAGATAGGAGGAAAGATGAAATGAATGATTGGAATACATTAACAAGTTTGGATTTCTGGAAAGCGGTTTTGGTCAGGGCAATTAGAACATTCTGTCAGGTGTTTGTATCTACGATCGGTACAACCGCATTGATCGAGGAGGTCAATTGGAAAATAGTTCTTTCTGCATCAATATTGGCATCGATTGTATCGGTCGCCATGGCAGTTGTAACAGGTCTGCCAGAGGTTAAGGAGTGATCAGGTGAATACTATTAGCATAATCGGGTTGATTTTTTCAGGGGTGATGTTATTAATATCACTTTTGAATCTTGTGATTTCTAACATCAGGAATCTCAAAAAGGACACGGAAAAGGATGGTCAGGAAAGGGCATTTCTTCGAGAGGGTATATTAAAAGCAAACGTGAAGTTGGAGCAGATTTGTTCTACGACAACCGCAACCCAATCGGAGGTAAAAGATATCAATCGGATTTTGCAGACACATGGGGAGAGAATCATAGTTCTCGAAAAGGATGTTGAGATTTTAAAGAATAAGATCAAGGAGGCTAAATGATGAATTCACAGGTTCAGAAATTGATCGGTTATGCACTTTCGCAGGTCGGTTATCAGGAAACACCAAAGGGAAGTAACAAGAATAAGTTTTCGGAATTCATTGATAAGAATTTTCCCGATTTCTACAATGGCAAAAAGAATGGTTATGCGGCATGGTGTGATATCTTTGTTGATGCCTGTTTTCTGGAATGTTTTGGGGAAGATGAAACCTTGCGATTGTTATGTCAACCTAAAAAGTCATGTGGTGCAGGATGTAAGTTCAGTTACAACTATTTCAAATCTGCAAAGAGATCATCGGATAAACCAGAGATCGGGGATCAAATCTTCTTTTATGTCGGGAATGATATAAATCACACAGGCATTGTTTATAAGGTTGATGATAAGAAGGTTTACACAGTCGAGGGGAATTCTGGGGATGAGGTTAAGAAACATTCCTATTCTTTGGAAAATAAGAAGATTGCAGGTTACGGAAGACCCGATTGGAAAGAAAATGATCAGGATGTAACAGTTCAGAAACCAATCGATGAGAAACCCGAAATCATAAAGCCGAATAATTCCGATGTGTATTATTCAGTTAAGAAGGGTGATACACTTTATGGAATTGCAAAGAGGTTTGGTACGACAGTTCAGGAATTGCAGTCAATCAATAAGATCGCTAACCCGAAGTTGATATATCCCTATCAAAAGATTCTGTTACCTTCTGGATGTAAGGATTCTGGGGAATCGAAAGAAGAACCCAAAAAGAACACGTTCATCGGGAAGGTGAACACTATAAAATATCCATTGAATGTAAGATCAGGTGCAGGAAGTTCGTACAAGATCATCAAGACATTACCGAAGGGATCTGCAGTCGAGTTGTATTCAGACACGATTAATGGATGGTATAAATTAGCAGATGGTTCTGGATTTGTCGCAGGAAATTATATTGTTAAAATGTGATTAGGTGGCACATAACAAACCCATATTTGTCCCATGATAGTTCAGTCATTAGTAACCCCACGAGCCACCCGTGGGGTTCTTATTTATGAAAAAATTTATCAATAACCTAAACAAAACGATTGACCACCTATCTTTTTTAGTGTATCATCTGGCTACAATCAATTAAGGAGGATTTTTAAAATGACAAGATTCGAGATCGGCAGAAGGTATTGGATGAGTTCACCTTGTGATCACAATTGCATCTGGAGATATGAGATCATCAAGAGGACTGCAAAGACTGTTGTTCTGCAGGATGAGTATGGGGAAGTTAAGAGGTGCAGGATTTCTGAATGGAGAGGTAATGAAATGGTTCTGCCTCTGGGATCGTATTCAATGGCACCAGTTCTTTCTTCTGAAAGTGTAATGTGAAAAGGGGGGTCAGGTCATGAATAAATTCGAGAGATCAAAGAAGACGATGAAGAATTCAGTACATGGGAAGTGGGGGAAATATATAGAAATTCCTGTTTCCTACATGGTGAATATTAATTCGGTTGAGAAAGTGATCGAGTTAGTTGATGAGTTTGATGGGGGAATATTCGGGGGTGATGAGGATTATGATCAGTTATGTACCGATGTTGAAATGATGATTGATGAGGGATTGATCGAGTTCGCATCAGATGGGATCATCTTGTGGAATCCATAAAGGGGGCAAAATGGCATACGGAATTGTTTATTATAATCAGTTATCGGGAAGGTTCGAGTACACGAAAATCGATGCAATCGGGTTGTCTGATAAGATCAGGGAATTGCAGAATCTGGGGGCATTGATTGTCAATATTTATTATTTAAAGGAGGTTCCTCATGGTAAGGAGAATTAGTGAAGATCAAAAAAAGATTGTGATCGAGAAGTTAAAAGGGAAGGTTCAGGAAATAAGGGAATTACTAAAGGTTTCTGGGATTGATGTGATAAGTTTATCAATCGAGGAAAACAGTGCTTATATCAGGTGTTATGATAGCGATTTTGATGTCTGTTATTGTTCTGCATCATGGCACGATTTAATGATTGATCCCGATTGGATTGAAATCGCAGATGTTGATGGATGGGATATCGAAACGGAGGACAGGTAAAATGTGGCATGATTTTGTTATTGGGTTTATGAGTTTCTTGGGTGGTGCAATGGTCGGGATCATCTGGAAAACAATTCAGGATATAAAGAGTGACATGATTATTCAGGATGCATATGAGAAAACGTGTTTCATCTATGAGGATATAATCGAGAATCGAGAGAATGAGATCGAGAGATTAAAGAGGGCAATCGGAAATAAGGAGGTTCAGTCATGAGGTATAAATGTGCATATTGTGGATGTAAGTTCTACGAGGATGAGGCAGACACAAGAACAGAACACGAAGAATTCTGGGGGGCACCTTGTTCAATAGAATATATGATCTGTCCCGAATGTGGGGAGGATGTTTCTGATGAGGATATCATCGGGGATGAGGATGAGGAGGATGAAGAATGAACGCAGTTGCAATTATGATGGTCTGCATTATTGTTTTTTCGCATCCATTTTCCGTGAAAGGTGTAAATCCTAATGATGCAGAATCGGTCGAGAATAGGGCAAATTCGGTCGGGTTGTCAGAAAGTGAATATCAACTATTCGCAGATGTTGTCGAGGCAGAATCGGATAGGTCAGATGATATCGAGGGAAGGATCTACATCGCTTTAACAATCTGGAATAGGGTGAATGATTCGAGGTTCCCGAATTCAGTTAATGAAGTATTGAATCAATCGGGGCAATTCTCGACAGTGCATAATGGGGTGTCGGTTTGTTCTGCCAGTGAATTATCATATGAGGCAGTGATCGAGGCTTATGAGTGGATTGAATCAGGGGATGCACCCAATGTTTTGTTTTTTAATTGTATTGGGTATAACTATGGCGAACCATATGATTATATCGGGGGAAATTATTTCATGACATTGGAGGTTCTGGATGAATAAGCCACCCATTAAGGCAATGAAATCGGTGAAAAGGTTCTGCATTAAACAGAGAAAAATTTATTGCGAGGGTTGTCCTATAAGATCAAACATGAAAGAAGGTTTTTCAGGTTGTTCAAATATCCCTGCGGATTGGGAAATTCAGGAGGTAAACAATGAAGATTGAAACAATGATATGCGATAAATGTGGGAATACCTGCAAAGGGGATTATTTTTCAGTATTTCGCAATTCAGACAGAGGGACAGTATTAGGCAAGTGTGATATCTGCGAGAATTGTTATCGTTTAATGTTATCAGCAATCGAGGATGAGGAGGCAGAAGATGCATAAACAGTTCAATCGCAATATCATGTTTAACATTCCGTTTTATCAGTTGAGAAAAAGCCGAGAAATGACACAGAAAGAATTCGGGGATTTGCTTGGGGTTAGTGATCATACAATCATGCAGATCGAGAATTGCAGGATGTCTGGGAAGTTGGATTTCTGGAGAAAGGTTCAGGATGAATTTGATATTCCCGATGATAAGATGTGGGCATATATTAATGGTATTTGTACACTGGAGAATATGCTATAATTCAGGGGAGGAACACTATTGTTTAAACATCTGGAATAAAAGCCGTTAGGCAGTTACAATATCCTTTCTTTTTTCCCCTTGTGTATGGCACGCACAAGGGGTTTTTATATGTCGAAAATTGCACGAAAATTGCACGTTGATTTCATCGAAAAGGTGATCAGGATTTTCAATAATAAAGGCAAGGGGGTTCTTCTTATGCCTTATGTATTTTTCAATCCAAATCCTAAAAGTCAAAAAGTGGGTGATTGTTCAGTAAGGGCAATTGCAAAGGTTCTGGGGAAGGATTGGGAAGATGTATACATCGGGTTATGTACGGAAGGACTTTTCTATTCTGATATGCCATCTGCCAATTATGTTTGGGGGATGTATTTAAAAAAATTCGGATTTGAACAGAAGATCATCCCTTCAATTTGTCCCGATTGCATGTCGGTATCGAGATTTGCAGAGGAACATCCACAGGGGAGATATGTTTTAGCCTGTCAAGGTCATGTGGTTACAGTGATTGATGGTGATTATTACGACACATGGGATTCAGGCGATGAGATAGTTCTATATTTTTGGCAAAAGGAGATATAAAAAATGGCATACAATGGTTATTTTCCGCAGGGGTATTATCAGAACCCACAACCATATTATGGAATGGGTCAGAATCAGCCTCAAACGATGCAAAATGGGCAGGGAAATTCAGGAAATGGAATTACATGGGTTCGATGAGTTGGAAATGTCCCCTGCGACATATCAAAATGCCGAGAAATTGGCAACCTTCTATCTGTTATATGATCATCTTTATATTCAGAAAGAACCTATCAATCGTATAGAATCGGTTCATGAAGTAATAATCGATAAGCATGGCGAATCGGAATTCTTGCAATTGATATCGGGTCAGAAAGCAGAAGACATCTGGAATATTATTGATGAGTTGATGGATGCGGTCAGAACATTACAACCGAGATTGTATCAAGCTACAATCGATAGATTAAAGGGGTAGTATTATAATTCAGGTACAGAAGTTACCATAAAATAAAAGAGGGGATTGAGTGATCAATCCTCTTTTTTCTGGAACAAATCTCACAATAACGTTTGACCACCTATTATTTTTCGTGTATCATCCGATTACAATCATTCAAGGAGGACACACAAAATGATGTACAGTGAATTTGTCGAGAACACAGGATGCAGAGATAATGATTACAATCGTGAAGTATTCAGGAAATTAGAAATCGTTTATATGAATGATGAATCAATGAGCAAGGCAGAGGTTTATGAGTGGGGCAAGAAGTTGGTGAATAATGATTTGACTGATGAGCAGAAAGAATGGAATCAGGACAGAAAGACCGAAATCAAGTTCTTGACGATGAGTGCAGAGGAATGGAAAGAAAGATTGGTTAATTATCGGGATTATGCAAGATCATCTGTTACAAGTGAAGATCGCAAATATTGGAATGAGGAGGTCAAATATTGTCAGGATAAGATTAAGATTATAAGAGTTGAGATCAGGCATCAGAAAGAATTGATCATTAAGTGAAAGAATGGGGGTCAAAAATCCCCATTTTTTTCTGGAATAAATCGAGGAAAAACGTTTGACCACCTATTAAAAATCGTGTATAGTGTGCTTACAATCAATTTATGGAGGTTCAGAAAAATGGCAAGATTCAAGTATGATCAGGATATCAATTCTGTTAAGAAGGGGGACATTATTTCTTGTGTTGAATATACACCTTTGAGGGATGGGATTAAGGAATGGAATTTAAGATTAAGAGTTGATCGAGTAAATAAAAATTCGGTATCGGTTACATGTATAGATGGGTATATGATGCCGAGCGGATGGAAAATCAGAAAGAATCAGGAGGTATGAGATCATGACAAGAAGACAGGCTTTAAAAAAGTGTGAGATCGCAAGAGATAAGGGTATTGCTTATTTGTCAGATGGGGATTTTATAACATTCTATGATGATACAAAGGAATATAGTCTGCGATCTGGATGGAGAGGACAGACAATCTGTGTTACATATAAGGTCGACAAGATCATTGATTTAATAATTGATTAAGGGGGTTAAGATCATGACTGCTTATGAGTTTACAAGGATGGAATCAGATTTTACCAAGAGGGTCAGGATTGATCACATTGATCGGTTCAAGGTCGATGATTGGATGGATGAAAGGGCAGAATCGTTAAGATCGACAAAGGAATATCGTGATGCTTGTAATATCTTTATGGAGATTACGATGTCATGTGATACAGAAGAAAGAATCGGATGGATGAATTATTTCATGAATAATGCGGTGGCATATGGGATATTCTCGAAAGACACTAACTGGGTTTATTTCTATTCTGCCGCCTATGAGATCAAAAGATGTTTGATCGGGGAATAATTTTTTCTTACCTACCTATCATTTACGATTGACCATCTACAAATAATCGTGTATAGTATGGTTACAATCATTCGAGGAGGATTCAGGAAATGAAAGAATTGATCAAGAGGTATGAGGCAAAGAGGGATGTATCGGATGTATTCGATAAGTTATATGAGAATAATCCCGATAATAAGGAAATCGAAGTTCTTGCCGATTATGCATATAAAAAGTATCATGAGGTTTTTGTCGAGTTGGTCGAGGAGATCGTTAAGGTTTCTGGGGGAAGGATTTCGATGGATATCGCAAAGAAGATGATCATCACAGATTTTGATCGATTAAAGAATATTTTGAATGAATATCAGGAGGTTTAATTTATGATCTACGTTTATAGGACTTATTTTCAGCTTGTGGATTCGGTGAATGATTTTGATTCTGCCTATGATTATCTTCTTAAAGATGATATGACCAAATATCTTCTTAATGATGATCGAGGTTCAGACAAGGTTATTTCTGTTAAGTGGATTCTTGAAACAGAGAATTCTGGGGTTATCGAGGTTAAGACGAATGAAAAGTTGTCAGATGAGGAAATGACAAACATTTCTGAATGGATCGGTGGTCAGAATTCGGACGGATTAGGTGAAGGATTCGAGCAACAGGATTTCGCTAATTATTATGTCGGTGATGATGGGGATGATCTGGATTATTACAATGATGATGATTGGGTCATGGCATCTTTCGATTGGGAAACGAATAATTATGATCTGGAATTATTCGAGGTAATAGACAATTAACGATTGATGGCATATCATTTTTCGGATATAATCAATTGGAAATATAAGAAAGGAGGCACATGGTATGGGTAACGTGATCGCAAAGAATCTGATGTTATTCAATCTGCGAAAGATGAGGAATTGGGATCAGGTTGACGTTGCTGAAAAATTGGGAATTCCCGTCAATTATTATGCAGATATTGAAAAGGGAAGATCACAGAGCAAGCCGTCTATCTGGATTAAGATTCAGGAATTATATGAAATTCCCGATTCTGATATGTGGAAACTCATAAAAGGTTCAATGTAAGAAAGGGGGAGTACCGAGTGGCTACACTTTATGAGATTAATGCAGAACTTGAAAATGCAATCAACCAGATGTTTCTGGATGTTGATCAGGAAACAGGGGAGGTTTCCGATGAATGGGTTCAGAGAATCGAGGATCTGCAGATGCAGAAGGATGAAAAGCTCGATAATATCGGGGCAATCATCAAGAATAAGATGGCAGATGTAAAGGCTCTGAAAGATGAGGAATCTGCCTTAAAAGCAAGGCGAGAGGTTAAGGAACGAGAGATTGAGAATCTAAAGAATTATGTTTCTGGGATTCTTAATGGTGAAAAGTTTGAATCTGCAAGGGTTGTTTTCGGGTTCAGGAAATCTGACAAGATAATTGTCGATAATGAAGAAATGATCCCCAAAGAATTCATGAAACAAAAGATCGAGTACAGTCCCGATAAGGTCAATATTAAAAAGGCTATCATGGATGGGGTTCAGGTTGCAGGTTGTCATATTGAAACAGAGAACAATCTACAAATCAAGTAATAAAAAGGGGGTTTCTAATGAAGATTGCAATCGGTGTTATAATCGGTGCTATTCTGGGATCGGTCGGGATGTTTCTGCAGATGAAAGATTTAATTCAGGAATCATCCATAAGGGCACAATTAAGGATGCGAGAGGATGAGATCAGGGAATTAAAAGGGG
>Ga0326512_10000627_pt1 | contig 30498 bp, 52 predicted proteins | sample 1_2617_0518_D_FD_203652 | JGI IMG/M metagenome (GOLD analysis project Ga0326512, IMG submission 203652) | Bovine rumen microbial communities from UC Davis, California, United States - 1_2617_0518 | ecosystem: Host-associated > Mammals > Digestive system > Stomach > Rumen | place: USA...
GTGATTTCTCCCTCCGAAGAGTTGAAACTTTTTTTATGAGAAAGGAGACCCGATGACGCCGCAAGAGATACGAACCGAGATGAGCAGAGTCAGAACGGCTCTGCGAGACACCGACTCCCCGTATTTAAGAAGAGACTATGGCAAATATTTAAAACGGCTGAAATCAAAACTTTATGAAGCAGAAAGGAAACGAGATGAAGATTGTCAAAATTAAAATTGACGCTTTAACCCCCGACCCGCAGAATGCGAAAGAACACCCCGATTGGCAGATCGAGCAGATAAAGAAAAGCATCGAGCAGTTCGGCAATAACGATCCCGTCGCAGTATGGGGCGAGCAGAATCTTATCGTTGAGGGACACGGCAGATATGAAGCCCTCAAGGCGCTCGGCTACGATACGGTCGAATGTATAAGGCTTGATGATCTGAGCGACGAAGAGCGCAGGGCCTACGCGCTGGTTCACAATAAATTGACGATGAACAGCGGATTCATCCCGGAGGCGCTGGACCTCTCGCTTGAGTCAATCGGCGAGATTGACATGAGCTTATTCGGATTCGATACAAATAAACCGCTCGAAGGCTCAGAGGATGACTTCTTCGCCGACCAAGATGATATTGACTTCGACAAAGAATCAAACACAAAGAAAATAACTTGTCCGAACTGTGGCATGGAGATAGAGGTCAGAAACGATGCCTAAGCTCTACGGAATCCCGTATATGGGGAGCAAGACAAAAATCGCGGTCGATATATTGAGACGGCTTCCGAACGGAAAGAGATTCGTTGACTTATGCGGTGGCGGGTTTGCTATGAGCCACGCGGCGGTTTTATCACGGAAATTTGAAACGGTCTATTATAACGATTTTAATCCGCTGATAGTCGAGTTAATAAGAAACGCTCTCGCGGGTAAATACAACTATACGATTTTTAAGCCGCCGTTTATAACTCGCGAGGACTTCAACAGGCTTAAAGAAACGGACGGCTATGTCAAATATATATGGTCTTTTGGAAATACCGGCAAAGAGTATATGTTCGGCAAGGATGTCGAGCCGTTAAAACATATAGCACACGACTTCGTGGTGTTTAATAAATGGAACGATGAACTTGACAAAATTCTGCCGAATGTCAGGAGCAAAGTCAAGGCGAGCGGAGTTCATAACAGACGAATGGAGTTCTGCGGGTATGCTCGGCAGATGAAGAAAAGATTTGACCTTCAGCAACTTGAGCAACTTGAGCGACTTGAGCAACTTGAGCGACTTGAGCGACTTCAGCAACTTGAGCGACTTGAGCGACTTCAGCAACTTGAGCGACTTGAGCGACTTCAGCAAAATAATAAGCAACAGATACAACAGCTCACTCAAATAGAACGCCTGCAACAGATACAACAGCTCACTCGAACAGAACGCCTGCAACAGATAGAAACTCATTGTGGCTCTCTTTACGATTATGTATATCAAGAAGGCGATGTCGTTTATATTGATCCTCCCTATGAATCCGAGGCTGATTATGACGGCGGGTTCAATTTCAAAGAATTTTACGAGTGGGTATATAGCAGACCATATCAAGTATGGTTCAGCGGTTACAAAATAAGCGACAGCAGATTCAAAATGATATGGGCGCGAGAACTTCGGTCATCTTACGGAGTCAAAAACGCGGCGGTCAACTTTGAGTGTCTTTACACGAATAAGGCGGTGAAATTATGACCGAACAGGAAAAGACAATCGCCGAAATAGAATCAACCATGAGAGAGTGGATAAAGAAACAGCTCCCAATATATGACAAACTCCCTGCCGCTCAAACGATGACCACCGTGCAGGGCGAAAAAGTCCTCAAAGCGAATCCGGCTTCACAAGAGATTCGAGCGGCTTTCAAAGATTACTGTTACATCGTAAAGGTTCAAAGCGAATTAAACGGCGGAGAGAGATCGGGCAATATAGAAACTCTCGATGATTTCAGAAAGAAGTATAAGATAGCAAAATGAATGGAGTAAAGGAAGCGCGGTTATATACGCCGCCGATGAGAAAGTTATCCCCGTCAACTTCCCTCGGTTATGCTGTGATAGACTACGCGAAGAATGTCCTGGGGAAAGAATTATACCCGTGGCAAGAATGGTGTTTAATCCATGCGTTTGAAATTGTCGGCAGCTTCAAAACGGAGTGGAAGTTCAGATTTCGCACAATTTTAATATTAGTATCGAGGCAGAACGGAAAGACAGTATTGTCCGAAGTTATTGCCTCTTTCTTTTTGAATGTTCTCGGGGTTGAGTCAATCTTCGGGACTTCTTTGTCTTTGGATAAGGCTGAAGAGGTATGGGAAGCCGTGATCCGAGACCAAGAGGATATCGGAATCCTGAAAGGCGAGATTGATCGGGTATCGAGGACAAACGGAAACAAGAGATTGATTTTATCGAATAACCGTCAGTATAAGGTCGGCGCGCCTACACGAAGAGCGGGCAGAGGAGATTCTAACGATTTAGTTATGCTTGACGAAATAAGAGAGCATAGAGATTGGGAAACCTTTTCGGCTGCGGCCGCTTCAACTGTGGCGAAACCGAACGGAGTTATTATTTGCTTCTCAAACGCGGGCGACCCCGATTCCATAGTATTAAGACAGCTACGGTCAACAGCCTTGGGGAAAAATGATGACTTCGGCGGAGAGATTGACGGCTCTGTCGGTCTTTTCGAGTGGTCTGCTCCTGATGGGTCAAAGACAGACGATTTGAAAGCATTGGCGCAGGCGAATCCCGCTCTCGGTTACGGAAGATTAACGGAAAGGGCAATAATGGCGAACCGCTCAACCTTCCCCGAGAATAAATTCCGCTCGGAATGTATGTGTCAGCAAGTCGAGACAATTCTTCCGCAACCGTTCCCCGATGGAGCTTGGGAAGGCGGAATTGACGAAGCGAGTTTTATCACAGCCGAAAGTCCTCTCGTATACGGGATAGATATGAGCCAAGACAGAAGATGGGTGACTATCGGGGTCTGTGGTTTAAGAGAGGACGGAAACTATCATATAGAAGTCGCGGCAAGGCGAATCGGTTCAGAATGGGCTATTGATTGGTTCAGGGCGAGAGCTATGAAACAACCGATGAAATTAGCCTTTCAATCGAGGGGCGCACCCGTGGCGGGTTTAGCGGAGCAAATCTGCACTCTTCACGGAGTGGAGAGGTGTGCGATAGAAGGTCCCGATTTGACGGCGGGATGGGGCAGATTTTACGATGGGATTTCCGCTTCGGCTCCCGTATTACCGGGGGAAACACCGAGAGGGGGAGCGAGGATATATCATTTACCTCAACCCGTTCTTGATATGCCGGGGAAAACCTGTCAATTAAGGAATATCGGCGGAGGAATTGAACTCCCCGACAGAGTAAAAAGTCCTGATGACATAGCTCCGTTAATGGCTTGTTTTACAGCTTTCGCCGCTATGACAAAGATAAATAACAAAGAAAGCAAAATATTCGAGTCGGCTTATGCAAAAGGCGGCTCTCTTTTATTCGTATAAAAAGGGGGAATATATATGGGCGTTTCCGAGAGGCTTCGAGCTTTATTCGGAGGTAATGTCTATAATATCAGATTTCAGCCGGGCGCTATCCCGAGTGTCGAGGGATTAACGGCAAGAAGGTTATATGAAACGCAGGCAAACCTTCACGCGGTTGTTTCCTTCCTCGCTGATTCTGTGGCTCAATTACCTTTGAAGGTTTATGTCAGGGACGGAGAGTCACAGAGGAGAAGGGACAGAGACAGCACCGCCGCCAAACTCTTATGGAGACCGAACAAAGACCAGACCTCTTATGAGTTTATCGATTCATTCATAACTGAATATTTGATAATGGGCGAGGTTTTCCTTTGGCTGTTACCTGACCCCGATTCCGATTCCGGCTATCAGTTAAGAATCATCCCGAGGGAATGGGTGAAAGAGCAGAAAAGCAAAACGAATTACGCGCCTACCGAATTGATTGTTTCTGCAAACGGAACGGGAAAGATCACTCTCACCGCTGACGAGTTTATCCCCTTCAGGATGTATTCGCCCGGTAACCCCGGCGGAAGTCAATCACCGATATCCGCATTAAAACAGACTTTAATGGAGCAGATACAAGCGGACAAATTCAGAACAGAGGTGTGGAGTTCTTCGGGAAGGTTTAACGCTTACATAACAAGACCGAAGGATGTTGCGCCGTGGGATGACGAACAGAGAGCGAGATTCGCAACGGCTTTCCGTGAAACTTGGGGCAAAGGCGGAGCGAACAGAGGCAAAATGCCGATTCTTGAGGACGGTATGGAAATCAAACCGTATCAGTTTAACGCTCAGCAGGCTCAATTCGCCGAGACAAAGCAGCTCTCAAGGGAGGACGTGGCGGCGGCTTATCATATCAACCCGTCGCTTATATGGCACACCACTACACAGACCTACGCAAGCGCGAAAGACAACGCGAGGGCATTATATGCGGATTGCCTCGGGCCTATTCTTCAGATGATTCAGCAGAGATTCAATTCGTTCTTACTTCCTATGGTAAACGCGGACCCGAACACCTATGTCGAATTTGATCTGACCGAGAAGCTCAAAGGCTCATTTGAGGAGAGAGCTTCGATTCTTCAGAGCGCTGTCGGCGGTCCTTGGATGACGAGAAACGAGGCGAGAGCGGACAATAACCTTCCTCCCGTTGAGGGCGGGGATGATTTAATCGTTCCGCTTAATGTAGTAGAAGGCGGTCAGGCTTCGCCGCAGGACACCCACATGGATCCGCAAGAGCCGATGGCAATAGTGGAGAGCGGATTAAAATCGAGAACCATTGTCCTTCCCATTTCACCTACCGACAGAGAAAAAGAGAAAATGGCAGAAGTTCTTTCAAAGTTTTTCAAGAGGCAGGCGAAAGCGGTTCTCCCGAAAATCGGTGCCGGTTCTGAATGGTGGAATCAAGAGAGATGGGACAGAGAGTTAGCCGATGACCTCGAACCGATAATTGACGAGGTTGCAGACGCTCACGGGAAAGAGGTCGCAAAGGCTCTCGGCTCTATGTATAGCACCGCACAAACGAGAAACTATTTGAGAAAGTTATCCGAGGGCAGAGCCGAAGCAATCAACATAAAAACAAGGGAACACCTTCAGGAGTCGATAGACGAAATGGAGTCGAATCCCGAAACCGAAAACACACCCGCTCACGCTATGGAAATAAGAGAAGGGGAACACTCCAAAATCTTGGGAGCGGCTCTCGCTCTTACGGCTGCGGGATGGGCGGCAACACACGAAGCACCTCATCAGGCGGAACAGCAAGGGATTCGCAAGAGAGTTGAGAAAACTTGGGTGACGGGTGAAAACCCGAGAGACACTCATCTCGCTATGGACGGCGAGACCGTGGGAATTGACGAGAAATTCTCCAACGGAGCGGAATGGCCGGGGGATGACAATCTCGACCCCGATGAATCCTGCGGGTGTAATTGTGAATGCACCATTACAATCACGATAGATTAAGGAGGCACACTATGAACTATAAAGAATTTAAAGTCGCTTACAAAGACGAAGGAAACGGCTCTATTGAAGGCTACGCTTCAACTTGGATAAGAGAGCCTGACAGTTACGGAGACATCGTCAAAGAGGGAGCGTTCACCGACACTCTCAAAGAGAGATGGAACGGCGGAAAAGGTATTCCCCTTCTGTGGGCGCACCAAATGGATAATCTCTCATCCTTTATCGGCACAGCAGACGCGGAAGAGGATGAGAAGGGACTTCACTTTGTCGCTTCTTTTGACGGAACAGAGGAGGCGCAGAGAGTCAGAGAACTTTACAAAGACGGCAGACTTTCAAAGTTTTCATTCGCCTATGACATAAGAGAGCAGGGTCCCGTCACTCTCGAAGATGGCAGAAATGCAAACGAACTCCGCAATCTTGATTTATTCGAGATTTCCTGCGTCTGTGTTCCCGCGAACGATGACGCGGGCGTGGTCGAGGTCAAGGCAGCGGAAGTCGAAGAGAAATCGGGCAAGAGAAACAGCAAAAAGGACGCGGACACTATCAAACAGGCAATAACACTTATCGAACAGGCAACAACACTCCTTCAGAGTGTTCTTGAAGATGAGGCAGACGGAGAGGACGAAGCAGAGGTCAACGCGGCGGCGGAGGAACCCGAGCAGAGCAATCCTGTCAAGGAATCACTTCTTGCATATATTAAATCTACGGAGGAATCAAAATGACCTTGCGTGAAGAAATCGCAGAGAAGAAGAACGCACTCGCAGAGCTGAAAGAGCGCATTGAAAACAATGACGCCGAGGCTATTGAAATGGGCGTATCTCTCAAAGCGGAAATCGAATCAAAAGAAGCCGAAATGGAGCAGGCGGAGAAAAAGACCGCTCTTCTCGATTCAATCGGCGAAAAAACTGAAATTCAGGAGGAAACCAAAATGACAGAACTTGAAATCTTCGCACAGAAAGCGAACGAAATGACCGACAGAAAATCCGGTGTATCTATGCACCTGAAAGCCGCGACCGATGTAGTTACGGCTCCGCAGATTGCCGATGTTGACAGAAGTGTTGCTCCGCAGTCCCGCAGAAGAGCTGTCGCTGACTACTTCACCAACACACAGATAAGCGGCAACGCTATCACTTACTTCCGCCAGGGCGCTTACGAAGGCGCTCCCGCAGTAACCGCTCAGGGCGCGAAGAAACCCGCGAACAGCACCTCTTTCGAGGGTGTCACTCTTCCGCTTTCCAAGATTGCCGCCTACATTAAGGAGACAGACGAGATTCTCGCTGACGCTCCCTTCCTCGCTTCCGAGGTTGAGAACAGCCTTGTATATCAGGTCGGCAAAGTTGAGGACGCTACTGTTGTAAGTGCTATCGCAGGCACAAGCGGAATCGGCGCAGCTGAGTATAACACCAGCGCAGACGAAACCCTCGCAGACGGCGTTCTTCAGGCTATCCTTGCTATCAAAGGCAATTCCGCTTATGACGCAGCTGTAGTCCTTGTAAATCCCGCTGACCTCTATGCTCTTATGAGCGCGAAGGATGCTAACAAGCAGTACATCGGCGGCGGCTATTTCACCGGTGCTTACGGTAACGGCAACTATGCTATGCCCACCACAATCTGGGGCGTTCCCGTTGTTGCTGATTCTGGAATCACATCCGGAGAAGCTATCGTTGCAGCTCGCGAGGCTGTTAAGATTTGGAAGAAGGGCGGCATTGATGTCCGTCTCTTCGAGCAGAACGAGGATGACGCTATCTACAACAGAGTCACCCTTGTAGGCGAAGAGAGACTCGCTTGCGCTGTTGTTGACCTCAAAGGCGTATACGCTGTTGCAGCGAAGGAATAATTAAAGGATAAGGGGAGGCCTTCGGGTCTTCCCTTAATCACAAGAAAGGAGGTCGCGCGATGAAGACCTATGAGCTTAATGGCAAACTTTACCGCTTTGCAGACGATAAAGTTCCCGAGGGAGCTGTCCTTCACGGAAAGAAGGCGGAGAAACCTATGCCCGCCGAGAAAGCGAAGGAAGTTAAGAACAAAGCGAAGAAGCCTGCTAACAAGTCAAAGAAAGCGGTGGCAAAGAAATGAGCATACTGACAAACTGGGGCTATAACATCCCAAATATAGATGTGCTTGAGACACTCCTCCCGCTCTCGGAATTTAACACTCTGACGGCGAACAAATACGCCTCCGACGGACGCATTCAGGATATGCTCGCGGCTGTGAGCCAATCTGTTCGCGACTATTGCGGCTGGCATTTGATTCCCGGCGTTGAGTGTGAATTTGACACGACCTTCTTCGACAGACGAGTCACGAAAGTCAGCGGGGGCGTTCTGATTCAGCTCCCTGCCCGTTATGTCAGCGCGGTCAAGTCAATCGAAATCGGCGGAGAGGCTGTCGAACAGTATGTACTCCAGCCGAACGGGATTCTCCTTGTCAACGCATGTGGCGGTGGTCCCTATACCGCCGTAAAAATCACATACACGGCAGGGCTTCCCGATTCAATCAAGGGTTCAGTTGAGGGCGTAGTCCTTAACAGAACAATTAAAGCCCTTTCACAGAATACGGGAGTCCAGAGCGAAACCGCGGGCGGTGTTTCAATCAGTTATAATTCAACTTGGATGAATGACGCCTCGGGTTCAGGTTTATCCTCAACAGAAAAAGAGGCTCTGTCGCCTTATAAACTGACGGGGGTGTTTTAATGCTTCCGAATTGGGCGAGTGATACAGTTACTATCTTAAGGCCCGCAGAAACAACTTCGAGAGGCTCAACCATCTTTGATTGGGCGAGGGCAACGCAGACAACCGTCAACGGGTGTTCCGTTCAGCCCGCTTCAACCTCATTAAGTCAGGACGGAAGAGTTCTCGGAATCGCGGACGGATGGACGGCATATATTCCTCCCGAGACAGATGTCAAGGCAGGGGACAGGGTCGCATTTAACGGGGATATTTACGAAATCAACGGAGAGCCGAGAAAATGGAAATCTCCGAGCGGAAAAGTCACTCACATTCAACTTAACCTTCAGAGGTGGTCGGGTTGAAAAAAATCAAAATCGAGTGGAATCACGAAGGATTCTCGGAAATACTTTGTAGCGAGGGAGCGGGTTCAATCTGCGACCAAAAGGCAAAGGAAATCGAGGACAGAGCAAACTCGAATTTAAACTCTGAAAATTCAGAGGGCTTCAAATCGGGCGGGCGAATCGTAACCGCCTACGGCTCAAAGAGGTGGATGTATTTCGTATATACCACCGATAAAGAGACGATGATTGCAGAACAGCAGGAACAAGCTCTCACAAAGGCGGTGAATTAATGGTTATAAAAAAGTCAATCGACATAGAGGACGCGGTCAGAGAAGCGCTTTGTGATTATTTGACTGCCTATTGCAGACCGCTCCCGAAAAACTATACTCTGCCGAATATCCTTGTTACTTCAACGGGAGGCTCGACAGATACAGATTGGAAGGGAGAGGATATGTCGGACACCTTCACCGTCAATCTCACTTCGAGAGGAAAGACCGAAGCCGAAGCTCTTGATTGTTTAAGAACGGCGCTCGGAATCCTTCAGGCTTCGCAAGGGGGAGTCCTCGCAAGGGTGAGAATCAATTCGCAATACTCTTGGGGCGAAGATAGGACGAGACCTGATCTCGCTATGTGCGGGGCAACTCTTCTTATTACAGCACGCCCCGAAACAATAACTCTTAATTAGGAGGCTTTAATATGGCAACGAATAAAGCTAATTTCGGTATCGGCGACGCTTCCGGTTCCGGTTACTTTGGCTATGGCACAGCGGGAACGGCGGCTACTGTTAGTGACGCTATCCTTATCAGCGAAGACGGTATCACCGCAACATTCCCTTCACACGAAGTTCTGAAGGATTGGAGTTCCACAGTTATTCGCTCAATGCCCGGCGAGGATCTTCCCACCGTTCAGGCGAATTTCATCTCCACAAATTCAGACCTCTTCACCCTTCTCTTTGAAGGCACCACAATCAGCCCGAACACCACTCCGACCGTCCGCTCCTTTATCTTCAAGATGGTTGACGGAGACGATACAATCGAGTATTCAACCCTCAACGGTGTTATTACCGAGGTTTCCGATGTAACCTTCGCACCCAATGAGGTTATCACTTGGACCGCGACAATCACCGCGGATTCGTGGACTATCACCAAGACCGCAAAATAATCAAAGGAGATTAAAATGGAAATCACTCTTAAAAAACCCGAAATTGAAACCCTTCGCGTGAATATTGGTAAAGAGACCGTTGAGATTCCTCTCGGTCCCTCCCTTACTCTTGATGAATGGGCTTCTCTTAACACTTTTGAAGGCACGGTCGCCTTCTATAACAAATATATACCCGAAAAGGTTTCCAAAACCCTGACCTTTGCTGAATATAACCAAATAACAGAGGCTTGGCAGGAAGCGACCAAAAAGGCGGGTATAAACTCGGGGGAATCATAAGCCTTGCTGTTTTTGTAAAAGAACATAGCGAGGCCGTTGATTATGACTTAATCACGCGGGCAGGCTGTGAACTGTCAGATGTAGGGGGCAGGCTGTCTTGGTCTGCCCTCAATCATTTTATTAAGAACACACCGCCGGACGGGGCGCTTATGAGAGAGATAAGACCTGACCTCTCTCAATGGTCCACAACAGCAAAGACGAACGCCCTGTTGGCTGATATATACGATATACTCGCGGCAATCAACTCGAACCTGTGTGCGAAGGGTTCAGGAAAAAGGGCAAAGCGCCCGAAACCCTATCCGCGACCGGGCAAGAGTTCCGCGAAGAAAGTCGGAACGGCTCTGCCTCAATCAGAGCTACACAAACGAATTTTTGGCAAGTAAAGAGGTGGTTATATGGCTGGTAATATGGTCGAGGTGGCTCGCGCGACTGTGACGATTGTCCCAAATATGCAAGGCTCACAGAAAACCATCACCGAAGGTTTAACGGGAGCGGCTTCAACAGCGGGTGAAAAAGCGGGTAATGCTGCGGGAACAAATATGGCAAAGTCCATAGGAAAAGCCGTGGCGGGAACCGCAATCGCGGCGAAGGTCGGAAAGGGAATCGCGGACTCTTGGAAGGAAGTCGATTCCGCGATGGATACTGTCGCTGTTAAGACGGGAGCGACGGGAGCGGCTCTTGACGAACTCGGAGACTCAATGAAGAAAGTCGCGTCGAGTATTCCGACAGACTTTGAGAAAGCGGGAGACGCGGTCGGCGAGGTCAATACGAAGTTTCAGGTGACGGGAGAAGAACTCGAAACTCTCTCCGCTCAATTCGTAAAATTCGCAACTATAAACAACACCGATGTTTCCAATTCCGTTGACACGGTTGCGAACACTTTGGCGGCTTTCGGTCAGGACGCTTCAACGGCTTCTGATGTCCTTGACGCTATGAACGCGGCGGGGCAGGCAACGGGAATCGGGATGGACGAACTCGGCAACGCTCTGCAAAAGAACGCGGCCACCTTCAACGAACTCGGCATGAGTGTAGAGGACGCCGCAGGCTTGATGGCAACATTCAACAAGGCAGGCCTGATGACAGCCGACACTTCGACAGCGCTGAGGACCGCGTGGAAAAACGCGGCAAAGGACGGAGTTTCTCTCAATGAAGCAATAGCCGAGTTCGGTGAAACGATGAATTCGAGCGCTTCTGCGACCGAAAAACAGCAGGCCGCGATTGATTTGTTTGGCGCGAGAGCGGGTGCCTCGATTTATAACGCTTTCGCCATCGGCAAAATATCGGCAGAAGATTTCAGCGCGGCGATGGAAAATGTTGCAGGGAATGTCTCAACTACTTTTGAAGCAACACTCGACCCGACAGACAGATTTCAGCAGGCTATGAACGGTCTGAAAACAATCGGGGCGGAGCTTGTCGAGGCTATGGCTCCTGCTTTCAACACAATCGCGAATGTCGCCATACCCGCTATTCAGAAAGCGGCTGAAGGATTCAGCGCACTCCCTGACGGAGTAAAGACGGCTATTGTCGCCTTTGGGGGACTTGTCGCTGTTGCCGGTCCCCTCTCTTCATTGGGAAGTGGAATCGCAGGGGCTTTCAAGGGACTCGGCGGAATATTCAGCGGAATCGGCGGAGCGGCTTCATCCGCTGCAAGCGGTCTCGGAACGATAGGAAGCTCGGCGGCTTCAGCGGCGACGGGCGCGGCTTCTGCCGCTTCGGGATTTGGTGCTATGGCGGGAGGCGCTCTTCAGATCGTCGCAATCGGTGCTTCATTCGCTATGGTCGGAGCTGGCATGAAACTAATCGCAGACAGCGCAATCGCAATCGCGCAGGGCGGACTTCCTGCGGGCGCGGCTATGTTGGGTATGGTCGCGGCTATTGCCGCTCTGATGGGTGTGGCTTCCCTTCTCGGTCCCGCTCTTACCGCGGGCGCTCTTGGAATAGGTGTATTCGGGGCGGCCATCCTCGCAATCGGAGGAGGAATCGCACTCGCTACAACGGGAATCGCGAAACTCGTTGACGCGGTCGGAAATTTACTTGAAAAGACCAAAGCAGGCGGAGAGGGACTTAATCTGATGGTTGACGCCCTCGAAAGAATGACAAATCTCAATGTTTTCGATATCGCGGCGGGAATGACTTCCCTCGGTTCAGGTATTAAAGCATTAAGCAAAAATTCAGAGGATATCAACACCACAGCGACAGCGACAGATTCATTATTAAAGAGTATAAACGCATTAAGCGTGGCAGCTCCCTCGTTTTCTGCAACTATGACAACCTCATTCTCCGAAGTTAAAAAGAGCCTTCTTGACTTGGCAAATACATTCAAGACAACGAAACTCGAATTTAATACAAAGATAGCACTTCCACATTTCAAGATGAACGGCAAATTTGACGCGAAGAGCGGAAGCGTTCCGACCGTAGGCGTTTCGTGGTATGCGAAAGCCGCCGAGAGAGGCGCTCTGTTCTCATCTCCTCAATTAATCGGTGTCGGTGATTCCTCACAGCCTGAAATGCTCATCGGCGAAAAAACGCTGCAAGACAGGATTGCCGAAGCTGTCGGAAACAATAACGGCGGAGATGTTTATGTCTATATCGGAGACACTCAACTTGACGCCATAATTCAGAGAAGTACAAAAAGAACGGCAATGAGAAGCGGAGGTCATTAAATGCACATTGACGCTTTCAAAATTAACGGTACCACCGTCACACTCAATGATGAGGAATACAGCGAGAAATATTCCTCGGTTGAATACAGTCAGCAGACCGAAGCAGGAACGACTCACAGAGACACGGTGAGGGTCGGTTTTCTCAAGGCGCTGAGCATAAAAATCACCACGGTCGGTACGGTCAAAGCGGTTTTTGATTCGGCAGTCAAACAGGATTCGCTGATTTTAACGATATACAGCGATTTTGAGGCCGCTCCGATTTCGTGGGTATGTTTTATCTCGGATTATTCCGCAAGCCTCGTCAGGGACACCCTCGGCGCAGTTTATTGGAATATTCAGGCGACTTTCTCGGATTTGGAGGCGGCGTAATGTACGAGCCTTTTGAAAACTTCTACGCGCTGGCGATTCAGCAGCAGGTCAGGCGAATTACCTGGAGCGGGACCGTAACGGATTCCAACGGCACCGCTCACAGTTTCGGGGCCGAGAATATCGTCAAAGATTCTGGCACGATTACGAACGAAATCGCCGATTCTACGATGAGGATCGGGACCGTCTTTTCGTCTGAGCTGAAGATCGGTCTTTATGTGGACGGAATAGGCGTTGACCGCTCGCTGCTTTACGGCGGAGAGATAGCGATAAACTGCACCGTCACTCACGGTGAAACAACCGGCACGGTTCCGATGGGAATCTTCAAGATCGTTGAAGCGACACAGAGCGGTCAGATCTGCACGATCACGGCTTACGACCGGATGATTCTGCTTGACGCGGAATTTCCGATCACAGCCGGGCAGGCGACGCCTTATGATTGGCTCTCTCAGCTTTGCGAAGCCTGCGGTGTCACTCTCGGCAATACCCGTGAACAAATCGAAGCGCTCCCGAACGGTACTTACAGGCTCAGTATGAACTGGGGAGACGATTCAAACACTTACCGTGATGTTATTTCTCATCTCGCGGCCGCTCTCGGCTGCTCCGCTCACTTCAACCGGAGCGGAGAGCTTGAAGTCATTCCGCTGATGAATAAAGCCTCGGTTGCAACGATTGACGCGGGCGACCGATTCGGCTCCGATATCGCTCATACGCAGTGGTCCCCGGCGGCGTTCTATGTTACAAACAAAGACACGGGAGCGGTTGCAAGCGCCGGAGCGGGTCAGCTTCTCTTCGATCTCGGCGAGAATGCATTCCTTCAGCAGCCCGGTTATTCATTCGATGAGATCACGCAGAATGTTACAGCGGCGCACTCGGTTTCGGCGATGCTTGAAAATATTCTCGATAGCTGCGATTCGCTCACAGTCATTCCCATTGAGGCGGATATTCCTCTCGATCCGTGTTTGGATCTGTTCGATATTGTCACGCTTACAGGCGGTCAGGCCTCGAACACAAAGACGCTGATTTGCTCGCTGATCCATAAAATCGGCGGCAGCACAAAGATAGAATGTGCCGGGCAGAATACCACCGATGAGCCGACAACCTCAACGCGCGGAACCGAGAGCAAAAATGAGGATTGGCTCTGGGTTTCGGGTGCAATTAACGATTCAGAGAAAACCGCGCAGACCTCGGAGCAGGTATGGCAAGACGAGCTGTCTGTTACCTGGAGCGAAATCAAATCTTCGACCTGGGGAGAGTTTCTCGATGGCGGCGGCTGGGTAATGCTCGAACAGTTTCAGCAGTATTTTACTCAGGAATTTACTCTCGGGGTTATAGGCTTAACGACGGAATTTGAAGTTGATAAAGACACCGACGTCAAATTTAAGATAACGATCGAGCGCAGAGAATACGACGAGCAACGTGGCTGGTATTTTGTGCAGATCAGCTCCTGGACCTGCACCGAACACGCGCTCAGGGGAAAGCACACGACCACGATCGTCTCGCCCTTCGGAATCCTGGACCGCGAGCTTGACACGGTGTATCTGATCACGGCTTATATTTCCGGCGTCGATGTGGCCGACGCGGATATTATCCTAAACAAAGCCGAAATACAAGAACTTATTAACGGAGGTGGCAGCGAATGATTCAAGTGCCTGTCGGACAGTCTCAATTATCGGGCTGGGGTCATTATGCCGAGCCGACCGTTTTATTCATTAACAAGGTGCCGAATCCGTTCATGGCGGGTCAGACTATCGACTTATCCGCGACCAAAAGTGCGGGCGGAACTGAGTTGCATTTCTCGGACGGCACAGTGCTGAAGTATGAAGAAAGCGGAAATCTTGTCCCCGCTCTCGAAGGGGTTCGGGTGTGGAGCGTTCCTGCAGAGGGTACCATAGTCCCGAACGGTCTCGACTATGTGACTATTTATGCCTCATACACAACGAAACATAACAAGACCCTCAACGCCGTTCCCGTGAAGGTTCCCGTGGCTACTCCTTCCTATATGAGAGTAATCGTTCCCGATGAGCCTCTGATAGACGAAGGACAATATCTCAACACACTACTATCTTGGAATGACAGTTCAGGGCATAGGGGAATAAAATCCGCTTGTCATATAGACGGAGTAACATTCGCAATTTATTGGGAGGACAGAAACGGAAGAATCGTCAGGGTTTCAACTACGGATTCGGTTTCCGTTCGTTATGCCCCCTTCGCTCAAAGTTCAAGCTCTTCGGGACCTTTTCTCATAATGGGCGAGATAACGAGCGAAGCGACATTTATAAGATACAGAGGAACGGGAGATGACGGCGAAGAAATTACTCTCGAAAACGCGGGTAAATTTATATTCAGAGCCACGATAAAAGGAATTGTTCTTGAAGCCGAAACTTATTTCCAAATGAATCCTATAGTTGAATGGGGATTGTATAATCTCCCGACAGACTACACGGGAACAGTTAATCTTACAATTACAATTGATGACTATTCATTAGTAACCTACAAAAACGGAAAGTTATTTCATGGTCGCTATGCGGATGAGGGTTTGTTTTATCTTCCAATCTTTTTCCGTCAACCGGCAGGATATGGAGATTGGCGGAGCGTTCAATCTCAAACAATCACCGTGTCTGATGGAGCACAAGGGAGTTTATACAAGTATTCTATTTGGACTTGGATAAACTCGTCCTCGACATACAGAATGGCAGACCACAGCTACTCTTGTTCGGACGGCATAATCACTTGGGCCAAAACTTAAGGAGGCATATAATGGCAACACAAACACCCAACTATAATCTTATCAAGCCCGATTACAGTGATCCCGTTGATGTCGCGGTGCTGAACGATAACGCCGACCTCATTGATGCGGCTCTCGCGGGAAAAGCGAACCTTGTCGGCGGTAAAGTGCCGAGTTCAGAGCTCCCGTCTTATGTGGACGATGTTATCGAGGGCTACTATGACAACGGCATTTTCTATGAGGATTCGGCTCACACTACGCCGCTCACGGGCGAAACGGGAAAGATCTATGTCGATTTGCCCTCGAATATAAGCTACCGTTGGAGCGGATCGGCTTATGTCTCGCTCTCAAAGGTCGATGATGTCAGAGATCACAACGGCAATTCCCTCGTTGACCCCGAAACAAAAATAGCAACGCTTCCCGAATATGAGAGCAATATTGTCGATGTTCAAGACGAAGAGGGTAACAGCCTTGTAAACGCTGAAAAAATAGCGATAGTACCCGCAGGCGGTAAGCAAATTGAAATTGTCCGTACGGTAGCAGGTGTTGACAGGTCAATATACACGCCCGCAGAGCTGAAAGCCTATGTTGACGCAGGCAGAGGGCTTCTGTATCAAGGAAATGTGGTAATATCCTATGCGTATGTTGATGATGAGGTTGACGGCTATTTTACCGCTTACTATTTCGTTGGAACGGCGAACTTTCAAGGGCAACAGATAAGAAATGATAAAAGCATTATAACTCTATCAGGATTGCCTGCTCGCCCGATATACACCGCCGAATCCGAAAAACTTGCGAACATCGAAGCGAGAGCCGAGGTCAATGTTATCAATTCAGTTGAGAGGGCAGACGGAACGACACTTACTCCCGTGAATAAGAGAATCACTCTGCCTGCGCAAGTTGTCATAAGCGATACCGAGCCGACCGATACCTCTGTACTCTGGATTGACACTTCCGATGATACCGTTGACGGCATAGATAACGGCGAAGAAATCAGCTTTCCCGAGGAGGTGGGCGAATGAGCGATATATGCACAGTTAAGAAATCCACGCTTGACGGGATTGCCGAGGCGATACAGAGCAAGACGGGCGAGAGCGGCGGAATGTTGCCGAGCGAAATGAAGGGGAAGATTGAGGATTTACCCTCGCAACCTGCAAAGGGACTTGTATTCAGCGAGTATGATTCAGACGGTTATCCGCATAAGGCAGAGTTTGTGGGAAGCTGGACAGAGATACCTAACAACTTCTATGTGGCTGATGGCACATTAGCTATAACTTTCTGTAAATATATAACAACCGTCAAATTACCCAATGGTCTCACTAAAATAGGGTCGCATGCGTTGAATAACAAGTATCTTACAAACATAACAATTCCTCAAGGTGTAACAAGCATTCTTAATAACGCCTTTGCGTCCGCTCTCGTAACCGAATTGATAGTACCGTCAAGTTATACAGCGATAACGGTTGACAGTTTTGGCGGTTTGAGGTATTGCGAAATGATAACTTTTGAGGGAGATATAACAGCTGTTGCCCGATACGGTTTTGAGGCTGCGGGGACAAAAACAACAACCTTAACGATTGATTTCTCTCATTGTACGGGAGTGCCTACACTTGAAAACACAAACGCCTTTTACGGCACGGTCGCAAGAGTATTCAAAGTTCCGTCTGCTCTTTTATCCGAATGGCAGAATGCAACAAACTGGGTCGGCTTAACTAATGTTACTTGGCAGGGGGTGTAATAATGCTTATAGAAGAATATCCTTACAATGACAATCCGAAGCTCATAAGGCACTATTCAGACGCAGGATTCACGATTCGGCAGATAGAAACAGGAAACGAATACGGTGAGGCAATTGACCTTTACCCCTGCAAGTACACATACGAAGAAACGGACAATCCGATTGAGGAGGACGAATATGGCGAGAAGTAAATACAACAATCCTACCACGCAGCGATGGGAATACGCAGACAGAAACCCTCTCCCCACAGGGCTGGAAGAAACAGCGAACAAGGTTACATCTCTCTCGGCTCAATCCACCGACACGCAATACCCCTCCGCAAAATGCGTGTATGACCTCATCGTCGGTCTTGACGATCTGATCGGCACGGGGGTGATTGAATGAGCTTAATCAGTAAAATTCAAAGCCTTATCTCATCGGCTAATTCGGTTACAGGTGAGAGCAGAACAGACTTGACAAGTGCCGTGCAGGACTTGAAAGACGGATATGGCGGTGGCGGAGGCGGAGAAGCCGTAATCCCACAAATGATAGATTTGGGGATTGAACTGTATTTCAAGGTAGCACTTAATAATGTGGAGGTTTAGTTATGGGTAAACTTAAATGGTATAATTCTGGAAAATTAGGGCTTGCAAATATTGATTATGTCGGCTTACAGTTTGGCAACATATCACAAAAATCTATAAGTTATACTTGGAGAGATACTTCGGGAACAGAACGCACAGTATTTATGAGAAATGAATATAGAGGATTGTTGGGAGCTTATATATTTGCATCGTCAACAACTGAAGAAACTTTCAACGAAAACGATTATTCAATGAATCAAATCAGCAATGTTGCGGTAACTCCAGCAATAGCAAGCGATACCTTGGTAAAAACTAACGACGCTTATTTTCGTTCTTGTCCTGTTACCGTCAAAAATAATACTGGAGCGGAAGTGTCAATACCGAGCATTACATCAAGAGTTTCAAACTATTATTCTTCGTCAAGTAACAGCACAGCGTTACAATGGTGCTACATTTTTGACACCCCGTTAGTATTAGCCGCAGGCGAATCAATAACACTTGTTTTTAACATTGGATATAAATTACCGACTAACGATTAAAGGGGTATCGGTATGAAATTCTTATTAAAGTTATTCGGCTTTGAAGCCAAAAAAGTCGTATGCGGAAACTGCGGGTACAGGTGGACTGCGGTTTATCCCGTGATAAGGGAGAAATATCAGAGCTGCCCGAAATGCGGGTCAAAGAATTGGCACGAGGTGAAGAAATGAATATTATCATTGAATTTATACAGAAAGCCGTTGAGTGGTATATTCAGAGCGGACTTGCGGAGAAGGTCTTGGATATGCTCGGCAGAATAATAACCTATGACAGCACGGAACTCATACAGTATATGTGGGACTTTATCAACACCCTGTTCCCGAATGGAGGCGTGTTGTGATGTCGGAAGCTGTAACCGTGGCGCTGATAACAGGCGCGCTTGCCCTGCTCGGCAATATTCTATCTGTATGGGCTTCAAGCCGTAAGCAAGCGGAAGAATTTAAGGTTGAGCAGGCAAAAATGACGACCAAAATTGAGGAACTGACCCGTGAGGTCAGAGAACACAACGGTTTCGCCCAGAGAATGCCCGTTGTTGAGGAGCAAATCAAAGTCATAAATCACAGAATACAGGATTTGGAGGATGACGCAAAATGAAACTGTTTACCGAGTTTATCGACAATTACGGCTTGACTATCGTCTATGCGGTTTTGACGGCTTTTGCGGGATTCATAGCAAGTCAAATCAAACGAATCTATCAGGAAAAGATTGACAATCAAACAAAAAAAGATGTTGTTGAAACCTGCGTAAAGGCGGTCGAACAGTTATACCGTGATTTGCACGGAGCCGAGAAACTCGAAAAAGCAAAAGAAAATATCGTCGCTATGCTGAATCAAAAAGGTATTGAGATTTCGGATATTGAAATGGATATGCTGATTGAGGCGGTTGTTGCGGAATTTAATTTTTATGACCTTAAAACGGGCGGTGATGGAAATGACACTGAGTAAATGGGTATCAAAGCACCTCGGCAAATATGTTCAGTATAATAAATTTACTGACACTCCTCATCAATGCGTGGACTTGGCTAAATCCTATTGCGCTGAGGTGTTAGGTTTCTATGAGAGATTCCCGAAACTGAAAGAGTATTGGAATTTCGGTGACGCCCGGAATTGGTATGAGGGTTATCATGCTCACGAAGAATTGATTAAGAGCTGCGACAGAATCCCGAACACGCAGACATTTGTATCGATTGAGGGAGATATTTGTGTGTTCACAGAGAAAAACAAATACGGACATATCTGCGTAGCCTACAATAACAATTCAACAACAAGCAAGATTTATACCATAGACCAAAATTACCCGAAAGGCTCAAAGGTCAAGTATTGCACTCACAGATATGTTTCAGAAGGATTTCTCGGTGTTTTACGCCCTTACAGAATTATTAAAGATGATGTCAATATCAGATCAAAACCGTCAACCTCGGGGAACATAATCGGCGAGCTGAAAAAGGGGCAGAAAATCTCAATCGAAAATCTCGACGCCTCGAAAAAGTGGGCGAAGGTAAAAGAGGGGTGGATTTTCTACTCCTATGTCAATAAAATTTGAATTGGGGTAAATATGGGGTAATAAACCCGAAACCCTTTGAGAAATAAAGACTCTGTGCGGTCTGCAAAACCGCGATTCCCCAGTTCAAATCTGGGTGGTACCTCCAACTGAAAACCGTTGAAATTCCTTATTTTTCAAGGAGTCTCAACGGTTTTTTCTGTTTTTTATCTTTTTGTAATGTCCCTCTATTTCCCTCTATGTTAGTTCGATTGTGGGGTAAAAATGGGGTAGTAAATCACGCAAGAAATTTGTTAAGATTCTCGATGGATTTCTCCTGCCGTTTTTCAGAGAGGGAAGTGTAAATCCCGAGAGTGACTTTTACATCGGAGTGTCCCATAAACTTTTGAGCGGACAGAACATCAACTCCCGAATCGTACAAAATTGTCGCGTAAGTGTGCCGAAGTTGGTGCCAAGTGAACTCGAAGCCAAGCTCCTTGATTAACCTTTTGCGAAGGGAGAGCCAGTTAGCCTCGGTGAACATCTTCGCTCCGCCGATGACATATTCATTCGGCTTCCCCTTGAGGAGAGGCTTCAGCTTGTCGGGGACGGGTATCTGACGAATGCCTGCTTTACTCTTCGGGAGTTTAATCGTTCCCGTTTTGAAATCAAAAGACTTGTTTATCGTCATTTGACCGTTATTTATGTCGCCATAGGTAAGCGCGGTCAATTCTCCCCTTCGTAAACCGCACAGAATCATAATTATCGGCGCGAGATAGTCTTTTTCGGTGTGGGATAGTATAAGTCTATACTCTTCGGGTAAAAGCGCGTCTCGTTCAATCTGTGGCGCATTTGACGGGATTCTGACATACTTCGTTGGATTGTATTCGGTCAATCTTTCGGAGATAGCATACTCAAAAACATTGGAGACGGCTGAAAGGTATCTCGTCAGGGTGCGCTTTGCCGAGGGTTTTCCGGTTTTCGGATTCTTAATCGCGAGCTTGTTTATTTCGAGAGCTATCATCTGCGGAGTGACCGAATCCAATTTAACAGAATTGAGTTTATTGAACGCTTTGAGGCGTTCTTTTTTTGTTTTCCATGCAGAAGGGGAAATGCGGGGCTTTTCGATTGTTTCAAAAAGGTCAACCGCGTCCCCGAAGGTAATCAGAACGGAATCGCGGGAGCGGAGGAAATCGTCTCTCTTTCGTTTCGCCTCCTGAATGGTCTTACCATAGAAATATTTTCTCGTTTTCTTTCCGTTGACCTCGATAGTTTCGGTTATCTTGTAAAGGCCATCAGCTCGTTTTTTCATTTCAGAACTCCTTAATCACTTTCATCACTCTTCCGAGGACTCTTATCCTCTGAACATCCGCTCCTCTGAATTCCCTATCCATATATTCGGGATTGAAAGAGTGGAGGATAATCCAATCGTCTCCGTAGGTAACCTTCTTGACCACTCCGTCCTCACCGTCAATCAGAACGGCGGCGACCGTTCCCGAATCGACCGAGGTCTGTTTTCTGACAACGATCACATCTCCGTCCTCGATTTTTGGGAACATAGAATCACCCGAAACTTTTATAGTCATTGTTTCCTTTGCTTCGGATTCCGTCTTGAAGGGGAGGAGGTCGGAACCTACGGGGTTGGAATCTGCAATCACACCGAATCCCGCTGCTATGGAATCAAACCGGGGGACTTCGTAATATTTGTAATTATCCAATATTACGAAATTGTCATCTTTCTGTTCCCATCCCATAACATAACGAGCGGAGGCGTGGCAGGCTTCAGCAATCGTTTTTATATTGTCTATCGGTATTCTTTTAATCTGCCCGGTTGCGTATCTCTGCAAACTCGATTTCGCGATTCCCGTTTTCTCCGAGAGAACAGCATAAGACATTCCCGATTCCTTGATAACTTCCCGAAGCCTTCTGATGATTTCGTCCATTTCATTTAATGTTTTATTATCAATATTCATTTCATCACTTCCTTCCTCGTCCCTATTTTAGCATTAAAACGGGGTAAAAATCAATAGAAATCTGTAAAATATCGAAAAAATCTCAAAAATATCCCAAAAAAAGGGTTGACAATCGAAAACCGATATGCTAATATATGGGTGTCCCCGAAAGAGGGACAGAGAAAGGAGGTCAGCAAATGGTAAACGCTCTCGAAATGAAAGCAGCCCGAATCAGAGCCGGAATGACACAGGAAGAGATAGCGCAGGCGGTCGGCATATCAACCTCAACTTATAGCGACTATGAGAGAGGCAAAAGGGACTTACCCATAAATGTCGCTGTGAAGTTTTGTGAAGCCTGCGGAATCGATGACCTGAACGCCCGCGCTCTTATTTTTTTAGCCTGACCGTCCCTGAAATAGGGATAGTGAAAGGAGATGAATGATGTTAGTCGAAACAGTAACCTCTGATAAAGTCTGCGAAGCGCTGCATATCACACCCAAGACTTTAATCAGGATGGAGAAGGAGGGAAAAATCCCGTTCTCAAAGGTGGGAAGGAAGAAGATATATCTCGCCGAGGACATAAACAGACTCATTTACGAAAAATACAGAAAATAACCGCCCTCTGTTGGCGCAGAGAACGGTTGAAGAAAAGCTGAAATGTCCAAATTCAGCACAACTATTTTATCAAGATTACAATTAAATGTCAAGCCTTCCGTCGAGGATTGCGGTGAAAGAGCCTTTGATATAATCGTCCTTTAATTTTTTCTTTTTTCATTGACAAATCCTCACAATTAAATATAAACCCACACACAGCCGTAATCCTCGGCTGAGGGCTTGACGATAAGGAGATTTTATTATGTGGTTTACAGGATTTGAAATTTTTCAGGTTATTTGTATGTTCTTTTTGATTACGATGGCACTTATCGGCTGGGTCAAGCTCGATAACAAAATGCCCGGAATCAAACGCAATATCGCTATATGGATAGGAACACATATCTATAAGGAGGATTGGAGCAAGTGACTTGGGATTATACCGATAAATGGCAATACACCTTCGACAGTAACGATATGGATTCCGATGATGACGAATACTCCTGCCGTGAGTGTGGAGCGGGGCTTGACGATCTTGACCTCAGAAGATACCACGGTCTCTGCCCTGAGTGTTTCGTTGAATCAGACGAATTCACCGACACGCTCACCCTTGACAATGCAATAAAAATCTCCGAGGGAGCCGACGCAATGATAGACCTCAATCATTTTCTTTCGTTTGCATACAGCAAGGAAGAAATCGAGGAACTTTTATTGCAGGATTTCAAAAAGCTCCCCGAGGATAAACAGAGAGAAATAATTAAAAAATACGCCACCGAGGACGACTTAACGCCCGATGAGTGGATGGAAAGTCTGGAGGTTAAGGTATGACATACGAACAGTTGCAGAAAGCAAATGAAACGATAAAAACAACAGATATTAAAGGCAAGGCTTACGCCGAGGTCAATCAGAGGATTGCGGATTTGGAATTGACACATCTGTCGCCTCTTATGAGGAAGTACAGAATGCTATCAATAATCAAGCAACAGAATATCCACATTGTGCCAAATGCAAGAAGGAAATTACCGACCGGCAGCAGGTAGGAATCAGCAAGGCAGAGACCCTGAAAAAATACAACAAAGCATATATACTCTGCCCCGAATGTCTTGAAAAGGCGATGACGAATGATACAGAAGGTTAAGGTGCAAAGCACGGCGTATGACGAGCGCGGTAACATTCTTTTGACCCTGAATATATCGAGGATATATAAGCAGGAAATTTCCGCGCTTGAGGGCGAATTGGATTTAACCCTTGCAAAGCACAGAGAGAAACGCTCACTTGACGCCAACGCATACGCTTGGGCTTTAATGAATAAGCTCGCCGCGGTCACAAGAATTAAAGTCAGCGATATTTACCGGGAATACATTAGAGATGTCGGCGGAAATTTCACGGTCGTTTGTGTTCAGGAAAAGAACGCAAAGCGTTTTAAGCGTGACTGGGAAAAAGATAAAATCGGCTGGCAGGCGATACAAGAGGACAGTAAGATTGACGGATGTGTAAATTTTTACTGTTATGAGGGGTCAAGCGTTTTTGATACCGCTCAGATGTCAAGGCTTATCAATATGATTCAGCAGGATTGCAAAGAGCAGGGAATCGAAACGGCAACGCCCGATGAATTAAATAATATGCTCAGTTTATGGGAGGAAAAACAATGTTAAATGTAGTAGCTATAACGGGAAGGCTGACCGCCGACCCCGAACTTAAAAAGACAAACACCGGCACTTCGGTATGTTCCTTCACCGTCGCTGTTGACAGAAATTTTGTCAAGCAGGGCGAAGAGAGGCAGGCGGATTTCCTTGAAGTGGTAGCATGGAAAAACGCCGCCGAATTCGTCAGCAAGTATTTTCAAAAGGGATCAATGATCGCCGTGCAGGGAACAATTCAGACCCGTAACTGGGAAGATAAAAACGGCAATAAGAGAAAAAGCACCGAAATAATTGCGGATCAAATTTCATTCTGCGGTGGAAAGACAGAGGAAAAGCCCTCGAAGCCGAATGTCGAATACGAAGTACCGCCCGAAATGTATGAGGTGCCCGACGATGACGAAACACTCCCGTTCTGATATTTGCTACCTCTGCGGAGGCAGAGCGACGGACAGACACCATATATATAACGGCGCAATGAGAAACAAATCCGAGCAATACGGCGCGGTAATCAAGGTGTGCAGAGATTGTCACGAAGAAATTCATCATAAATACGAGCTGAGGGAAGCCCTCAAAAAAGAGTTTCAGCACCGCATTATGCAGAATTACAATCTCACGATTGACGAATTCCGCGCCATATTCAAAAAGAACTATGTGTGAGGTAAAAATGAAACAGATTGAGAGAATAGACGGATATATAAAAGAATTCGGCTCGATCACCCGTCTGGAAGCGTTCAGAGACCTCGGCGTCGGGAACTTCGGAGCGAGATATTCCGATATGATCCGAGCAGGCTATCCTCTGAAATCACGCCCCGAAACGGGCAAAAACAGATACGGCGAGCCGGTGCATTATAGGAGATACTTTTATGACGAATCCGTATTACCGCAAATATCAAAATCATAAGACCGTCATAGACGGAATCACTTTTGATTCAAAACTCGAAGCGAAAAGATATGCGGAGCTGAAGATTCTTGAAAGGGCAGGCAAGATTCAAGCGTTGCAGTTGCAGCCCGAATATGAATTGATCCCGTCCTTTAAGAAGAACGGCAAAACATATCGCAGTTGCTCATACAGAGCCGATTTTGCCTATTACGATATAGAGAAAGGCAAAGTAATTGTAGAAGATACAAAAGGCTTTGAAACCGATGTTTATAAGCTCAAACGAAAGATGTTTGAGCACAAATACCCTGATTTAACAATCACAGAGATAAGGAGATAAGATGGAATCAATTAAGAAGTATATTCTTCTTCCGGTCATTGATTCTATTCCTTTGGAGCTTGTTCAAGCCGATTTCGGCATTAAGGGCTTTGGGGTAATCGTGAAACTGCAACAGGAAATGTTTAAGCAGCGTAGTTATTATCTTGAGGCAACAGATGATGTCATATCGTTGTTTGCACGCAGGAACGGTGTGGGTAGCGGTATGGTGTCTGAAATAATTTTATCCGCAGTCAAGCGCGGATATTATGACAAGGCACTTTATGATAAATACAACATTCTGACAAACGAGGCTATTCAAGAAAACTTTTTTGAATCCTCAAAACGGCAGAAAAAGATTGATGTTTATAAAGAGTACCTTGTGGGAGATGTTTACAAAAAATATGAAAATGTAAACATTTTGGCAAAAAATGTAAACATTTCAAGCGAAAATGTAAACATTTCTGCTCCAAATGAAAAGAAAAGAAATGAAAAGAAATTAAATGAAGAGAGTAAGCCCCCGCGAAAAAAATACGGCGAATATCTGAATGTTCTTCTTTCAGACGAAGAACTCGCCAAATGGAAAGCTGAATGCCCGTCTTGGTCTAACTACATTGACAAGCTGTCGGGCTATATGAAATCCACAGGTAAGAAATACACGGATCACCTCGCTACAATGCGAAACTGGTACCGCAAAGATCGCGAGCAGGGCAAAATACCTCAAGCTGATACCAGAAGCTATGATTTCGGCTTCGTTAAGGATAACGAGCTGAGCGGCAATCTCAAATATGAAAGGAAAAAAAAATGAAAATCAAACTTGATGATAACGCAATAAAGCCCGTAAGGGCGCACGCAACAGACGCAGGTCTTGACCTCTGCACTCCCGTTTCATTCGTAATAAATCCCGGTGAGAGCTTTGTGGTTGACACGGGCGTGCATATCGAAATCCCTCACGGCTATGTCGGTATGCTCAAAAGCAAATCGGGTCTGAATGTGAAGTACGGCATAACCTCCGAGGGAGTGATAGACGAGGGCTATACAGGGTCGATAGTGGCAAAACTCTACAATCACGGGGATTCTATTAAAGGATTCACAAGAGGGATGAAGATAACTCAGCTTGTGCTTGTGCCGTACATAGCGCCCGAGATTGAATTTGTTGACGCTCTGGGCGACACCGAGCGCGGTGATAACGGATTCGGGAGTACGGGAACATGACATACGAACAGTTAACATTTGCAACTATCGAGATCCCTGCTGAAAGCAAAGAAAAAATACCAGAGAAATATATCGAACAGATATTACGATACGGCGGTATTGAGGATTCCCGAAAAATGATAATCGCCGAATTCTCAAAAGGGAAAGCAGACAATACCGAATTCTTGAAAAATGTATATTACGGCGGATACGGACTTAAAGACGGAGAAACGAAGGTATCTGCTCAATTCCGCTCATATACAATGACTGTGAAATGCTGGCATATAACGCAGGATTATACTTGGGAATGGGTCGAAGCCAAAATCAAGAGTATGCTTGCAGCCGGGATTTTCGCAACACAAAAAGAGATTGACGAGGCTCCCGACTATATGAGGGATGATATAGCGCAGTCATTAACATATATGTTCCGTGATCTGACCGCAGGATATGAATATTCATTCAGTAATGAACATTTGGGATTTCCCGATTTAGTGCGAGAAATCAGCGAAACGCTGAAAACGAATCCCGTAAAGATTGTAGATAAACTGAATGAGATTATCCAAGCTGGAATAAACGGCGAAAAGGTATTGCGATTTAGTTTTTATAATCCGGGAAGATTGTTCAAGCAAGTTACAGAGTTAGGTATGGTGCGGAATGAATATAAGAGCACTATTGCCGAGGACAACGAGCCTGCTATGTATATCACGGATGATGAGATAGACAGAGCACTTGCGGGCGGCAGCGGTATATCAGGCGGCAAGGAAAGAATAAAGGCGTTCTTTGCAGAGCATACCGACAAAGGCAAAAGAATAGAAATGCTAAAAATGGAATACGGCATTGGCGGTCGCTCTCACGCAATAAACGGCAGGGGAGATTCGGGCGAAGGTCACGACGGCAAAGGAATTAAACTGCACAAAGGCGAATGCGAGGTTATGATGAATTGGTCGCAGGTGGAACGCAGAATTGACCGCCTGATTAAAGAAGGAAGTTACTGATGATTCACAAATGGTTTAATTAGGAGGTTGTATGAAACCTATAATAACAATTCTCATTACGCTTACGCTGATATTCTCGCTCTCTTGTCGGATGAACGAGGAAACAATTTCAAAAAACACCGAAATTGAAACTACCGAGGAAAAATCAACCGTTGAAATTTCAACCGAAGCGGCTGAAACCGAGCCGACAGAGACGGAAACAGAGACTTTGACCGATAATACAACATTTTATACCACAACGGCAAAAAGCTCTGAAATAGGCTCAAAAATAGCGTTTTACCACAACAACGGCGAAGAGGTCTATATCACGGCGGCGGAATATGATGAGATATGCGGAGTAGTGATGAATGAAACCGGGTACGGATCGTATGAGGGCTGCGTGGCGGTGGCACAGGCAATCCGCAATCAGATTATCCGTGAGAGGTCACTCGGGCACGCATACGATATAGCCTCGGTGCGCCGAACATATCAAGAGTATTTCACAAAGACCCCGAATGAGCGAGTAAGGCGAGCGGTAACCGATGTGTTCTATAATCACATTGTAGTCACCGAAGAGCCGATTATAGCGTGGTGTGCAGGCTATAGCCCGTGGCACTCATCGCAGGTGCAGGTCTGCTCGTTCGATGGGAATGATTTTTATAGGTTGAGGTGAAAAATGGAGATATACGGATATGCAAGAGTATCGTCCGCAGACCAGAACGAGGACAGGCAGATTCTTGCTATGAAGGAGAAAGGTGTGCCCGAAAAGAACATCTTCATTGACAAACAGTCGGGCAAAGATTTTAACCGTCCTCAGTGGAAATATATGATACGGAAGCTCCGAAAGTATGATATTCTCTATGTGCTCAGCATTGACAGACTCGGCAGAAATTACCGCGAGATTAAAGAGCAGTGGGAAGTTATCACCCGCAAGATTCAGGCGGATATAGTTGTTATCGATATGCCGTTGCTTGACACTCGAACATACAAGGACTTATTCGGAACCTTTATAGCGGATTTAGTTTTGCAGATACTGGCTTTTGTTGCCGAAAATGAGCGCAGCAACATAAAAACACGGCAAGCACAGGGAATAGCGGCGGCGAAGCTGAAAGGCGTTAAATTCGGCAAGCCGAGAAGGCAAATGCCCGATGAATACTTTGAGCGCCTACAAGCTTACAGTCATACGCAAGCCGAAATTATACAGATTAAAGCCGATTTCGGCGTATCGGAATCCACCATTTACAGACACTTGCGTGAACTCGGAAAAATGGACGATTACAAACAACCGCCGCCCTCATACTGGGCAGAAAGGAAAGACAATGTATAAAGTATGGTGTGGCGGCAAGGGCGCATTATACGAAACAAAAGAGGAAGCCGAGGCGGTCGCCGCCGAGATAGCAAAGGTGATAAAAGAGACTGTTGCGGTCACCGAAGATAATATTGAAGGGATATATGACGATGAATAATAAAATGCCTAAATACATAAATGCAGATGAACTTATCAAGGCAATAGAAACGGAACTGTGGGATTGGAAAACAGTTGATGGAATAAAGTCAAGCACAGTATTAAAGCAGACGATTTCCGATATCAAGAATATGCCCTCTGCTGATGTTGTAGAGGTAGTGAGGTGTAAGGATTGCATACATAGAGAAAAGTATGAGTGTAATCATATCATGCTCGGCTCGACAAAACTCGGTGTAACAGAAGATTTTTATTGTGCTGATGGAGAAAGGAAGGAGAACAAAATGAGCGTAAGTAAATGGGCTTACACGCCCGAGAAATGCGACGGCGATTATTGCCCCGGTGAATGTGATAATTGCAGCAAGGTAAATGAAGATGAAAGTGAGGATAACGAAGAATGAATGAATTAAAACCGTGCCCGTTTTGCGGGAGCGAAAAAGTAGCAGGTGCTCATAGCTTCACTGGTATTTATATGATTAAATGCCTTAATTGTGGAGCAATAGCCTCATTTTGCGGCAAGGAAGAAAAAATTAAAGCAATTGACGCTTGGAATACCAGAGCGAAGGAGAGCAAAACGGAATGAAAGCAATACCGAGATATGAGTTAACAAAGGAAGGGCAAAAGGCTCTGAACGCAGAGGTTAACCGGCAGTTAATCCAGCACGCCGAGAAACACGGGTGTAATAATGACGCTCAGGTGCTTTTGACCCTGCACTTACATTACGGATTCGGCAAAAAGAGGCTCCGTCAATTTTGGGAGCACTATCTTGAAACCGAAAAAGAGCTTATGGATTATTACCGACAGACACCGATCACCGCCGAGGGCGAGCGTGAGAAGGAATTTTACGCCGTATATGAATTGAGAAAAATCGGCGTCGATGTTGAGCATTGGCGAGCGGTAAAAAATGAATGGAAGCCCGAAAACGATGAAATATGGAAGAGGTACGGATGATGAGCAACAGATTATGGCATTACGGAATGAGATTGAGAGGATTCAGCCCCGGAGCGCAGCCCAAAGGCGTAATCCGCAGATATGACAGTAAGCGGTATCACGATGTAATTGTGTATGACCGACCGCTGACCGAAGAGGAAGAAAGGCACTATGATCTTGACTTATACAGAATCGAGAGGGTGAAATAATATGGACGATAACTCAAAATACAGAGACGAACACTACCCAAAACTAATGCCTTGTATGAAATGCTATTACTGGAGAGGTCAGAACGCGGGAGGGAAATCCGCTCAAACCTATCCGATGTGTCATTATATTTTAGAACATGGAGAGCCGAGACCGTGTGTTCCCGATTTCCTAAACGAAACCTGCGAAGCGTTCAAACCGAGGACGGCGAAAAGAAAGAAATCTGTTTTTTATTAAGGGGTGAATAAGGAGATAATATGACAGAGAGACAGCAGAAAATGATTGAGGCATATATTCCTCACCCGAGAGACAAGACGCTTGAACAAGGGGAATATTATTACCAAAGAGATGACGGAAAGATTTATCTCGTTTA
>Ga0326512_10000628_pt1 | contig 30484 bp, 31 predicted proteins | sample 1_2617_0518_D_FD_203652 | JGI IMG/M metagenome (GOLD analysis project Ga0326512, IMG submission 203652) | Bovine rumen microbial communities from UC Davis, California, United States - 1_2617_0518 | ecosystem: Host-associated > Mammals > Digestive system > Stomach > Rumen | place: USA...
TTATAATAATTTATTACAAATCTATAATAAAATGAGTAGACCAGTAGGTTCAAAGAATAAGCCAAAGACGCCACAGAACAGGAACGGTGTCTATTTGACCAAACTTGAAAAGCAGATTGAGGGTTCTGCAATAACAAGGAAATCATCTCTTGGATGGGTCAACTGGGGAGCAAGGAATAACTATCCAAACCTTCTCCTAGACTTATATAATCAGTCACCAACACATAGAAGTGCTGTGAACTTTGCAATGATGTCAATACTTGGAAACGGTGTTGACTATGAGGCAATGAAAGTGAATGGTGATGAGGTAATTCCAAACTATGCGCAGACATGGGATGAGGTTATCAAATCGCTTGCGTTGGACTATGTTCTATATGGTTCTTATGCGCTTCAGATAATAATGAACAAGGACGGAAAGACATTCTCATATTGGCATATCCCGCTTGATAAGGTAAGGTGGTCAGAATATGATGAAGATGGACAGATAACGTCATATTGGATATGCAGTGACTGGACAATGAGCGGACAATACCCTCCAGTCCAGATAGACGCATTTGATATGCGTGATGACTTCAAGATTGAAAAGGGAAAGCCATATCTTTACGTGTACCGCACTTATTCGCCAACGATGACATATTATACCCAGCCACACTATGCGGCTGCTATAAAGGCAATACAAAGCGAAATAGAGTATGTCAACTATGACTTGAAGAACATTGTCAACGGATTCACACCAAGCGGTGTGTTGACCCTTCCGGAAGTGGAGACTGACGAGGAACGCCAGGCAATCATTAACAACGTCACAAGGATGTTCCAAGGATCTGAGAATGCAAACTCAGTGATGATAACATTCAGGTCAAATATAGAGGACAAAGGCGTTGAATACGTGCCGTTCACCAACAACACTGGAAACGTAAATCTGTATGCCGATGCAAACCAAAGGGTGATCAACAGGATACTTGAGGCACATCAGATCCCAAATGCCGCACTCATTGGCCAGCCAGACCTTAACAACAGCGGTTTCTCATCTGAAGCCGATAAACTTGAAGTTAGTTATCAGCTTTATAACAAGCTTACCGGGAACTACAACAGGATGGCTGTTATCAAGACCGTGAATCAGATGCTGAAGATGAATGGCATTGAAACAGAGATCGTAATGAAGCCATTGTCGTTCAACGATTTCGGTGATGATGCCAACGTAAAGGAACGCACACAGTCAGAAGATGTCGAGGAAAAGACCGTTGATGAAAATAATGTAGAAGAAAAAGTGGAGGAAAAGTAATATGATACAGAGTACAATTATAAATGAGAAATGGCTCAAAGAATTCTCACCAATACCTCTTAATTATAACCTGAAAGAACTTCATAACTATATAAAGCTTGCTGAAAGTATCTGGCTTGAGCCACTGATAGGCTATACCTTCTACGATGAATTGCTTGAGCAGGTAAGGGAAAACAAGCTGACAGACGTTAACTCAACCGCACTTGTTGAAGCAATATACCCATACCTGGGATTCGCAGTGGCATATGAGGCATTACCAATTATGTGGGCACATATCAGCGAGGTTGGGATCACCAAAGGAAAATCAGACAACAGCGATTCACTTGACCTGAAAGATATGACCTATTTCCAGCAACATCTTAGGACACAGGTTGAGGCCAGGAAGGACTATTGCAAGAAGTGGCTTTGCCAGAGGTTTGAGTATTTTCCAGACTTAGATGTATGCGGATGTGGCTGTGACTGCTGCAACAACAGTGCGAAACTCAACACACCAAACCCAAATTATCAGGTGTATAAACCACTCAACAGGAATACCAACCTAAGATAATTCGATTTGAGGTTATTTTTAAGCCCTCTGACGGCTTTTCTCACGTCAGATGATAAACTATAAGGCTCGTAGAAAACAAACGTCTCTACGAGCCTTTATTTTAGTCTTCAGGTGTTACCTTGATCCCCATCTCATCATTAATCTTGGTTAACACGGCACCGCCGTATCCCTTTCCTTCCACCCTGTGTGTGGTGTAGTTGTCAATGTCACCGTCCTCACTTGCCTTGTACTTCTCAATGCAGACGAATGAATCCCCCATCTGGATGCCGAAGGGTATCTCCCCGTGGTCAGCTGCTCTCAGCCTGTTGTCAACGATCTCAAGTCCGGCATCCTTGAATTCCTTGAACTTGACGTCCCTATCAAAATAATATGTTCTCATTGGTATTATATAATTAAAAATCATTATTATTATATTGCAGCTGATGCGAACTCAATATCACTGCGCTTTGCAAGTGGTTTCTCAAACCAATCTGAGTAATGTACCCTGTTGGTGCTGCATCCGTGAACCATTGCATTCCAGCACTCAATGAGTTCATTTGTCCTGGTGACACCGCTTCTCTTGATATACTCCTTGTCGTTTAGGTTGTTCATTGTCTTCTTATAGAAGCCCTTTTCGTTGTGTGCTGTTGAACAGAGCCTGTGGAAAAAGGTCTCAATATAACTCTTTTCAATTCCCATACATTTACAAAGGTAGTAGTAAATTGCTCCGACCTCCTTTGGTTTCAGAATCCTGTCACTCTCCTTGTTGATGCGTTTGCCATAGGCTGCTGCCTCATTGAACGAGCTTTTGTCCTTCATATACTCATCCATAATTGTCATAAGCGATATACCTGCATCTGCCGCTGAATGCCCCTGGTTCTTATTACCCTTCATAAGGTTGAGAACCTCTTGCACAATTCCTGTGGCTCCAGCCGTATAAGCGCCATCAGCCCATTTCAAGTACTGCTCAATGCTTCTCTTTCGTCCGATGTCTATGGTATCGGCAACACTTGGGTCAAGTCCCTCAACAATAACCAATTCAACACTTATGCCACTATCGACAATGGCTTGCAGCCTGTGCTGACCGTCAATCAGATTGCCATTGATATCAATCTTGATTGTTTCTCCGTTTTCCTTCCAATTGCCGTCAACCATATCCTTTGCATACAGTTTTACAGTGCTAAGGTTAAGTTTACGGTAGTTGTAAGGGTTGTGCTCATCCAAGAGCAATGATGCCTCCTCTGGGGAGACCTTTCTTTTTGAAATATGTATCATATGAAAACTGGCTTTAACGCTTGAAGCCATACGTCTATTATCTAATTTCTTATAAAGATTTCTTTCAAAAAAAAAACCATCCTATTCTCACGAACCGGATGGCCGGGTAGACTTTAAAATAGTTTTTAAAAATGAAAAGCCAGCTCGTACCATCTTCACAGACACCGAGGCTGGGCCTCAACAACCAACTGCAAGTCAGCTGGAGGAGGACTTATAAAAAAATAATTTATGAATAAAATTTTAATTCAATTAACCTCCGCTGAGGTCATTGTAACGTATGTCAAAAAGCATTTATTAACATTTATCTCGCTTCCGGACGTTAAGTGGTGGGTGGGACTGTTGCCCACACCACCGTTAAAAGTCTCTCAGAAGGGCTTAAATCAATTCAATCAGTTCATCCAGCAACTCGTCAGATGGGTGATATATTGGGTTAAGTTCCTTCTTCTTCTCCCTGTAGTTATCTTCGTCGATGAAATCAGCCAATGCACGGTTATATCCATAGTCAAGTATAGCCTTGGCTTTGTCCTTGATGCTCATATTCCTTGATATACAACAGTCAAGTGCTTCTCTCACATTGTCAAAGTCAACTTCCTCGCCTTTGTTGATATGCTCCATTTCCCTCAACGCCAACATCATATAGTTGAACTCATACTCTGCTGTATCTAGCATCATTTCACCAATGCCATCTATCACACCAGCTTCACCATTCTCAGAGATTGACCACAACAGTCGGTGTAACAATCCCTTTACTTCTTCACTCATTACTTTCATATTTCTATCTTTTTTTAATTTTATATTTGTTAACATTTATTGTGCCCGCTGATGGGCTAAAACTTGGTGGGTGGGACTGTTGCCCACACCACCGTTAATGGCCTTTTAAAATGGCAGTTGTTACATAAATCATACCGTTCTCTACCCACAGCATAAAGTCTTCGTCTTCGTGGTCATCGATTTTCATACCCTGTTTCTCTAACTCATCGTTGAGGGCGTTATAGAACTCTACTTCATTCTCTTCGATGAACTCCTGCTCATCATCACTGAACTCAACGTCCTTGTACAAAATCTCAGGCACTGCCTTTGCTTTCATCACTCTCTTGACCAACTTGGTCATCTTCTTCAAATCATTCTCTGTCATAATCTTTACTTTTTTAATTATTATTATTTAAATTTATATAAGTTTTTTAAACCCGCATACACACACGAAAATTACCCGATGACCCTCTGTCACCGTCAGCATCTTACCTCATAAGGTTCAGCTTACCAAGCAATTCGTGTGTTATCGAATTACAGGGCAAAGATATAAAAAAAATCTGATCATTCCAAATAATCTCCCAAAAAAGTGCCAATATTTAACAGTCTTTAACAAAAACCGCCTTCCGGAAGCCTTATTCCTCCTTATATTCATTTTTTAATTTGTTCTTCAACTGCCAGGGATCTCTGTTATCTGAGTCCCAAGGAAACCAGGGAGTCCACTCTTTGCCCTCCCTGGTAAAATGCTCATAACGCTTATAAACCATCACCAAGGCAACTCATCTGTCTTATTATTATCTTCCTTGACCTTGGCCATCAACTCTTTCTTAAGCCTCTCAATTTCCCCCAGGATCTCATTTGCGGTACGCTCCTTGGTAGTTGCCTGCTCCTTCCACGTTATCGCCTCAGAGAGCTTTATTAAGGGCTTATTGGGGATTTCTGTGAGGGGTCTTCCCTTAGCCACCTCAATCAATGGCTTGTTGATCTTAAACTTCCATACACCACCCGCTTGCTCCAATGGCTCTATTAGCTTGATGTCAACAAGCGTCTGCACACATTGCTCTGCTACAGCCTGATCAAGATGCATATATTCAGCATTACGCTTAGAGTAGGTTACCTCTCCATCCTTCTGGTATGCGAAGAGAGTTGATGCAACCTTGTAAAGGTCACCTGGCATCAACATCAAAATCTGACTTGGTAAATACGTCTTTTCCACTTCTTCATTTTCTTTTTATTTAAATTATTTTCTTGAAATATATATTTTAATTAATTTTATATATATTTATTAATATATTGCAAAGATATATAAATTATTTGAGAATAACAAGAAAATATTAAATTATTTTTAATAAAATTTAAAAAAAAATATTTAAAATAATTTGGAATTACGAAAATAAAAATATATCTTTGCACTATATATCAATAGATAACGTCTAGCTAACGTTGTCTTTCTTACTATCAGGGCTGGAGGTTTAAGTCCAAACCATTTATTCATCCTCCAGTCCTTTAACTTAAAAATGGTTTGGTTGGACTTAATAATTTGAATAAATGGAAAACAAATGGATCAATACAAGATTGATGTGTGCCTTTCAGAACGGGCATATGATGAAAAACCACTTGGTAACGTTATCTCAAGGATGAGATGGCAGTGCAAGCAGCTGACGATTGAAGAATTCGCTGCCGCAATAGCAGCAGGACACAGTTTCTGCGCATTAATGCAGGATAACAGGAGGAACAGGAATAACTTCGTATGCACCACGATGTTGGTGTATGACATAGACCATTGTGACACCCCTATGGGTGATTACCTGTCAAAACTCCAGCTTATGCCGACGATGGCGTACACATCGCCATCGAACAGGGAAGGGGATTATGGCTTCAGGCTGATATACCTGCTTGACTTCAAGATATGCACACTGGATGAGTATTATACATATTCGGTATCATTCTCAAAGCAGTTGATGATGAAAGATGTGGATGATCACAGTTACCTGGGAGAACAGTATTGGAATGGTAACTCCCATTGTGAAATGGTATTATATAATAATATATTGAAAAAAGATGATATATTAATTGATAATACCTTTCAAAGAAGTTATTCATTCAAGGGTAATAGTACCCTACACTCAAAAGTATCATACTCCCCTAATAAAGAACATCACAACATATTATGTGCGAGTGATACTTTCATCAACGACTATTGGAATCTGTCATTGTTAGATATCCTTACAAAGTATGATTATCCTAACCAGATGAAGACAAATATCGAATATTCAGACGATGATCCGATCATATACTATCCGGAAGACTACATTGAGATAACACGTCCCTGGAAACAGATAAATGGAGAGACATTGAAAATATCCGATGGAAATAACCGAAGGAAGAAACTATATACCAATGCAATACTGAGAAGAGCCATTTACCCTGATATAAGCTTCAACAATCTGTTATATAACATCGTGTGGGAGTTTTATCATTACTATCTCAATGACGGCAACAGGATAGACAAGAAGACGTTATACGACATCGTGAATAACGCTATGCAGCAGGACATAGACCTGTCACGATTGAAGAGTGGCAAACCCAGGTACAAGTTCTTCGTCAATAGGAGATACTGCGAGAAGTACAATATGACTCCACAGCAGGTAATGGGCAAGCTGAGGAATAAGAAGCAGTACATCGGAGGCTTGTATGATCCCTCACTCACAGACAAACAGAACATTGAGGTGATGAAAGAATATGGACTTGATATATCAATCATAACTCTTAAACGATGGAAGAAAGAAAACGGTATTAAGAAATACAAAAAATAATCATTGGAAAATTTGGAATTATCAAAAAAAATTTATATCTTTGCAATGTAATCGAAAACTTCTAAATATTATAATAATTTCTTCTTCATTTCTGCGCTTGGGAGCATCCGTAACTGCTCCCAGCGCTTCAGAAAAAAATAATTTTTAAAAAATAATAAATAATTCTTGATATTTTTTCATTTTTTGTTAATATTTAGATATAAATAATATTTTAAAAAAGTAACAGAAAATGGAAGAAGAAAAATGGAAGAGGATACCAGGGTATCCGATGTATGAAGTGTCCAACAAAGGACGTGTAAAAAGCAACGCATCAGCAAGCACACCAGGAAAGATTCTAAAGAACGTTAAAAATGGCAAGGGGTACTTGGTTGTAAAGCTGGCAAAAGGCAGTTCAAGGGGAAATAACGGATATACTCTCAAGCAGGTGCATCGCCTCGTCGCAGAGGCATTTATAGAAGTACCAGATGAACTGAAAGACATACCTTTAGACCAGCTACAGGTTGACCATATTAACATCATCAGGGAAGATAACTCAATATCAAACCTCAGGTGGTGTACAGCTTTTGGTAACGCCCACAATCCCATAACAGAACAAAATCATAAGGAAGCAATGGAACGACGAAAAAACGAAGTGTTTGTATACGATAAAGATTTAAACCAGGTGAGTGCATTCACCTCAACCCTTGAGGCAGCTCTAGAAACAGGCAAAAGCCAAGGCAATATAGCATCCTGCTGCCAGGGAGCGCTAAGACGATATTTAGGGAGGATCTGGAGCTATGTCCCTCTCACAGACATCAAGGAAAGGGAAGAGCTGGAAGAGAAGATGGAATACCAACGTCAAAAAAACCAGGCCAACACGTATAAGGCGATGAGGAAGTACTACACAAGTGACAAGGGAAGAAAAGCCGTCAGGGAGTATTATATGAGAAATGCTGAGAAGATGAAGGCACGAAGCAAGGCCTGGTACTGGTCGCACAGAGATGAAATACTAGAAAAATACAGAGCAGAAAATGACAGAAAGGGAGAAGAAGAACGAGGAGCTTAGGCAAAAGAAGAATGAAGCGGCAAGGAACTGGTACTATGCGCATAGAGAATACGTCCTTCAACGTGAGAAGGAAAAATATCGCAACAGTACACTAAACGCTCCACCAAAGCCAAAAAAGCCAAAACAGACAAAGAAGAAGCTTACCGCACTTCAGAAAATGATAAGGTTTTATGAGGAGTGGAATTCCAAGATAAGGGAACGCCTGGATAATGAAACACTCGATGACTTCCAGCTATGGGCGCTTAATCTAACTCTTAAATCTAATGAAGAAAAAATAAAAGAATTAAATGGGTAATGTACGAATTAGGATTGACAACCAAGACTTCGAGACGGACTGTACGCACAGAAACAACATCTTTGACGTTAACGCAAGAAGGAAAAATGAAAACATACAAAAGCTCAAAGAATATGTTTACAAAGAATGCAATAAGTCCTGGTGTCAATTACCAAAGCACATAGCAACGATGAAGCGAAGGTACCTCCAGGAACTATGCGAAGCATTGTCATAATTTTACTAAATATTTTAACATTTTTTCAACCGGAGGATGAGTCACAGACCATCCTCCTTTCAAAGAGCAAGTACATCATATAAACTTCATATTTTTTTAAATTTTAGTTTTTATTATTTATTTTTATTTGCACCCACCACCTGTGAAGGCCGTGGGTGTTTTTCATATTGCACAGTCATCATCAATCCCAGCCAACTCCTCATTCCTCTCACGCCCTTCATCCCAATATTGTATCGCACACGATATACCTGTGGACTTCTCAACACGACCGTGATAACATACCACCAGATAGATGGGAAATTCTCCACTCCTGCTTGCCCTACAAAGCCTTACTGTAGCTGATGTAACTTTCATACGGCACAAAGGTACAAAAATAAATTGAAATGACTCGCATATTAACACGCATTTAACATTAATTGCACGCATTTAATTCTTTATTTTCCCAAGTAAAACCGCATATTTTAAATGATAGCCAGGTTCAGAACGGAAACGTCCATTAATATCATAAATGCCTGAAAAACAACATAATAACAAATAACAACAACATATTGCTCGCATTATAACACACATTTAACTTTGAAATGATATTTATATGAAAACGATAACAGATGACTGATCAGGATTTATTTTTAAACTATATCTCCGAACATTACAACGAATTAAAATACAAATACCTTAATTTTTGCAGGGAACACAACTACCAATGGGATGAGGATATCTTCAGTGACACCATATTGAAATGCTATGAGGCAATAAGGAAGAAGGGACAGCTGAATGACACAACACCCCAGGGCATAGAGAACTACTTCTTTATCGCATTCAAGTTGAATATCAAGCGTGAGGGGCAGTATGCAAGGAATCAGAAACGTGACAGGAACATAACCAGTGATGATATAAATGATACATACGAGCAATGGTATAATTCCAATCACATATCTGCGATGGAAAAGGTCAAGTCAGACCTCTTCAAGGATTTCTCAATTCTTTACATTATGATGGTTGTGGAAGCCAATTTTGACCAGGAGCACTTCTATTTGTTCCGAATCAAGACATTGGGCAATCTTACGTATAAGCAGCTGCAAGAAAAGACAAAGATTAAGGCATCAAGACAGAAGGTGATAGACGTAAAGAACTGGTTGAAGGAGAATGTAACAAAAAATGATATCAAGAGGGAATTCACCCAGATATACGGCAACCTGATTGAGAACTAAAGACAAAAATTCGAAATATTATATGTTTATTAAGATGATTGAAGTATTACTGATACTGGCGATATTCTTGCTGGTACGGTTTTTGGCATACTACATCACAGAGGTTAAAGGATTACCACAATGGCTTAACTACAAGCCCTGGAACTGTCAGCTGTGCCTTACATTCTGGAGCCTTATCGCCACATATTTATCAGCTGGTGTAATAGGTCTCCAAATAACTATGATTGGTGGTATAATACTTGCCATTCTCAATGCAATCGCAATGTGGATTGACCAGAGAAACAAAACTGTGACAATTGAAGACTACGACAATATGGATGATGAAAAGACAATTGACTGTGATGAGATACAGATTGATGATGACAATATCATTGTAATAAAGGATGGAGAAGTAATCGATTTGAAAGATTACGAATAATGTATAAAATATAATTGATATGGAATATAATTGGACAAAAGAGGACATTGAATTGGTTGAGAAATTCATTGAAATTAAGAGGAAAGGATATTATGTTGACGGAGTACAATTAACTGAAGCGTATAATCGTATTCTGAATAAAAGAGTTAACCCTACAAATTGTGGAAGTTGTCTAAGACAAAGGACAAATGAGCTTGAAGACGCATTAAACCGTTTTAAACGGCTCTCAGAAGCCACGAAACCAGAAGAGCCTGCAACAGTACCAGAGGATGAAAATAAAGCCGTCAAAACCAAAAAGAAGAAATAATGAGCACGTTTGCTATCGAGCATTCATTGCCGACGTATGAGCAACGGAAGGCAGCAAAGGCAAAGAAAAGCGGGGGAAAGACGCCACTTGCCTGGTTAAGGGCTGATGAGATGGTATCGGAGGTGTATGTGGATCTGGTAAATGGTATGACAAAGAGTGATATCATTGAGAAGATTACCAAGGGGTTATATGAGAATCAGACCAGGCCATTAAGCGTTAGATCTGCTGGTGACTACCTTGATGCCGCATACCGGAGGATGCATTACGACTTCGAGGAGAAGGCTGAGGTATTGAGGGAAGAACTGTACACAAAGCTGTTAAGCCTGTACCACGACAGTGTGATGGCGAATGACAGGAGCAACGCACTCCAGGTAATAGACAGGATAATGAAGTTGACAGGATGCGCTCTTGAGAAAGGACAGCAGAACAACATACAGGTAAACGCCACAAAGGAAGGAATAACCATTAATTTCGGTTTTAAGAAAGACGAAGAGACAACTGATGACAATTAATTTTAACATTGACCTAACACCAAAGCAGCAGGAAGCGTATAATATAATGCACGACAGGGACACGCAGTTCCTTGTTGCCAGGTGGTCACGTCAGTGTGGGAAGACAGTCTTCGCAGAGATAATGATGATTGAATATCTATGCAAGAAAAATACATTTAATGCATATATTAGTCCTACATTCGCACAAGGTAAGAAGGTATTCAGTGAGCTGATGCAACTACTTGATGGGACAGGCATTGTAACTAAGGCAAATGCACAAGACCTGAAGATTGAGACAGTGTATGGAAGCACATTGAAGTTCTTCAGTATGGAGAGTCCAACCTCTATTCGTGGTAATACCATTAGTGGCATCCTGGTGCTTGATGAGGCTGCTTTCTTTCCCGTACAACTGTCAGATGGAAGTGACCCTTACTACAACGTCATCTTCCCTATTATAAAGGCTAGGAGACCAAAAGTACTGGTTATATCAACGCCAAATGGCAAACAGGGTATGTTTCACGATCTCTATATGAACGCATATAACGGTGAGAAGGGGTATCAAGCATTAACGGCCACGATATACGACGATAAGCTGATATCTCCAGAAGAGATTGAGGAATTGAAGAGGGGATATCCGCCACTTGCCTGGTCCCAAGAGTTCTTGGTAGAGTTTCTTGACAATGCATTGACGGTATTTCCAGGCTTTTCAGACTGTTTTGATGGTAAATTCAGTGGTGGAAAGTGCTGGTGTGGCATTGATCCATCGAGTGTGGGTGAAGATAACACCATTTTAACAGTTATTAACGATAAGAATGAGGTCAGACAGCATAAAATTGACGGCACATTGGATGTAAAATACGATAATATTGCAAAATTAATTAACAAATATAATCCAGTTGCAACATATATTGAAAATAACAGCATCGGCGAGGTTATGGCTAATGAGATTAAGAAGAAACTCGCCAGGAAGAGCAACTTCTATTCTTTTGCCACCACTAATGAGAGCAAGAAAGACTATATCTCAATCCTGTCGGTTGATATCGCCAATCGTCAGATACATTTCGAGGAAGATAATAGACTTCTATACTCAGAACTATCCACTTTTACCTTTAAACTGACAAAAGCTGGCAATATTACCTATGCCGCAAGGGATGGGTTCCACGATGATACAGTGACCTCCCTGGGCATTTGTCTACAATGTAGGGAAGACTTCAAGTTCTCAGGCAAACCTAATATTAATTTTGCACTAACTAAATCGAAACTATTCATATAGATGGAAGAAAAAGATATAATCGACTACGGCAGTTGGACAGTTCCCACCAAGTGGGATGACATCACCCTTGATATGTTCGCTGATATCGAGAGATATTACCAGGACAAGGATGAGAAGAAATTTGACATCCGTGATGTTTTACATATTTTAACAAATCATACAATAGATGAGATCAATGCATTACCAGCCGAATTTTTGGACGATATAATGACTCATCTTGTGTTCCTTCAGACATCACCAAAGATTGGAGAGCCAAGCAATAAGATTGAGATAGATGGTGAGACATATCAGGTCAATGTATTTGAAAAGTTAAGGACAGGAGAGTATGTGTCGTTTGATATGGCAATGAAGGCTGATAAGTACGACTATTCCACATTTATGGCGATACTGTGCAGGCGAGAGGGAGAGAAGTATGATTCAAAGTATGAGGCAGAGTTGTTCGATGAGAGGAAGAAGATGTTCGGAAAGCAGCCTGTTACCAAGATAATGCCAATTGTAAGTTTTTTTTTAAACTTGTGGTTCGTATCAGAGAGTCGTTCCCAGTTGTATTCGATGGTGCAGGAAGCAATAAGCCTCACTCAGCAGAATATCGCCAGTTCGGGCAAGATTGGGCCTTTCAGAAGGTTTTATTTGAATTGGCAGATGAGAAAATTGAAAAGGTCGCTGAAGTCCAGCAACAGTACCTCACGGACACGTTCACATTCCTTACGTACCTTATTAAGAAAGGTCAGATGGAAACTGTGGAGGACAAATGGCAGGAAGCAAGAAGGAAAGCAATGAAGGGCAAGTAGATAACACTTGTCCTTTTTTCATATGTTTATTAAAATATTATTACAATATGATTAAAGATGTAATCGAAATATTAAGGAATATATCCCTACGTCATAAAGGTGTTTACACATTCAGGTATCAGGGTGATGATCTGAATAACGCACAGAACAACTTCAGGGGTTATCAGGTCTACGTGGATACCATATCACACCATCAGCTCAATATAACAACGAATATCTTCAAGGCAGAGTTTCAGATATATATCCTGGGACATCCAAATGGAGAGAGTGGCAATACGGTGCTTGATGTGCAGAACAACGCATACACCATTGCCTGCGATATAATGGCATATATTGACACCAAGGAGGAGTTCTACGGCATCCTGAGCGTATATGACTACGACATCCTTACATTGGAAAGGTACACTGACGATAGCACGGCAGGAGTCAAATTAAGCCTTGTATTGGAGATGCCAAGCCCTGTCAATATGTGTACCCTGGATGATAACTTCGATGTCAAGCCACACGAGGACGAACCAGATCACGAGATTGATATTAATACTGATGAGGTCGGTGAGATAGACATAAATCCAATACATTTACCAAGAAATAGAGACTGTTAATATATGGACGCAAGAAAAGCACTACAAGAGCTGGCAGCAATGATAAAGGCTGAGATAATGAGAAGGGTATGGGAAGAGGGTGTTAACCCAAAGACAGGCACCAATACCCTCATATCATCAGACCTTATAAAGAATATGACGGTGGAGGCAACAGCAGACGATGAGGTTGTCTTCACCATAGCTGATTACTATACATTCGTTGTTCTAGGCTGGAGAAGAACAGGAAGATGGGGAGGAGGACTCCCAGCCTTCGTCAATGCCATCCTGAAGTGGATGAGGAAGAAGAACGTCCATTCCAGCAATATGACTGACAACTCCCTGGCCTGGGCAATAGTGAAGAACATATTCGAGGGAGGCATTATGCCACGCCCATTTATTAACTATGACCCCAACGATGACCCTGCAAAGGTATTACCGTTTCTCGATAAGATGGTGGATGCCTGGATGGACGATGTATTCAATAAAATAATTGAAGAGATTGACAAATATTTTACATAAAAAATGGAAATAACATATAACAACAGAAGTTCTTCAAATGCGAGGAACCTGATAACATTCACTGACATTCCGAATATCCTGAAGGTCACAGATGCCAACACTGGGCAGAAACAGAGGATTACACTAGTATTCAACGGTAACCTGTCAGAGTTGCTTCACAGTGACCCGTGGACAATTACCATACAGGGTGACACAATATCATCAGTCAATACATTCGAGGAGGCTGTCAATAAGAGCTTCTTCGTATCAAGTTCAAACAATACAACGGCAGCTAGTGTGGCAAGGGCGTTTAGGAACTGTCCAAACATCACAGTGGCTTACACTGTTCAGCAGTACCAGAACGGCATAATACTTACAGGACGTGAGATAGGCAAGATGAGTACGAGTGTTCAGACCAATATACCAAATGCATACCTGAACGTAACTGTTGAGCAGGGTGCCTCACGGTCTGCACTATACGGCGCAAAGGTTGATGTTGATGTATATGCTGGCTCAGACTACATCACGACGCTTGAGAAGAACGCATATAACGGTGAGGTGGCATTTAATATGTCTCCAGTACTGACAACCATAGCAAAAAGGGGAGAGACACAGCCATATTTGTTCAGGCTCAATACTATAACTGCATCAGGTGGATACAACCTCTTGGGCACAGTGGGAAGCAACTACATATGCCAAGGATATATGTGCAACCAGGGCAACAAGTATCTTACCCTGTCCACCGTGGAGGTACCAGCGCAGAACTTTTCAAGGGGAAGTAACAAGGGCGTATGGAATAACACAATCTTGTATGTCTATGGCGGAAATATTCCTTTCTCGTTCTACACATCAGGAACTGGTGTATCCCATATTGACGTTGTCTACAGGAACAGTGCGTATGAAAGGATTGGGGCATTCGACTGGAACGATCCTGAAGCACACGCACACGGAAGCAACTATCTTGTTGATACATACATATCTCTTACCGATATGCCAGTTGACACGTTCTATGTGGATGTCAAGTTCGAGAGCCAACCAGAGTTTGTGAGGTATAACGTGATCAAGCCATTGAAAGCAAGTGAGTACTATCAGAGGATATTATGGAGAAATTCATATGGAGGTATCAGCTTCTTCGACTTTACCGGGGCAAGATCAGAAACAAGGGACTTGAGTGTAACAACGTATCAGAAAAGTATATTCGGGTATTACACCGACACGATGAACGAACTTGAGAAGGTGTACGACAATGAGATTAAGTATAACGTCACCCTGAAGTCTCATTTGTTCAAGAACGATGGCAAATACATATTCAACGACCTCGCTCAAAGTCCTGATGTATGGACTGTCATCAATGGGCAGACATATGCGATAATAATTGACAATATATCTGTTGATGAATTATCTGACAGAAATAACATATATGAGGCAACCGTAAGGTATCATTATTCAATGGAACCATCAATTTTGTAAGATATGATATACAAAGAACATTACATAGAACTATTCGTCAATGGCAATCAGGTTGACCTGGAAGACCAGAAGAGCCTTAATATGAGGTTCAACAATGTATTATATGACCCAACGAAGATAGCCAGCACGCAGTCTGAATATAGTTTCGAATTCGAACTTCCAGCAACGCCAAATAATAACAGGATATTCGACTACGCCAATGATTTGTCAAAGCTTAATAAGTTCCATCAGCGTTACAGTGCAGAAGTTTACGCTGATGGCACTAGCATATTCAATGGTACTATAACTCTTAATTCATATAAGGATAAGAAATATCAGGTTAATCTTGTGTCTGTAAAGATATATTCACTGGATGACATATTCGGTGATATGACGATGAATGAGATAAAGTGGGAGATGCCGTTTGAGGGAGGGGGTTCAGCACAGTATTCTATTGACTGGTACAACGCTACCACGAACCCTGATGCAGTATTTCCGTTGATTGGTTATGGTGTGTTCCAGAAAAGCCCTGTCAATCCAGATGATTCGGTGTCAGAATACACGTCAAAATATATTATTGACCAATACAATAGGTGGTATGTGGAGTCATTCTACCCTTCCCATAACGTGTTGAAATGCCTCAAGAAGGCTTTTGAGACAAAGGGATATAACGTGATGGGCGATGTGTTCACGAATCCCTATCTGAAAGAAATATATGCGTCCGTTAACCTTGCTGATGGTCAGGTTCCTCAGTATAATCTTGGAAACCCGAAGTTCGGCAGTGTTGACATATCTGCCAGCATTACAACAAACAGCACAGGATATGAACAGGAGCTTCATTTCCCATACTATAGGGTATATGCCGTAGGAGCGACCTCTGAAGGCATTACAAGCCAGACAGAGTATAATTACAGCAACATACAGATATATGACATCCTAGCCTCCGGAAACACACCCACAGTGGCTTCTGCCAGTTATATGTACCAGCCAAACGAACATTTGATAGTGATACCTTCCGATGGATGGTATAAGATAGAGCTGACGGCGGATTCAAGGCTCAATACTACTGGGACGATAACGGCAAAGCAATATGTGGTTGATATGGTTGAAAGGGAGATGAGAGAGGTTGACCTGGACTTGCCAGTTGGATTCGATGAGATAACCCCTATTGAAATCCAGCTTGTCAGAAACTATTCAGATAATATTGAGCTTATCAAGGGAAAACATAATAAGAAATATAATAATGGAAATCCGCTTGATGAATATTATTATATCAGTGGAAGAAGGTATGAAAACGTGGTTCAATGGGACACCTGTTTTCCGCACGAAGACCTTTATAACAGTATATTGCCAACGGAGAAGAATGACTTGACTTTGAGAAACACACACAGTGGTCTTGGTGGTAGAAGGACTTCGGAGGTTTCCAATTTGACTCAGGATGAGGACGGCAACTGGACAAGTGGCAATGATGACACAAGTGGTAGCGGAAACTTTAGCGGATATAGAGGCAACCGTGCTGGTACAAGGGGTGACAGGGAGACATTTGGCGGGTCATCCAGGAACTATGGGACTGGAAAACTGGGTTATGTATATAATGACCGTGAATTGATGGCATATGATCAGGTTGTGTCCCCGACGTTCATTTGTGGCCTGTCAACGATGTCAAACGGCGTCTCAAGCGTTATGAAGAACGGATATTCCTGGTCTCCGATGACATCGGCCAAGAACGAGGTGTTTGCTCCTGTGATTGGATATTCGTTTATGACACGCAATAATGATGCGATATCGTATTCTTCAACCACGCATAACTGGAATACATACATAAACACTCCAATATCGTATTGTAATTCGACAAAAACGTCGATGAACGGATATGTGAGCTGTATGGTATGGCTCAACAAGGATGATGTATTGAACCTTGTGGCAGTCCAGAGGGGTTATGATAACGTTGCTGGCAACAATGTGAACTATTCAACGACAACCAACGTCAACCTGAAGATAACGGCATTTTCCGATAAGACTTATGATATGTTGAAGGCTGCTCATACCAACAGATATGACGCTCCTGTTGAATTCAGTGACAAACTTAATCTTGCAAACTTCCTCAACAGGGAGAAGAAGGTGAGCGAATGGGTGCAGAACGTGGTTGATGCCTTCAATATAGAGCTTACACAGAGCGGCAACAATGTCTTCTTGAATACCACAAAGAAAAACAATGGTGTCCTTGCTGCCGTAGACCTTGATGACAGGGTTAATCCTGATAATTCAGAATCATCAGTCATAGAGTATCCTAGGAGTATGGCTGTGAAATATAAGATAGATTCTGATGAATGGGGTGCTGAAAGAAGTGCTGTGGAGGCTGCTGGAGGTGATGAAAGCATACTTAATACAGACGAGTGGAAAAAGTACATAAACAGCGGCTATACTATCATACAATTGAATGATGACTCATATGCCACATCAACATCAGAGAAATCATTGCAGTTCTCATATACCTGGTATCAGAATTATAATTGGTTCCCTGTGAATGAGAACTTTGAGATTGCCGCTGGCGCTCTAGCCACGCCGATAAGGACTCCAATCATATCAAAATACAGTTATATGATAGACGGATATGACTACGCTGAGAGTATGAAACACGACGGTTACGGACTATCTCAGAGATTCTGGTTCAGACCGCTTAGGACTGACTGCTATGTGTATACAAGGACGTATCCGGTGGAGAGGGTGCAGATATATACGCCAAGGAATGAGTATGAAAGTCTGAATCTTTCTTACAAGGATACTGAGAGGAGTCTTCTTACTGACTATTTTAACATCAGCGCTTATCTGTCAGCTAATTACATTGAAATTGACGTGTATCTCAGTCCTGATGAATATAACAGGATTAAGAGCGGGTCTTTGGTACACGTTGATTCTGATTTGTATATACCAGTGGAGGTAAATGGATATGACCCGTCTGGAAACAATCCAACCACTGTCAAATTAATGAAAAAGGTTAACTAACGTTAGCCTTTTTTTCATATGTTTATTTAAATTATTATTACAATGGCTAATACAAAGGAATATCGTATACAGATAAATGGTCTTACAGAGAGCATTAATGCTGTTGATTCATTGAATAAGCAACTGGATGCTCTTGAGAAGAGGATAAATGCCATCAATGCAATGAAGGTGACAACACCTTCAGGAGGTGGTGGTGGTACTACTGCCGGAAGAACCAGTGCTAGGTCTACTCTTACTGAGGAGCAGAAGCTGGAGAAGCAGATTGCACAGATTGATGCCAAGCGAGAGGCTTACAGCAAGGAGATATACCAGAACTACCTTGCTGCAAAGGACGTGCTTAAGGAGACCGTAGATGATCAGAAGCAGATTGCAGCCCAGGAAAGACTGCAATCATCGGCGTATACCAACACGATGCAGGGATTGAAGCAGGAACTGGCTGATGTCAAGCAGGTAATGCAGACAACTACCCTGGATTCGGATATGTTCGGAGAGTTATCCGCAAGGGCTGATGAGATAACAAAGAAACTCAAGCAGATAGAGGAAGCCTATGGCACGTTTGGCCGCAACGTGGGCAACTACAAGAGCGCATTCGAGGAACTGGGCAAGGTTACAATTACCCTTAACGGTGTGACACAGGAGTTCGACAACCTGAAGCAGGCTCAGAAGGCTCTCAGGGACGGTATGGGTGTGCTTGAGGTGCAGGGCAAGAAGGACACTGCTATGTACCGACAGATGGAAAGGGAACTTGAGAGGGTATCCAAGGCACAGTTGAGGCTTAACAGCGCCATAAGTGACGCAAAGGCTTCATCAAGGATAATGGATGACCTCCTTGACACCTTCCAGTCAGTAGGAGCATTGGGACAGATAGGACAAGGTTTCTCCACCCTGTTTGGTATAGATGACTCAGAGATAGAGAAGCAGATAGCGAAGCTGGTGGCATTGCAGAACGCCCTCCAGGGTGTGGAGAAGATACGTCAGCAGATGAATACTGGTGAAGGTATTGGAAAGATATTCGGATCAGCATCGAAAGAAGTTGACAAATTCGTAGCAAAGCTGGCAGGTGCGGACTTTAGAATGGGCAAGATTATAGGCAGCACCAAGCAGGCATCAGTGGCGCTTAACGTGTTCTCCAACGTCCTTAAGGGTATTGGAGGCATAGCGATATCTGGAGGCTTTATGCTGCTTACCACGATGATAGGAAACCTTGTTGATAAGTTCAAGGAATGGTACTCAGGAGGTATGGAAGCAGGTGATGCCACCAAGATACTTGAGAGCAGCGTAGCGGCACTTGATGAGACCACTGAGAGGCTCCTTGAGGAGGATACTGAGAACTACTTCTATAACCTGGGTAATGAGTCGGCACACGCAAAGAACCAGATTGAGATGCTTACCAGTAAGGTATTGCAGCTTATAGGTGCTATGCACGATCTCAACGATATTGATATCAAGAAATTCGATGAAACCAGTTCATTATCATTAATTGGTACCAAATCATTGGAAGACGCAAGGAAGCGCTTCAAGGACATAGCTGGCGAGATTGAGAACCTTGAGAAGAAGGCAAAGGATTCAGCATTCGGAGAGACAATATATGGCTGGTTCAGTGGCATTAACGGGCATAAGAGAGACCTTAAGGAGTTAGGCACCATATTGGCAGGAGACTTCGTCGCAAGGGCTGAGAGTGCAATACAGAAGGCAAGGGAAGAGACCCTTAGACTGGGGTATGTGACAAAGGATACCGCACGTGAGATAAAAGACCTCAAGAGGGAGATGAACGAGAACGGTACGACCAAGGGCGTGCTTGACAACATCGAGAAATTCTGTGATGACAGTCCAAGATTCATAACCCAACTTAATTCGGTAAGGGATGGTATAGTAAGGCTATCAGGCGCCATCAACACTGTTGACCCTTCAAAACTTGAGCAGTATATCATAGATGGTATGGCTGATTCGGAGGCGAAGATAAGGAAACAGAACGAGCTTAACAGGAAGAAGGAAATTGAGAGCGTTAACTTCAATCCTGAATATGTGGAAGCCATAAACAAAAAATATGACACCGAATTGAAGGAAAGCCTCAAGGCTTACAGGAAGTCCAAGAAGCAGGAGACAGACCAGAAGAAGAAGGAAGAGAGGGATGCCCAGAACCAGATAAACGAACTCAGGATACAGTTAATGAGGGAAGGCCTGGCAAAGGAAATTGCAGCCCTTGAGGAAGAGAGGAGACAGGCTCTCAAGAGGATACAGGACGAAGGTGTAAGGGTATCTGAACTATCACAGCTGACCCAGCAGGTATATGACAAGAGGCTTCTTGAACTCAAGAGGGACTGGTCGTATGATATGGAGAAGGTCTATGTCGATATGTATAAGAAAATACTTGACGCCCAAAAGGATGCCTATGACAAGATGCAGGACAATGAACTTACCGATATCGGCAATAACCTGCAACTAGACAAGGATAACGCCTGGAGAGGCATTATAGATCCTTCCAATCCTAATAATATCAGTGATAGAAACAGATATTATGATGAATTAATCAAGATTGAACTTGATGCATATCACAAGGAGCAAGAGATAAGAAGACAGAGCATTGAGGACGAACGCAAGTATAACGAGGACGAGGAGAAACTGAGACACGACAGGATGGTCGATATGAAGACCCAGAACCTGGTGATGGAGGAACTCAGTAAAAACACGTCACCTGAAGGCGTTGACTACTCTTCAATGGAGAAGGCACTACAGAATGAACTGTCAAAGCTCAAGGGAGAGATTGTCGATGAATACAACAACGGCAAGATAGACTTCCAGCAATTCGTGAAACTCATTGAGGAGGAGCAGAAGGCGCATACCAGCACTATGGAAGCCCTCCAGAGAGAGTATAACACCAAGATTAATACCCTTACGAAGGAAGGACTCGACAAGAATGCGCAGATATACAATACGTATTACACCAACCTTCTATCAAGCGTAAGGTCTATGCAGGATGAGGTGGCAAGGAATATGCAGAGAACCCCTATCAAGAACAATGACTGGGGCGTGGTGCAGATATCCAGGACGAAGGAGCAGTACAGCACCGCATTGGATGCATACAGGAACATATCCGGTGAGATTGTAAGGATACAGCAAGACCTCAAGAAAGACCTTCAGGATGGTAATATCAAGGAGGAGGACTTCTTTATGAGGAACAACGAGCTTGAGGCTATGAAGAAGTCAATAAACGACGCTACCAAGGAGATTGTGACGAAGCAGAAGAACCTGGTGGCAGACTTCCTACAGTCAATGCAGCAGTACATACAAGCCGCAATGGACTCATTCAATACCATTATGCAGGCAGTATGGGAGGCTCAGGACAACCAATTCGACAAGGAAGCCGATGAGCTTGACAAACTCAATGAAACGCTTGACAAGAAACTCGATGAACAACAGGAAATCGTAGAGAAGCATAAATCCGCCATAGATTCAATAGAAGATGAATTGGCAACATCAAGGGGCGATAGGAGACAGCACCTCATAGATCAGCTCAATGCTGAGATGACTGCACAACGAGAGGCACAGAAGCAAGAGCAGAAGATCCAGAAGGAAAAGGAAGCCGCACAGAAGAAGCAAGACGAGCTTGAGAAGAAGAGGAAGAAGGCTCAGTACCACAGAGACCAGATGCAAGCAATCGTGAACGGTGCAATGGCTGTTACGTATGCAGCTATGAATACCTGGCCAATACCTGCAATTCCTATGATGGCTCTTGCAGCAGCAACAACAGCAGCGCAATTGGCTATTATGGCTAGCAATAAACCATATGCGAAAGGTGGTCTGTTAGAGGGTAAATCTCACGCACAGGGTGGTATACCTATCCCAGGAACGGGCATCGAGGTGGAAGGCAAGGAATATGTCATCAGGAAGAAATCTACGGCTCCTAACATAGATGTATTGGATTATATCAACAAGAGTGAGAGGAAGCTGACACTGGATGATTTCATCGACTTCTATGCTTCAGGAAAGGCAAAGAGAACGATAAACTCTATATCGCCAAGCAGACACTTCGCAGATGGTGGTACAATACCAAGCCTGTCAACTGACATCGACATCAACGACAGACTGCTGAATACAATGGAGGCATATGCCAACAGACCTGTGGTTGTAAGCGTGGTGGATATCAATAACAGACAGGCGGCGGTAAGGAATGTACAGGTACTTGCTGGTATTGAAAATTAGTCTACATCCATATGTTTAAATTGAATCTGTTAATTCCATAGGTTCATTTATCTGTTTTTAGTTTTTTACGTTATTATCTGTGGGGGATGCCTATGGTATCCCCCTCTTTCGTTCCCATATGTTTAAATAAAAGCAATAATTCTGATGAAAACAACTTGGAAAGACCTTGGAATCAAGGAAAAACTGGCTATGGCCAGTGCTTGTCTAGCTTTTATGGCGGGATGGGTTTTGACTGGTTTGGCTTGCTTTGTACCACTTTTAATAAGTGAGCAAGGCATATTATGGATCCTAGGGCAGAGCCTTATATATACAGCCTCTGTATTCGGAATCTCAGCCTATTTCAAGAGCGAGACGGTACAGATGAAGAATGATGTTGCACGCCATCTTGAGAGGGTTGAGCGTATGCAGCTTGAAAGGATGAAAATAAAGAACGGAATGGATGTTGACGAGATACCAGAGGATGAAGAATAGTGTTTACATTTTCATATTTTCGATGATAATAGGCTTCGTGATAAGCGGACTGATGTTCAGAAAGTGCAATAACACGCCTGATGTTATCAAGATCGACACCATCACGAAGACGGATACTTGTTGGCGTGATACTGTCATAAAGGACACGTTATTTGAACCGAAATACATCATTAAAAAAAAAGTCGATACGGTATATACCAAAGGCGGGGATACATTACATCTTGTGACTGAGCAGAAGATGTATGAGAAGTCCCTTGTGAGCGACAAAGACACCTGTGACCTTCAACTATACGTCTCAGGTATAAATACAGCCTTAGACAGCCTTAAAATGCGCTTAAAAACGCATTCTGTGACCAATACCGTGGAGATAACAAAGTATGTGGAGAAAAAGAAGAGGTTCTACATTGCACCGTCCGTTGGTGTGGGGTACGGTTTCATCGGCAAGAAGCCAGATGTATTCATTGGAGTCAGTTTTGGGGTTAATTTATAGGAGAAGTGAGTAATGAACGGGATAGGGATATATAAGAACCCTCTGTGTGACCAGTATGTATGCCCAGAGGGTTATCATTTCGTAAGGAATGGGGAACCATTGGGCAGAATAATATGGACAAAGTCCACTGACGGCTATTATACTGAGAAGGATGAAGATTAAATTGATAAGGAAATACTTCAAGGACACCTATACAATAGGCAAATTGTACATCGATGGAGCATATTTCTGCGATGTAATTGAGGATAAGGACAGGGGGTTGTATGACTCAATGGGTACTGGTGAGGTGCTAGCCACAAAGAAGTATTGCGAGACGGCAATACCTTACGGAACATACAAGGTAAAAATTACCTACAGTCCAAAATACAAGAGGAATATGCCGCTGTTGCTCAACGTCAACGGTTTTGAGGGTATCAGGATACACAGTGGGAACACCGCTAAGGACAGTTGTGGATGTCTCATCGTTGGAAGGAACACGAAGGTGGGTATGGTGACAGAATCCAGGGTTACGTACAACAGGCTGTTTGCCCTTATGAAGGATGAGAAGGATATAACAATCGAAATTACAAAATAACATATGTTTATTTAAAACATTTTCATATATGGGAAAGAAAATAAAGAAATATAAGGTTGGCGTTGACAGCGAGACCTATGCAATATCGTTAGTAGAGGAACCAGCCATTGAGGAGACATTGGTTGCATTGTCTGATCAGAAGGAAATCAAGGTTCAGATGGCAAACGAGGAGAAGCATATGGTTTATTCGGCTGTCTTGGTGCCTGACAAGCCTATATACCGCAGGAACGATGAAGGTGAGGAGTTCTATGTCGAGTTCACCAAGGAGAGCATAGAGAAGATGTCACAGCAGTTCCTGAAGGAATACAAGCAGAATGAGATAACGCTAGATCACGAGACAATGGCATCCGACATAACAGTTGTTGAAAGCTGGATTAAGTCAGACCTGTACAAGGACAAGTCCGTTGCTCTAGGTCTTAATGAGAACCTTCCAGTCGGAACCTGGTTTGCTGGAATGAAGGTGAATCAGATTGACGTTTGGGACAGGATTAAGAGCGGGGAGCTTAAGGGTTTCAGCGTTGAGAGCCTTATCAGGCTTGAGGAATTTGGAAAACAAAAAGAAAATAATATGGTAATAGATGAAACAAATGAGATGGGATTCTGGAATAAGATGAAAGAACTCCTTGCTGAGGCATTCGGCAAAAAAGAAGAAGAGGTTCAGCCTGAACCAAACACTATTGAATCGACTAACATTGACCTTGAGGAGCAGACACCTCCAGCTGAACCAGTGGTAGAAACGCCACAGGAGGCTCCAAAAGTCGAAGAGCCTGCACCTGTACAGGAAGAGCCAAAACAAGAGCCTGTGGAGCCTGAAAACAAGCCACAGGAGGCTCCAAAGCCACAGGACAACCACCTTGAGGAACTTGTCAACAGTCTTAAAGAGGAAATAGCGGCACTCAAGGAGATGAACACTGGTCTCCAGGACAAGATTAAGGATCTGGGCAAACAACCTAGCGCAGCTCCGATCAACACCAACGCAAAGCCTAGTGCGGCAGACACATACAGTGCCTGGAGGGAGAAGATGAGAGGTATGCTATAAGACCTGCGAAAATAACAATATGTTTAAAATAAAAAGAAAATAATAATTCACATAAATTCATAATTAATTATGGCTAATTTCATAGATTTATCAAATTTGACATACTGTGGAAAGGAAGCACAGGAGATATTCAGTAAAGATATTTACGACATTGACCTTCGTCAGTATGGTATCACCTTTATGGATGGTGTTAAGGGAAAAATGAAGCTCTACAACGGTGAGATTGGCGATGCTTGGCAGCTCTATACCTGTCCATTCACCCCAGCTGGTGCTGCATCTTTGTCAGAATCTTTCATCGAGCCAGCAGCTATAAAAGTCAATCAGGAAAATTGCTATGACACATTCTGGAACACATTCTTGGTAGACCAAACTGAAATCAGCTTGAGAGGCGGAATCCCTTCAAGTTTCGGTGAGTGGTATTTCGGCAAGCTTCGTCAGAAGATGGCTAAGGAATATCAGGAGATTTTCTGGCAAGGTGACACTGCAAGAACTGCTACTGCAAAGGTTTACTTGAAGGCTACTGACGGTGTTGAGAAGAAACTTAACGCTGATGCTGGTGAGAAGGTTACTGTAACCGCTTTCACTGTAGCTAACATTATCGCACAAGTTGAAGACGTTATCCTCAAGGGTATCGAGCTTGCTAACACCAATGAGGTTGACACTGAGGGCTACAAGGTGTTTATGAATCACGCTGACCTGAGAGTGCTTGAGATCGCACTTGGTAAGCTTTGCTGCGGCAATTCTACCACTGACAGGTTCGCTAACTATGGTCGTGAGAACGGACGCATCTACATTATGGGTTATGAGATTGTACCTACAATGCAGTCTAAGAACACCATCATATTTGGTCCTGCACGTAACCTTGTTCTTGGTTATGACACATTCGATAGCCACATCGAGTACAAACTTATTGATATGCGTGAAACAACCGGAGATAATATGTTCAGGGTATTGGCTATCTCTAACATCGCTGTTGGTATCATAATGCCAGAGTTGTTCGTATATGCAGTCTAAACATAGGCTCATTTGTCTTTAGTTTAACATATCCTGGGATTGCGGGCAATGTGGCTCGCAGTCCCTTCCAAAAAAGAAGAAAATAATTCAAACAAAAATCAAAATATAATATGGCTATTTCTTGTTCACTTAATAAGGATTTGCTTCGTACAAACACGTGTGGATACTCACTTCCAGAAGTAAAGGATATCTATCTTGCAAACTTCAGCGACGTGACTTCAGCACCTGTTGAGTATGATTGCGAAAGCGGTGTAAGTGTGACTGCTATTACCCTTGCAAACTCTGCAAAGTTCTATCACATCGAACCTGCTAAGAATTCAGTTACTTTCACAGACCAGTTGGTTGTAGAGGACAATGGTAACAAGTACCGTACACATACGATTTCCTTCAACCTGACTGGTAAATATGATAAGGATATGGTATGCCCGGTTGATGCTCTTGCACTTGGACGTTTCTTCGTTGTTGTTGCAACAGCTGACGGCGAGTATCTCGCACTTGGTAGAACCGTAGGTCTTGAGGCTTCAGAGCAGAGTGTTGCTGGTGGTGGAGACACCAACGGTGTTACTGTTACACTTTCTGGTAATGTAACTGAGACTGCTGTTCCTTTGAATGCTGCTGCAATTGCGGTTGTTAAGGGTAACTAATCCTGACAATGGATAAAAAAAAAGAGAGTAGAAATTTCCTACTCTCTTTTTTTTGTCTTCTTCGGTTTGGCTTCAATCTCATCTGGGTCTTTCCCCAAATTGTAGAAGGTCTTGAACCTACCAGCGGCATCATACTCCTTCACCAGGTACACATAGCCGTTCTTTTTTTCGATATATTCCATATTTTAATATGTTTATTTAAATTAATTATTATATTTTTAAATAATATTAATAATATATTATAATATTATAAATTAAACATATATAATGGCAAAAGAATGCAAATATTATAAGCAGAAGAAGCAGGTGAGCTATGATTGCGAACAGACCTGGGAAGATATAATTCCGTATCAATATCAACGAGGCGATTTGTATGAGTCGTTATCAACTGATTGTGGATATGTTCAACCTTTTTTGGGTAAATTTAAAGCTATATTTAGAGATGGCAGCACAGAAGAAGTAAATTGTAACAATATATCTACGCTGCGTGAGGAAGATACAAAACAATCTCATAAAACAGGTATGACTGAAGCATATATCGGTAGTTGCGTTAGAAACATTGGTACTTATGCACTTGCAGGTTTAAGTTATCTTAATAAATTAAACAGCAATGAAGAAGCTGTCTTTAATATCCCCAAAAACGTAATAAGTATCGGCAATGGAGCCTTTGCTGATTGTTCGAATTTTGAAACTTGTATGTTGCCAGATAATCTTTTATCAATTGGCGCTTGTGCTTTCAGTGGGTGTAGTAGGCTTGGAAATATTAATATTCCATCTGGCATAACTAAAATTGAAGATAGTACTTTCTGTTATAGTGGACTTGAAAGCATTACTTTACCAAATAGTATTACATATATCGGTGAAAGCGCTTTCAGACATTCTAGTCTTAACTATATAGAAATACCAGGAAGTGTTAGAGAAATTGATGAAGAAGCCTTTGATTATTGTGTTAATCTTACAAGAGTAAATAGTAACGAAGATGGTGTATTTAACATTCCTACTGGCGTTGTTAGTCTGCGTGGTTTTGGATTTTGTGATGGTCTTGTGACTTGCACATTACCAAATACCGTTGAAACGTTTAATAATACATTTAGAAATTGTGTGAATTTACGTTCAATCAATATACCAGACAGTGTTACAAGCCTTGGATTTCAAACATTTAGGGGTTGTACTAGTATAACTAGTGTTGGACCAAAAGGAAGCGGGGCGTCCGTTGAGATTAGTAATGGCGGTGAGAAAGACACTGGTTATGCCACATTTACTGATAGTGATACCCTTAAGAGTGTGGTTTTGCCAGATTGTGTAACAAGAATTGGTAATTATACTTTTTCGGGTTGTTCTGCCCTTGAAACTTGTGTTATTGGTAATGGTGTTAAAATTATCGATAAATATGCTTTCAGTCACTGTAGCAGCCTTACAAGTTGCACTATAGGTAATAATGTTACAACTATTGGATATTGGGCTTTCAAAGGTTGTAGTAGTCTTAGATCAATTACTATACCTGATAGTGTTACAACCATCGGTGAAAGTGGTTTCTGTAATTGTGTTAGCCTTGAAAGTATAGTCATACCAGACAATGTTACAAGCATCGATGATGCAGCTTTTCAATATTGTAGCGGCCTTACGAGTGTGACAATAGGTAGTGGTGTTACAAATATTAATAGTAGCGTTTTTAATAGTTGTAGCAGCCTTACAAGTGTGACAATACCCAACACTATTGGGTACATTGGCTATAGTGCTTTCCATCATTGTAGCGGTTTTACGAGCATTACTTGTCTTGCTACAACACCCCCATACATACCAAGTGGTAGTGGTGCATTTGATGATACCAACAACTGTCCAATCTATGTTCCGTCACAGAGTGTGTCAGCCTATAAATCAGCTTCAGGGTGGAGTACTTATAAATCACGTATACAACCAATATCATAAAAATAATAAAATATAATTTTCAAATATAATGGGACAATACAGTTCATACTGGCTCTACCAACGTTACGAGCAGAGGGGGAGCCAAGATCCTATACCAGTATATCCTAACGTTTATTCAGTAGATGCTGATGGAACAATGCCACCAGTCATAAGGAAAGAATACGATGTGCAGTGCGGTTGGCATTGCGATACAATATACAGGTGGATTACTTTACCAATTGAAGAAGGGTATATGTGCGATATATGCCAATATCAGACAAGATGGGTTAATATGGATGTTTCAACAGATTATTTATGTGAGGGGTTCACAAAATATTATAAGCAGAAATTACAAGAGTCTAATGATTGGGGACAAACCTGGGAAGATGTTACTCCTTATCAATACCAAAAAGGTGACGTAGCGGAAACTTTCAGTAATGATTGCGTTGGAAAATATGAATCACAATATCTTACAATTGTGCCATTAGAGGATGGTGATATACGAATTAAAGTGCAAAATTTTCCGTATTCTAATGAAATATATTTTTATTCAATGGATAGTGGGGCAACGTGGAATATAGGCGATGATGATACTGTAATACCTACTACAGCAGGTAATAAGGTAATGTTTAAAGCAAATCTTTACTACAGAAGTGATAGTACTGATTATGGGGTTTGCAGATTTTTGCAAACAACTGGCAAATTTAACGTTGAAGGTAATCCAATGTCATTGTTAAATGATAGAGATTTCGCAGAAATGAAGAGTTTGGAAGGATACGATTGGCCATTCTTTAAATTATTTGGTTATAATGAAAACGTAGTGTCAATTGAGAATCTCGTGCTTCCAGCCACAACGTTATGTAGAGGTTGCTATGCACAAATGTTTTGCGATTGTTCGTCACTTGTAGGGAGGGCACCAACTCTACCAGCACAAGAACGTGCAGAAGATTGCTATGCTATGATGTTCGATGGATGCCTTGGACTTAATTATATTGAATGTTTATTACACGGCGAGCATATATGTTTAGACGAATGGCTTGGTGATGTTGCACGGGAAGGTACATTTGTAAAAGCAGAAGGCGCTGTCTGGTGTAGTGGCCCTGACGGCATACCAACTACTTGGTATGTGATTGAGGATACCTGTCATACTAATCCAGTTTACAAATGGTTCAATATGGATCCTTCAACGGACTACTACTGCGAGGGTACCACGAAGTACTACAAGCAGACGAAGCGGGTAAGTTATGATTGTGCAATTTCTTGGCAGGATGTGTCACCAGCTGAGTATCAAAAGGGTGACGTGGCAGAAGAAGTAAGTCTAGATTGCGCATCCAACTACAAACTAGTTGCATACTATAGTGATGACGATGATATTATAATTGAATGTAATGGTGATACAGAATTAACGCCTAATGAAACAAAGCCTTCTGGATATCAAGCAACGGCAATGACAAGTGCCGTTATCGGTAATTGTGTTGAATTCATTTCCGATGGTGTTTTCAGTGGTTGTAGTAGTCTTTCAGGTATAGTAATCCCAGATAGTGTTACAACCATCGGTAGATTTGCTTTCCAAGGTTGTGATAGTTTTGCAAGTATAATAGTACCAAGTGGTGTTACAAGCATTGGTGCTGGTGCTTTCTATCAATGTACTAATCTCACAAGTGTGATAATAGAAGGTAGTGGTCTAACAAGCATTAATAGTGATACTTTTAGAGGGTGTAGTAGTCTTACAAATGTGGTGATACCTGATACAGTTACAGCCATTAGTGGATATGCTTTCTATTATTGTAGTAGCCTTACGAGCATAGACATCCCAAGTGGTGTTACAAGTATTAGTTATAGCGCTTTCTTTAATTGTAGTAGGCTCACGAACATAGTCATCCCAAGTGGTATTACAATCATAAATGAAAATG
>Ga0326512_10000629_pt1 | contig 30456 bp, 38 predicted proteins | sample 1_2617_0518_D_FD_203652 | JGI IMG/M metagenome (GOLD analysis project Ga0326512, IMG submission 203652) | Bovine rumen microbial communities from UC Davis, California, United States - 1_2617_0518 | ecosystem: Host-associated > Mammals > Digestive system > Stomach > Rumen | place: USA...
CATTTCCTTCAAGAGCCCATCGGAAATCGGAACCTGTATCTCTTTCCCCGTCTTGATGGTCTTCAGCGGGACCAAGTGCAGGATTCCCTGTTTCCCCCGGTTCCAGTCGATGTTCCGCCAGTCAAGACGGCAACAGTCCGAAAGACGCATTCCGGTGTGATATGCGACCACGAACAGCCTATGGATGGTCCCGGTGGATTCCGCAAGCAGTTTCTCGACTTCCTCCGGGGTGAAGGTTTCCTTTGACTCATGAACGCATTTCCGCTTTCTGGTTTTCGCCCAAACATTGTCAGCCTTCAGCACCTTCCACGACCGGCTCATCTTCGCCCGCTTGTTGTTGACGGTGGCTTTCCCGATGCCCTGTTTGAGTTCCCATTCGAGGAACCCTTCCGCCATGTCCTCCGTGACCTGCCCGACATCGGTGACCTCCCCGTGACATTCCGCGAGGAAGTCCCGGAATTGTCCCCAAGCGGCTTCGTAGCATTCCCAAGTGCCGTCCGTGATTTCATCCGCCAGAAGGGACTTGACCTTCGCCGGGGCATCCTTCAGCGGACACACCATGCTTTCACCGTCACGCTTGACCTTGTTTGCGATGGCTTCGGCAATGGCGGTTTCATCCTTGAGCATGAAGGGGCGGGTCCATTCCTCCAAGAGCCTTTCGGCTTCGCCCTTGTTGGTGGTCTTGGTCGAAATGCAGTACCGCTTGCCCTTGTGCATCCATTCCGCGACATAGATGCCCTTCTTGCCCCGGCGGTGGACGCTTCCGATTTTGCCTTTCATGGTTTTGGTTCCTTTCTTTGGTTAGGCGTTGAGAGCGGCGGCGTTCCATTCGGAGCGCCAGTTGTGCCGTTCCGCGTGGCGGTAGATGTCTGCGCAGTCCGCAACGGAATTGCCGATGCCGTCCGCGAGAGCCTTGCCGCAAGCGGCGACAATTTGACGGGTGAGGATTTTCTCTTCCTGCGAGACAACCGGGAACTTCCGGCGTTCAGCGGAAAGGGCGTCGCAAAGTTTGATGAGTTCGTTCTTGTTCATGGTGTTTTCCTTTGGGTTTGTTCGTTGATGTTCGCTCATGTGTTGTTGTCTTTCAACGCCCCCTATTATACACAACGAAAAACCAATTGCAACACTTTTTTTACAACAATTTTCTGCAACCGATAAAAAACTTCAAGAAAAACGGCACTCCCGCAATTCTAGCAGAATTCGGGTTTCATTTCATCAAATATCGTGAAAAGCCGCTCTGGGAGCGGGTTTTCGTGGAACATCGCGGAACGCTTCACAAGGTTGGTGTTCGCTGATTTTCGCTCGTTTTCGGTGGCTTTTACAGCAAATTTTACAGCAGATTTCAGCAAGTCGAAAAGGGGCGCAGGGGCGCAGGGGCGCAGGGGCGCGAATCATTCACAATGTTCCGCGAGTTCCTTTTCCACTATCCAAACTATGTCCTCTATCACCCAAGATTTGAAGTCGTTTGGAAGAGAAAATCGAAGCGTGAGAGGAAAATTTACGGCGGTGAGTCGCGAAATCGGCAGATTGATTAATCCGAAGCGTCTCGCATGGAGATACACCGCATAGAATGCCTTGGGGCGTTCATTGGCATTGTTGTAAAACAGGTCAACCGTGGGTTTCACAGCATTGAAAAAATCGTCCCAATAGTTGTTCATTTTTTGTTTGTCCTTGTCCATGAAGGATAGCGGATTGTGCGTCAAGAGTCAAGGGAATCTAATTAAGGGTATGACAATCATTCAAACTCTCCCGGCGGTTTCGTCCGTCGTTTACAAGGCTATCCGAAAAGACCGTTCGAACCGTTACGGGCTTGTGTATGCGGTGGACTATGGCACCGTTCGCACAACCCGTTTCAAGGCGTTCGATTTCGACAACGGCGTTCTTCAATTCATCAAGGAAGCCGATGACGCATTCGAAATGCTCATCAAGCCCTTCACCCCGGAATCCGAAATTTGGGACGGAACGAGCAACCTTCCCGACGGGGGAACGCGCGACCTTGACGCCCTTCTCCGCGCTTCCTTGGGGCATGACACGATTTACAAGTTTGCGGAACAACTCGCCAAAGCCGGAAACACCACGGTTGAAGCAATCCTTGCCTTTGCGGACGATTTCTTCAAGATTTCCTCCGATGCGAACGGGTGTTCCCCCAAGGTTTCGAAGGTCATCTACCATGTTCTTCGGAATCTGGGATTGCTCTATCACAAGGCAATGAAGGTGTTGACCCTCGTTGCAATCACCGTCTGTCCCGCGTGCGTCTTTGAGAATCCTTCGGACTTCACCTCGATTGAGTTTCCCGCCCCTCCGATTGTCTGGGAGTTCAACGGGAAGACGAATTCGTGGAACGCCGTGGAATGCCCGACGAACACCGTTGATGCGCCAGTGATTGAAACCGTGGTTGAAACCAATTCCGTTGTCGTTCCCCCAACTCCCGTGAATCCTCCCGCGATTTCCCACGAACCTTCACTCAATTGGGCATTCGGTGGCTTCAATGGGGCAAAAGCCAATGTCGATGCTTCCGTTTCCCTGTCTTCCGTAAAGGTCAAGGGTGACACCATTTCCTACAAGTGGAACGGCAAAGTCCCGTCAAGTTGGGCAAGGCGTCATGACGAGAAGGGGGAATTGCTTGTGTTCGCCGTCTTTGTGAAGCGGGACGGGAAATGGATTGGCGGAAAGGTTGACTGGACGGACGAAAGCCGGACTTCCCGCGTTGTGGAAAACATCCGGCACAATTATAACGGTTGGAACTCGTCCGTGTGGGATTCGGCGAAGGAAATCGGAATCTGCGTGGCTTCCGCCGATGGGAAGTTTAGAAGCGAATTGGCTACGGCGAAGAAATGATTAAGAAGAACATTGACGGCGTGGAAATCGTGGAAGTCAACTGCGATTTTCCCGAAGAGGAATTGAAACTCTACATCAAGCAGTTTGACACATTCCATTATTCCCGATTGACGAAACTTGTCTTGACCTCCTATGGCGAGGACATCGAATGCGAAAAGCATTACGCCCCGGTTGAATTCGACCGCATCCGGCGCATAACGGGCTATTTGGTTGGCACGGTGGACAGGTTCAACGACGCCAAGAGGGCGGAAGAGCATGACCGGGTGAAGCACGGATTGACGGACGAGCCACCCGAACCGGATTTCCCGGATGATGACGATGGTTCGGAAGATTGGTGCAAGAACGGCTTTTGACCCTCGTTTCATTCCACGATGTCCCGCGAATCCTCATATTAGAGAAATCTAATTAATTGCGTAAGGGATTTCGCGGAAAAATGTGGAAAGCATTAGACATAAACGACCTTCGGCTCATACTTTCCGAAGACGAGACAGCGCAATTAAACCAGTACAGCCTTGACCAAAGCATGACCGCCGTCATAAACGACACCATTAACATGGTTTCGGACGCTTGGCGGGGAGCATTGAGCGCCAAGGGCTATGCGCTTGACGCGCGGGAGCATTACACCCCCGGCTCGTATGCCTATTACATTCTTGTCCATTGCCGTTGGGCGGTGTGGACGCGCTTTCCGAATTCAAAGACCATCGCGCTCGACGATGCGAGAAAGCAGGAGTACGAAAAGGCGCTTGAACTTCTGAAAGACCCCATCCTTGATGTTGACCCGGTGACCCCGGAAGGACAGGCGGGGGACGAAAACGCAATCGGCACGGGCGCGGGAAGCATTCGGGTGCCTTGGAACAGAATTCCGCAATGGTATCTTACGGACTCCCGGCAATCTCTTGACTTGAGGAGTTATTTCTAATGGCATACACTACGCGAAAACCAAAGCCGGACAAGGCGTCGAAGGTTGTCAACCTGTGGACCGAAATTGCGTCCCCGCTTCGCTATCTGACGAAATCGGGAATGCAGATGATGCTTGAAATGGCGAAGCAGGGGAACGACAGCCGCTTGCAGGTCGCCTTTTATGAAATGGAGCGAATCATGCCCATTTATGGCGTGGTGATTCAAAGAAGGCTTGCCGGAATACAGAACCGCAAATGGAAGATTGCCCCGCTTTACCCGGAGAGTCAACAGAGCGTCGAACAGGCTGAAGTGGTGGATGACATATTCCGCAGAAGCGACGCGAAGAACCTTCACGGACTCACGGAAGCAATCCGTCATTTGGGAATGGCGTCTTTTCGCGGAAGGTCCGCAGTGAAGCCAGTTGTCACGGATGGCGAACTATCATTTCACAGCATTGAAAACTGGAACTTGCTTGAATGGAACGGGAAATTGTATTTCGCCCCGAACGCAAGCGAGTTCAACTTTCTCCCCGCCACAATGGACGGCATCCCCAACGGGGTTTCACAGGTGCCGGACGGGGAGGTTGCTTGGGTCAAGGAAGAGCGCCCGATTGACATACCCGGCATTGAAATCTATCTTCGACAGGCAATAGGCGAGGATGCTTGGTCCCGCGCAACGGAGCGTTATGGTTTGGCACAAGTCATCATCACGGCACCGGACGGAACGCCGGACAGCGCTTTGCCGATTTGGTCCGAAAGGGCTTTGAGGATTCTTGAAGGCGGAACGGGCGTGCTTCCCCCCGGTGCAAAAGTTGACCAATTGACGGACGCAAGAGGGCAGGACCCCTTTTCGAAGTACATCGAACACCAGACGGAAATGATTGTCTTGCTTGCCTGTGGCTCCACGCTGGGAACATTGGCGGGTGCAACCGGATTGGGTTCGGGGCTCGCGGAGTTGCAGGATTCGACATTCAAGAGCCTTGTCGATTTCGATTGCAAGCGCATTGCGAATGCCTTGACGGATTCGGCGGTGCGGAAGGTGGTGAAGGACTTGGGCGGAAAGGAAACCCTGTGCCGCTTTGAGTTCGTGGATGTGAACAAGTTGACGGGTCAAGAGGCTTGGACCATCGCACAACAGGCGAAGGACAAGGGCTATTCGGTTGATTTGGGCATGCTCAAGGAAAACTACCCGGAACTTTCCTTCATCAAGGATGCTTCCGAACAGGAACAGAAGGTTTCCGTCCCTCAAGGCGAGGAATGGAGCCCGAAGCAGGACGAAGGGGAAGGTGAAGTCAAGTGATTTCGGAAAAGAACCAGAGAAAATTGCAGTTGTCGAAGGAGGAACTTTTGTCCTCCAAGTTGTCCCCCGATGAAAAGGAGGATTTGACGGACGCTTTGGAGAGTTGCCTTGAGGGGACGAACGGATTGACCCCGGACGAAAAATTGCAGAATGTTTCCGAATCCGTGTTCACCTTGATGCGGCTTCATGTACGCGCCCGTTGCGCTTCCGGCGTCAAGTCGTGGAAGGATGTTCTCGTCAACTGCAAGCGGGAATTGATGTGGGTTTTGTTCGCCTTCTTCGGGTTGCTTTTCTTTCATCCCGAAATTGCGGCATTGTTGAAAGGAGTTGCGCAAAATGGTTAAGTTTGTGGGAAATCCGAATTGTTGCCCGAAGTGCGAAGCCCTTGACGGCAAGGAATACCCGGATGACACGAACATTTACGATGTTTCGCATCCGAATTGCCGTTGTTGGTTTGAGTTGGTGGATGTCCCGAACACTCCCGTTGTTCCGGTCAAGAAGATGCTTGATGTTGCCGCCGCAGTCTTTGACCCGGATGAAACGGAAGCGGATGTCAAGACGGCGATTGACCCCAAGGCATCAAGAAGGGCGGGGGCGACTTTCAAGGCGGTCAAGGAATCATATCTCCCAATGCTCGTTCTCGATGACAACGAGAAGGCGGAGGACGAAAGGGAAAAGAGGCTTCGGGACGAAGCAAGAAGGAACAAAAAGAACATGAGCGAAACGAAGGTTGACGAAGGGTTGCAGAATGTCGCACGAAACTGCGAATGTTGCAACGACCTTGAGACACAGGCTTTGAAGGACACTTTGCAGGAAGAGTTTTACACGGGCTTCCAGTACACGAACCAACCGGAAGGACCCGTTCCCGAAGGTGCGGTTGAAACCACTTACGATTTCGGAAGCACCTTGGTGCAGATTGCGCCCGTTGGGGAATTCGTGGGAAGCGACAGGGACGGAAAGCCCGTGAAGGAATCCGTCACCATTGACTCCCTTCAGAACCTCTTGAAGAACATTGACGGGGAGATTCTGGTTGACTTTGACCATTCCTCCGAACACACCACCGACACAAGAGCCGCCGCATGGGCAACGGATTTCATGGTTGTCGAAAACCTTGGCAACTCGTCCGGGCTTTACGGGCGCTTGAAGTGGACTCTTGAAGGGCGCGAGGCGGTAATGGGGCGCAAGTACCGCTTCTTGTCACCCGTCTGGCAATTGGATGACGAAAGCCACCCGACAAGGCTCAAGTCAATAGCGCTCACCAACAAGCCCGCACTCAAGGGCATTGCGCCAATCATCAACAGCGAACCGTCCGCTGAAACCAAGACGGAACCCGAAACACTTAACACAAGGAACAACATCATGGACAAGGAAATTTTGGAAATTGTGGGCATCACTCCCGTTGGGGAAGAGGTGTCCGATGAAGAGAAGGCACGGGCTCTTGAAACAATCAAGGGTTGGAAGGAGTACACGGAAAACGCCGAGGAAGCCAAGCGCATCGCAGAAGCCAACGCCAAGGCGGAGGAAGAGGCTAAAGCCCTTCGCAACTCCTTTGACGAATGCGTGAAGGAATACGAAGTGGATGACGCCGAAACCCTCTTTGAAATCTACAAGGAGAATCCCGAACTCTTCGCAAAGACCCTCACCGCTTGCGGGCGCAAGGTCAAGAACGAGGAACCCAAGCCCGAAGAGCCGAAGCAGGAAGAGCCGAAGCCCGAAGAGACTCCCAAGGCGGACGAGCCGAAGCCGGAGGAACCAAAGGACGAAGAGCCCAAAGAGGTGATTCCGGTCGAATCTTTGAACAGCAAGCCAGTGGAAGAGCCCCGGACGGCTTATGACAAGGCAATGGACATGCACGGACAGGCATTCCTCGATTATGTCCGCGCGCACCAAAGCGAATTTTAGAGGAATCTAATTAAGTATGAAGCGCATTGATTGCGGTTTGTCATTCACTTCATTAAACGATTAATTTTCAAGCCGCAAACACAACACTTAACAAGGAAAAACTAAAATGCCAGGAATCTCTGACCTTAATCTGAAAATCGCGGCTGAAAAGGCAATTGTCGCCGCACATCCCTACATTGCGCCGCTCAAGATGTTTTCGACCTCTTTCAACGACGAGGCGAAGCAGAAGGGTGACGCCGTTCTTGTTCCCGTTTTCGATGTCGGCGCAGTCGCCGCTTTCGATGCGGACAACAACAACTACGCCGGAACCACGCAGGGCGTGACGGGCGTTCCCGTGACCCTTAATCAGCACTATGTCAAGTCCGTGTACATCACCGACAGGCAGGTTGCTGAAACTGACATGGCTTTCTTCGAGGGTGCCGGACGCGCCATTGGTGAAGCCCTCTCCATGCAGGCGGTTGGTGCCGGACTCGCCCTCGTTGGCGATGCTTCCGTGACGAAGACCGCAACCTTCACCGTTGCCAACTCGCAGAACAAGCAAGCGGTCGCCAACCTCTACGCAATGGCTTCCGACAACGGAATTGACCCGCGCGACGCGGTGGTTGTTCTTGACCCTGCCCGCTTCGCCGGTGTCCTCTCCACGCTTGACGCTTACCAGTACGGTGGCACGGAGGCTATCCGCGAAGGACTCGTCCCGAACCTGTACGGCTTCTACGGTGTGGTTTCTTCCACGCAGTTGCCTACCGGGGCGGTTGGTGCAATCGTCCATCGTGAGGCTATCGGTGTCGCATCCCGCTACCTTGAGCCAATGGACGGCGTTTACGAGGCGGTTTCCAAGGTGTCCGACGAGAAGACCGGATTCACAATCGGCTTCCGCGTCTTTGGGCAGAAGGAAACCGGACGCAGATTCATCGCGGGCGAAACGCTCTACGGTGCCGCTCTGCTTCAGCCGGGTGCAATCGTCAAACTCACGAACTCCTAACAGAAATTCAACACTCCGAAAGGTTTGTTGTGTCTCCCCGCCCCTCCCCAACCCGGAGGGGCTTTTTGCTTTTAGGGAAATCTAATTAAAGGCGTATGGATGACACAACAACGGACCTTATACAGCAGACGGTTTCCTTCAAGAAAATGCTTTCCTTGGGGAAACTTGCCGAACAAAAATTCCTCGAATGGATAAAGCCGAAGATGCCGGATGACTGGATATTGTGGGACACTTCCGGCATGCCCGCATTTCAAAGGGTGGATGTCGATTTCGTGATTCAAAAGAACCCGAAACTCGCCTTTTCCTTTGAAGCCGTCTTTACCGGGACAACGGACGATTTCGTTTGCGTTGAAATCAAGTATGACGGGAGCGCCGAAAGAACCGGGAACCTCGCCTTCGAACTTTACAACAAAGGGAAAATTGGTTGGGGATTGGTGACGAGGGCGGATGTCGTTTTCCTCTTCACGGCGGATGTTGATTACAAAAGCAACACGGTGAAGAAGTGGCACAGGATGTTCCGCATCAACATGAAGCGTTGGCGGAACAGGTTGTTTTCCGCACAGGGTCAAGGGATTGTGCTTAACCCGACGAAACCACGGATGGAGTATTCCGGCAAGTGGTTTGTTGACCATTTGGACCGCATCGAAACCTTGAAGGAATGCGGCGTGATTGACCGCGAATTTCCCGTTGACTGGTGACGGTGGAAATTAGAGAAATCTAATTAAGAATGAAGGATTTTACGGGTTTCCGAAATGATTAACATGAAATTTCCAATAATCGATTTGAAGGACATTGTCCGCGCGTATCTCGCAAAGGGCGTTTACAAGCATTCCGGCGAGGGTTCTGACCCCTCCATCAACTATCCCCGCATCCAGTTGCAACACGCGGACGGGAACAAGATGCAGTTCGGAATCCTGCACTATTACTATCCCGACGCCAATGTCTACTTCGGCGGCGCGGACGGGACTAAATATGGCGTTTGGGTGCCCGTCCCCCATCCCAACTATGAAGGTTCCCTTCCCGAAGGGGTCAAGATGGTTTGGAGTTCCGTGAACTTCGCCCCCGCCCCATTCCCCGGAACCAACGCCCCAACCTTGTTCGTGTACGAAGTCGATTTGACCGTTGCCAAGACCTTCACTTTTGGCTTCACGAATCCTTCCGTCCGGTGCGTCAAGGACGGGCAGACGGTGACGGAAACCTTCCCTACCTTCCAGTTGACTATTGACTTCGCCTTCAACGGTGACAACGGACTGGTCAAGTACTGCGACTTCCCGCTTGACATTGGGGGCTCTTTCAAAATCGACGATGGCAAGATGACCCTTGGCGACAAGGTTAATGTGTCGCCAAACTTTGAAATCTTTGACCTCGACTACCACGGCGCTTTCGTTGCGCGCACCGGGGCAAAAGCCCGCGCGAAACAACATATGTGGCTCATGGGCACCAAGGATGCGGAGGTTCCAGACTCCCCGGAGGGAATCTACAACGACACCGCAGACCGGGTTTCGGGAATCCACATCAACGCATACAGCGGAACCGTCGAAGTTGGACTTCACCGGAGTTATGGCACAGGTTCCAGCAAGTATTGCCCAATTTATGTTCTCGACAAGTCAAGCGCTCCCGAAGTCTGGATGATGGGCAAGCAACTGGAATGGAAGACCATCACCGTTGACGGCGTGCAGATGCAGGTGCTTGCGGCAAAGGCATAACGAAGGAGAACTTCAGACATGAACCTGCAAATCATCGACCTCAAGGACATCGCAAAAGCCTATCTGCAAAAGGCGGTCTACAAGATTTCGGGCGAAGGCTCCGACCCTTCAATTATCGTTCCCCGCATCCAGTTGAAGCGCGGCGACCAGAACAAGGTCCGCTTTGGAATGCTTTACTACTGGGGCGAGGATGAGAATGTATGCATTGCCAAGGATGGAGCCGAATACACAATCAACACAGCAATTCCTTTGCCTCCATCCGTCCCGGATGGGTGGACACTCGTTTCGTTCACGGAAAAGGGATTCGCCGAACCTCCATTTCCAGGCGTGCAATATGTCGGGCTTGCAATCTATGAGGTTGACTTGTCTGTTGCAAAGAGTTTTTCCGCTCAAATCGGTATTTCTTCGCACTATTACAACGAAGAAAAAGGGCTAGACGATGATTTGACTTTTCCATCCTTCTTCCTCCCGATTGACTTTGTGACAGATGGCGATTGCGGTTCGGTCAAGGAGATGGAAGTTGCGGACACTGCGGCTACGGTTCTTAACTCTGATTCACTTGGCACCAATCTTCAACTGAATTCTGATGGCAAGTTGGACACGAAATCCGTGATTTCTACAAACGGAATTTACTCGCCATTCGACGGCGACATTGACACGGCTAATGGCGTGATTCAATCGCAGAGCGGACAGATGTACTTTCAACTCCGCAATGCATCCACAGCGGCTAAAAACATCCTGCTGATAGGCACCCGCGCGAATGAATGGATTAACACGTCGGCGGGCAGGCAAGACTCTTGCGCCCTGTTGCTCCTGCCCCGCTACCAAAGCATTTACATCGGCATGAACACGGTTGACAACTCGACCACCGCGACCAAGCGACCGATTGTTGTTGTTGACAGACCGGGAACAGCGTTGGAGGTGCATATCCTTGGCGAAAACTGCGAATGGGTGACCACCACCATTGACGGCGTGCAACGGAAAGTTCTGATGGCAAAGGCATAAACGAATGGAAACCACAATCCGCCAGTTCCAAGAAGAAGTCCGCGACATCCTCAACCAAGACACTTGGTTCGGGGACCACGGCATTGACTGGCTTGCCGAAGACACTCTTGACATTGAGTACGAAATCAAGAAGCACCTTGGGCAGACCGGAATGGTTGCCGTTGTCACCACTCCCGAACTGACATATCAAGGCGAGGCGGCAAAAAACGCAACAAAACAGAATTACGAGGAAATCCCCGGCGGGTGGAGGACATGGGACGAACAGGGACGGGAAATCACCGTCTTGACCTCCGGACAGAATCAAGTCACGGTTTCGGGCGGATGCTTTGGAAACCACTCGATGGTTTTGACCATCGGCGAAGGGTCAACGGAAGTAGTTGGTGACAAGACCTACAAGGCGACCGTCACTTTCGACGGCGGCATTCCAAAAACCGTGGCAATGTCCATGACGAAGGACAACTTGAGCGGAAAGCCGTTCGACAAGAAACTTAACTGGATTGAGGTTCAAGGCAACGCCTTTTTCAACACAAGCGTCGTGCCGGACATCAACGATTTTTACGCTTGCGATTGCACCTGCAACAACAGTTCGTCCCGGTCCAATGTCATAACCCTTTGCGGGACAAGCACCGCAAGAAACGGGCGAGACCAATTTGGGGTAACGCACACCAAACAGACGGGCGGGCTTTACAACACGCGCGGGTCTTACACTTATACTTGCGGTACGGGCATGCTGGTCACGAGCAACGGCACGGGAATAACCAACTCCTCGACAATTCCGAACCACTGGAAACGGATAGGCGCATTCGGCGGACTGCAACTTCCGAACACGGCGGCGACCGGCTCCCGCGCTTGGAGATTCGGATGCCAAAACAAGGACCCGGACATGTGGAGCGCAAACCAAGGAGCAACCGGGGGAAATGTCAATCCCACCTACACCAACACCACCATACCGCTTGCAATCCTTGGACCATACAACGGACAAACGGGGACAGGCGCGGCAGACATGGCAAATTGGTGGGGGAAACTTTACTTTTTCAAACTGTGGGACAGGCTTCGGACAACGAAGAAACTTGACCTTTATCCGGTTCTCAAGGACGGCAATGTGTGCCTTTACGATGCCGTTTCGGACACCGTTTTGCCCAACGGATACACGGGCGACACCTCGACAATCACTTGGGAAGAGGATGCGGACTTCAACGAAATCATAAACGACTCTTCCGAAGTGGCTTTTGTGGAAACCGTGAAGGTGGTCAACAAGGGCTTCGACGCAACGATTTCGCTTCAGATAATCGAAAATCCCACGGTCAACAGAGGCAAGCCGGACAAGGACGCAATCGCAACGGCGCTCGATGTGGGTCACCGTGCCGTCTACACGCTTTCCGGTTACGACACCGAACATTACAACGACTTTTCCCCCTCGACGATTAAACAAAGCACCGTCGCCGGGGCGGGTGGCAAACTGCTTCAAGTGGATTGCCGATTTACTTCAACCCCGGTGCTTTGAAAACAACTTACACAAGGAACTAAAACAAATGGCAACTTTCATTAAATCCGAACCCTCGATGAACGAGGTCACACATCCGACCGATGCGGGAAGCCTCATCCGCCAAGAGGAATGGGGCATTGACCACACCATTGATAACTTCATCATCCAGAACGAAAGCATCAACGAAGAGGTCATCACCGACACCACGCAGGACCAGAAGGGCGCGGTCGTTTCGCAACTCGATTACGACAAGCACTGGACCTTGACCTTCGACATCATCGGAGACACTGCGCATGTAAGCCAAGCGCTTGGCGGAACGGTCGCAAGCGACGGCACTTTCGTTGCGGGCGACATCTCGTTTATGTATGGCGAGAAACTGTGGAAAATCATGTCCGTCAATTACGCGGGCGCTTACAACGACAAGAAAAAGTGGAGCGTCACGGCGGAGCGTTGGGTCAACTTCCCGACCGCTGGCTAATTTCGGTCAATAGGGAGACAGACAAATGGCTGAACCGAAACTGGAACTTGACGCAATCTTGGACAATCCCGAACAGCACCCATTCGAGGTGCTTTCGGTTGCCCGGTATGCGCTCCTTGACCTCGTTGACTCGCCCTTCTTGGGGAAGCAGTCTTTCAACCTCGCATCCGTGATTCCGTCGTGGTTCATCATGACAAGCAACATCAAGGACATTCGCGGATTCAATTCAAAGAACATCGATGAATTGAAGGCACGGGCGGTTGAAAAGGCGGACACCATCACCGACATTTCCGCAATGACCCGCTTCACCAAAGCCTTCCTCGCGTACCTTGACGAGATGAACAAGATTGCGCCGGACGCCACGGAGGACAAGGGAAAAAAAGCGGAAAGCGCTCAACCAACGGATTCTTGATTTCAATCCTTGATTGGGCGGCGGAAAACTACCATTGGACCCATGATGAAATCACTTGGCACACGCCTATGAAAACCATTTTTTTGTACATGAGAGAAAGCGAATACAAGAGCAACCTGCACAAGCCGCTGAACAAGCGGAAAGCCCTGTGGACGCTTTCAGACAAGGAAATGGTTGACGCAATGGAGAAACACTAAATGCCTTCGCAGTACAACCTCAACATCAAAGCCAAACTTGACACTTCGCAAGTTCAACAGGCATTAAAGAATCTGAAACTCCCCGGAAACGGTGGGGGCGGGGGCGGTCCCGGTGGCGGCGGAGCAGGACAGGCTAACAAGGAAATCACCGACGCCGCAAGAAAAGTCAACCTTGGGGCGCTCGCCTCTGGATTCAACCGCTTGACCGGAACCTTGAACACCCTTTCCGCCAGCATGACAGGAGAGGGACAAAGGATTATCCAGACTTTTTCCGAGGTGACTTCAACCACCTCTTCGGCAATCCAGAATGTTCGTTCTTTCGGCATGGTGGCTGGCACTGCGGTCACGGCACTGGAACTTTTCTCAAGGGTTCTCGCAGAGCGTGCCAATGACATGCGCATAGGAGCAAGAGCCAGAGAAACGGCGCGGAGCATTTCGGATTCCGAAATTACATCGAATCCACAAGCGGAGGTACGAAAACACATCGAATCCGGCAACCTTGATGAAATTAGGAATGTCGTTGCCACACTGCGGACGAGACTCAAGGAAAACGAAGCGAATGTTGACCGTGCGAAGAGTTCGATGGACTACAAGTCTCAAGCGCAAGCCGACCAAGGCACACTTGGATGGATTGGCGAAAATGCGGGGAAGTTTCTTGGTTTGGCACCCGAAGGATACCAAACACTTGTGCAACAAACCAAAAACGCGCAAGAGGACTACGACAAGGCGACCGCCGAATTGGCTAATACCAGAAGTCTGCTTGCAGAGGCGGAAAGGGCTCTGGCAAATGCCGAAAACAGCAAAGCCGCCGCCGATGCAACCGCCGCGCGAGAGGCTGAAGAAGCCGCCGCGCGAGAGGCTGAAGAAGCCGCCAAAAACGCACAAAGACAGGAAACTCTTGCGACACAAACTGAAAACATCATAGCCGCACGAAGGGGCGAATTGAGCCTTCGGAAGGATGTTGAAAACGGCGACATAGGAGCATTGCAAAGCCGCTTGGAATCCGTCCAGCAAAATATCGCCACTTTGGAAAGCATGGGACCGTTGAGCGAAAATCTGCAATCCCTACTGCAACAATCCTACTCGATGCAGGACTATCTGACTGGTACGATTGACAGTTTGAAGGAGAAAGATTCCGAAACGAAGGAAGAAAAGAAAGACCTTCCTTCTTGGCTCGATGGCTTTGAAGACCGGACGAACGACTTTTTCCACGGAATTGGCGGCTCCCTTGGCGGGGAAAATTCACTGCAAAATGACGAATACAGGGTTTTGCAGGAAATGGAAAGATTGCTCCGGGAAAGCACCGGATACGCAAGGCAGACGGCGCAATCAGTGGCATAGAAAGGATTTTAAACATGGCAACGAAAGACCCAATTTATCCAAACCAAGTCAACCCATCAAAGACGGGAAGATGGGGAGAAATTGACAAGTTCATCCCGCAATCTTCGCCGTCCTACATGGACGCAAACGGGACGGAGAACACCTTGACGCAGGTTTTCAAGGGACCAATTACGAGGCTTGAGGACTTGCAGAGTTTTCTTGACGCGATGCTCAAGGCAACCTCGCAAACCAACAAAACGCTTCACTATTTCATGGAGAACACCAACAACATCATCCAATGGGCGGTTGGCGCGTATGTTGGCACAACCTCCATGTATACGGTGATGTTCCCGATGCACGGGGAGGACAAGGAATGGGTGATTGACTCCTACGCCGTGGAGGAATGCAATCCGGCGGGGCTGATGTGCATTGTGCGAGTCAAGTTCAAGAAAGTTGAGGCATCCGAAGAGGACGAGCCGGACTATACCTATTGGCAATGCAAGATGCAACCAACCCAAATCGATGTCTTGGCGTACTGCTCCAACAAGGCGAAGCGGGGCGAAACTGGCGCTCCCGGCGCGGACAAGGGAACCTATGCGACACGAATTCAAGCGTGGTGGAACCAACCGACGGACACCGCGTTTTTGAAGCCGGAATACAAGTTCCAGTCAATTGTTGGGACGGAAAAAATTGAAGAATTGAATTCCGCCGAAACGCAGATTGCAAAGTATCTTGAGGCGGGACAAAAGCCCTTGCGTCATTACCCGGTCATTGTCAAAAAGCAGGTGTACACGGGCAAGCCGAAGATTGATTTCAGTTTGATTGACCACATCGTGACCGAAACGCAGATGAACAGGGGGCTCAAGGATTATGAAGAGAACCCTTTTGACCTTGACGGGTGGGAATGGCTCTGCACGGGAATTGACGCGGATTACAACACCACCACGAAAGTGACAACGGTTTCGACCGAATACACCGGAAGCGAGGAATGGGACAAGCACTTTTACGGAGACAAGAACGCCTCTTCCGCCGATGAAAAACGATGGGAGTTCGGCGCGGTTTACGACGAAAGCAACAACACATGAGCATCAAGACGGAAATAAGCGAAGCACAGGCGTTGGCTAGGAGCAACGCGGTTGTTGGTGGAACGAAGACGAATTCCATACAGACAACCGCAGGAACCATTGTTGGGGAGCCAGTGAAGATGGACACATTCCAGAATCACAACCTCCCAACGCTTTGGAGTCTCAAGGCGGCAAGAGGTCAAAGGTTCCGGCACTTTAGGAATGATGGAGACAAGCACATCGAATACCCCGGCTTGTATGTGTACCTTGGGTACAACTATGCGACCGCCCTTGAATCCGTGCAAATCAAGAACACATGGATTACGGACGGAACGCACCCCTCTTGGCTTGTGTATGCGGACTTTAGGGACCATTCGGGCGAAGGAAACGACAGAGTTTACACTTACAAAGTGGATGCACAAGGGGAGGTTGATTTCAACACGCCCGTCGAAATCGGAACCGGAACGACGAAACAGACCGTTCTTGACGCCTTCATGGGCGCGGATTACAAAACTGTGGACGGATGGTACGAGTTGCCATGCCCCGCAACTTACGCCGCCCCGCTCTATGCGGTTTGCTTTTCGGGTCCATCCTTTGTTCCGTGCTTGGCTTTCATTTCCGTAAACTCGCCCACGCAGAAGGGACCGATTGAAAGCCCGGAAGGCATGGACTCGGTTGCATCCTACAAGTTCCATCCAGACTTTTCGAAATTCCATCAATGGGCTCAAAACTGGGATGATTCTTATCACGGCATGATTGGTGCCCCGAAGATGGTTGTGGACGAAAACCCCTATTGCACCAACCCGGACGCTTGGACCGACACGGAGCATTGGGATGATTGGCGGTGGGGAATCTTTGCGACCGGAACCACGATGGAGTTTATCGACACCGTGGACACATACAACTTTGGTTTTCGCCCGATGCTTTCCGGTGTGGCATACAGAGGCGAAGGATTCGAGCAGTGGAATTATTCATTCGTGCTTGAGTTTCAGCCACCCGTGAATTGGGGCGTCCGTGAACAAGTTGGACCAACCACGGACACCTTTTACGAGCAGGGCGGCAACAGCATGAAGCCCTATTTCGTCAAAACCATTTCGGCGCAAGAGGGCGCATTGTACAAGGTGCGGGTGTTGCACAACAACGGCTTTGAAAACACCCTCTACCTCCTTGACCCATCAGACGAAGAGTATGAAGCGCTTGGAGTTGACCGGACGGCAAACATTGTGTTCCGCGAAGACAAGTGCGACTTGGTGACACAAAAGGGCGAAGAGATTGCGCTAATCGTCAATCCAGACTATGAAGGCGGATTTCTCGACGACATTGTTCCGAACAAAAAACTCATGTTGGTTTTGACCCCAATCATGATAGCCAACACGCAAACAAACATCGATGCCGGGGTTGGTGGCGTGCTTGCGTACTATCCCCGCGTCCTCCAAAGCGTCACCATAATTGCCGCCGATGGGGTTGGAAAGACCAGATTCCCGGAACAATCCCCAATCACGGTTTGCGAAATCCTTGCGGGGGTGTACAGTTATGACAATCTTTCGGGGTATTACCGTCAAGCCGGACAAGAAACCGATGGTCCCTATCCGTATGGTGCGGGTGAAAATGAATGGCGGCTTTTTGGCAACCTTTGCCCGAAATACAAATCAATCTCCTTGGAGGGAATCACCAACAACACTCCGGGGGATTCGCTTGGCGGAATCCAACCGGAACAGTACACCGTTGCCCCCGGCGCGGAAAACGCACAGGGAAGGTATTACGGGCAAAACGGGTCTATTGACCATTGGACATCCTGTGACATCTTGGGGGGCGCATTTAAATCGTATTACTCCCTCTACGAATTTGCGGATGCGCCCTACACCGATGTTACGAAGTACTATCAGCATGCGCCGTCCGGCGGCGGCGACCCGACACCGCTTGAACCGGGAGAATCGATTGATGGAAAGGATGTCGAACCGAAGACCGATTTCGGCTTGATTGCAAGGGTCAAGAACACCAAAGACCAAGGTGAAGCACCCGCGCCAACCGGAACCACGCAGGATGCCGGATACCACTTGGAATACATTGACTTCCAGTCGCTCCGAAAAGGGCACTGGATTACTGGCGGGGACGACATCACCAACTATGGCAAGTCAATGGCTTTGGATGACGGGACGAGCCGAATAACAATCACTATCGTATCGTAAAAATGGCAACACTCAAACTGGCAATCAGAAAACGCAACGGAATAACAATTGGAGCAATCCGCACAGACACATATCGGTTTGTGGATTGGCGTGACGGTCAACTCAAGACATGGCGGTGGTTCACGGGCGGAGAAATGTTGAACATTTTTGCGGACAGCGACCCGACCTTCATTGACGCGGCGGCGTACATTCAGAATGTGATTGTCCCGGTTCCAGACAACGACCCCTACATCATCCCGCCGATACTTGCAATAACGGGAGGACCGATTTACCTTAACGATGCCTTGGTATTGGACCCGTACACAAGCAACATGCGGCTTGGCGGTTATCTCGCATCCGTGCCCCTCCAACTCAACGCAACCCGCTATTGGTACAGCGGTGGGAGCATCGACCACATCAAGCAGACACACGGGGTTGGATATGCCTTGGGCGTGATTGGGGCGGATTATTCCGGTGGATTGCGCATCAACGGCTTGACCGACACATTGACGAGCCTTGACCCGACGGCGCACGGAACGGATTTCAGCCCCAATCCGGGCGTTAGCGAAGTTGGCAACGAGTTGCACATGACCCACAACTCGCGCCTGTTTTCCGGTCCTAGAACAGTAACGGGCACCTATAACCATTGGTGGAACAGTTACGCTTATGGCACGATGTCGCAATGGGGTCCGGGTAAAAATGTGATTGACCGTGGCAACGGAACACTTGGTCCCGGTGTTACGATTGACTTTGCCGTTCCCGGAATATTGAGCAACAATTTTAAACTTGAATTCGAGTTTGACCCGGACGGAGGAATACAACCATGAGAATCGGACCAATAATAATGGACGCCGAAGAGCAGTTTTCAAAACTGGCGGACCAAATCGCAAAGGACATGAAAAAGGACTTCCCCGAAAAGGGGTCAAAGGCGATGGAAGCCGAAGCAAGGCGGCATGTCCAAGCGCGCTATCCCGGTTCGGACCACTGGAACCCTGCCAAAATCAATGCCCATCCCGAAAAGAACGCCGCCTCAATTGATGTTGACGTTGCGGGCTCTGTCAGAAATTACTGGGATGTCAACATATATCCGGTTGACGCACCCTCATTGGTGTATCCCACGGAAGAGGGACACGACACATACGGCTTGCGGGAATGGCGGGACATTTACACGCTTTTGCCCAACCACAACTGGTTTGAAATCCGAAAAGACCCGGAGCATGGAGTCATTGCCGCCATAATGGGTGGCAGTTTGGTGGCGTTGTTCCACTTGAGACAACATGTTTTTCAAAAACAAGACCCGACACTGCTCCCCACGGATGATTCGTTTTGTGCGGCTATCTGCAACGAGTTGATGAAATGAAAAATTTGACGGTATACGAATGCACCAAGTATCAAGGCACCTTTCGGCGTTGCATTGAGTTCGCCAAGAAGTGCGGACTGCCCATAAGCAAGCGGTTGTCCCCAACTCTGTACTATGCCAACTCAAAAAGCGCGTGGGGAATGACACTGAAGCCGCCACGGGGAAAGATACTGATTGCAATCACTTCGGGGCTTGTTGACGATTGGGGCGACAAAAACAAGAACCTCCCCACGAAGCGGAAAGGTTCCTTGTGTTCGGTGCTTTTCCACGAACTCGCCCACACATGCCCCGGCTCATTCGACCACGGAAAATCTTGGAAAAAATGGGTGAAGGTGTTGAACGACAATGGGACGAATGTTGACCTCCACCCGTGCGGCAAAAACCCGCCTAATTGGGAGCGGTAGGGATATCCGGGAGCGGTGCCCAACACTCGACATACTTTTGCCCGCAACACTCGATGCCCCACGGCTCTTGTTTGCGCGGGTCAAATTTCGTGAAGGTGTAACCGTCGCACACAACCGTCCGCACCCTTGACCAGTATTTCGGGGCGTAGACCAAATACCATCCCGCCTTGTCCGGCAACCTGTCCTTGACGCTAATCATGGTCATTTTTATTGTCCTCCTTATTGGCGAGAATTGAGCGCATTTCGGGCAAGATTCTTGGAGTCTTCAATCAGTTGTTTTTTATCCTCCACAAGCCCCCGTATCTTTTCAAGCAACATGGAGGTGTCAAGCAACTTGTCTGCCAATTCGGAGTTGTCAACGCGCTCCAACCAATGCTTTTTGAGGTCCTCCAAATCAACCATTATCCTCTTACACTTGTCCATGTTACAGCGTAGGGCGCAATGTTGCCCTCCATCATCCTCCCACCAGTGCGCCGGACACCCTCCGCAAAGATACTTTTCTCGGTAATTGCCGCACTCCACAAGCACCTTGTCGCCCATCATGTAAATGCCGTGCTTCTTCAATTCCTTTTCGTCCATTTTTATTGCTCCTTATTGTAAGTGATTGTGTTGCCGTACTCGTCGCACACCTTGAGCGGTTGCGGCTCATAATCCGGCATCGGGTCCGCCCATATCTGGACCACCTGTCCGCCGCCGTTGTACTCCGTGTAGAGGTGCCCGATTAATTTGCCCTCTTGGTAAAGAGGCTCTTCTTTTATCCATCCTGTATTCATGTTGTGTTGTGTCTCCATATTCTATTTAGCGCAGACGGTCAAAGTTGCAACCCCATTGCCCGCTCGTTGTCCGTGCCGCTTGCGGGAGGGCGTCGGTGACATAAACATCATGGTCCGCACCGATTGCCAAAGCCAAGGCACAGGCGATATCCGCGTGACCGCTCTTGGTGTGCGGTGCCGTGTAGTGTATTCCGTTGCCATCAAGGAGTCTCCGCATCTGTGACAAGTCATCCTGTATCACGCCCGCATCTTCATTCGGCACCTTAACGGCATTGCCCGCGAGGGATTTACGCAACCGTTCAAGAATTTCCGTCTTTGACTTTGCCGAAAAAGTGAAGGGCTTGAGCCGGGAAGAAATCTTCCGTGCCGCCTCTTCGGCAAACATTGCGCCTATGCCCGTATTGTCACAGTATCCGCCTTTTATCCGATATTTTTTTACCAGTTCGGAAAGGCGGGTCAATTGCTCGTCGAACGGGACATTTTTTAGTTGCACCAACTCGACCACATGATAAATCCCGTCCGGCGTTTGTTGCAGAACGACAAAAACGGTGTAGTCCGAAGTGCGTGCAACATCGACTCCAACGGAGCAAGGGAGGGAGGGGTCATAGGTGTAATTCTCGCCGATGTCCCGCAACCACTCAATTTTAAATGCCGTGTCCGCAGTGGATGCGAACTCGCATTCGTATTCCGTCCTCCAAATGTAATCGTCATTCACGAGGTTTTTAAGCCCCTCAATATCGACTGGCAACCCCTCTGCAAAAGCATCCTCAATCGTCAACTTGTATTTTTCCCAACCAAGGCTTTCGTCACTCTGCCACAATTTGGCGAAAATCGTGTTTAGCCCCGTCGGGGTGCTATAAATGGCGATGGTCTTGTTTGGATTGGCTATCTTGCTCGTCAAAGTTGGCACGATTGATGACCAGACTGCCTCGTCATTTTCGCAAATGGCGAACTCGTCCAGTATCAAACTGCCAGTAAAACCACGGAGCGCCGCAGGATTGCCGGACGGGAGTATCATGATTCTTGACCCGTTGCCAAACTTGATTTCCGTTGCGGACGCGGAATATTGCAGATACGGAGCGGTTTCGGGGGTGGCGCATGCCAGACAAGCCTCTGCCCAATTTTTGCCTTTGAGCAACAGTTCCCTAGCCGCGCGCTCGCCCGTCGAAATGCAAATGGTGGTGGACCCCGGTTGCATGATTGCTTGGTATACCGCCCGCCCCATCGCGACGAAACTTTTACCTATCTGGCGTGAGCAACAGCAGATGATTTTGTCCGATTTTGACGCAAAAATCCGTTGCTGATACGGCAACAGGATGCTAAACGGCAAAGGCAACCTCACTTGCTATCTCCCTCTTCCTGCACTCCGAAAATCTGCCTTACCCTTTTGGCTTGTTCGGAAGGCGGCACGACATTGACCTGTACGGCGGCTTGAGGATTGTCCGGCAACCAACCACGGGCGGTTCCAACGCTCTTCAAAACAAATTTTGCCATTGACAAGTCACCGCTTTGGAGGGCGTTCATAACGCACCGTTCGGCGGCGTCCAAAAGCGTTTCCCTTCCGATGCGGACGGCGTTTTTCAACTTATCGGACTTGGAAATTGCAATCTCCAATTGGGCATAAGTGCAACCCAAATCCTCCGCAACGAACGAAAGTTCGCCGCAATTCTCGATTATGCTTTTCTCAACCTTGTCGTTGCTGATACCTTTAATCAATGCTTTCATTCAAAATCCTCCGTTGTTGGGCGAATCCTAATTGTCCGGTGGGGTGGGGCAGGGGGACCGCCATACAAGGTCAACACCGTCCCCGCGTGGAACCCAAGAGCCTTGACCAATTCGGGCAATTTGTCCTGCGCCTTGTCAATCTTAATTAGCCATCTCAAGAATTCGGTCTTGTTGTATCCCTTGATGGTTCGATATACGGCGGGGGTGAACGGGAACGGCTTTGCTCCCTCACCGTCTTTGCATCGCAAGCGGCTTGGTATCGGCATCGCATCCCATCTTTGCTCCATCTGCCAAAAATCATCAACTGCAAACTGCACATCTTCGGGCAGGGCGGCGAACTTTTCAGCGAACACCTCCGCCCCTGCAACGCCACACAACATTTGCGTTATGCCAACCGCGCTCCGCGAAGCGTCGTAACGCTCCGAAATGTCCCTCCCGAAAACAGGCTCGTAAATTTTAGTCCTCTTCCGCATCCATCTTCTCCTTGATATCCGGCAAAATCTCCGTTGCATACAACTGCAAATTTCCAGTAAAGGCGTTGTGCTTTGCGCAGTGGGCGGAAGCGCAACTCCCGGCTATTCGCGTGATGTAATTAAAAATGTTGCAATCGGGGTCCACCAATCGTTTGACGATAGCCATTGACGCATCAATGTGCGCATCACTCAAAACATCATCCGCCACGGCATCCCCGTAACAGTACCGTATCCGGTGTCCCGCGATGTACCCTTCGACGATTTGCAAAATTGCGTCATCAAGTTCCGTGGGATAATTTCCCGTGGAATAAAAATCCCGGACTAGGCTTGAAAGCCTAGCCGGGTCCACATAATTGTTAGTCGTACTCGCCATTCCTTTTGACCTCGTTCAACTTTTTACGGAGGTCGTTGATTTCGCGGAAGTATCGGCATGTCATTTCGTGCAAAAACGCGATTTCAAGCACGAGGAAACCGATAAATCCAGAAATCAGACAACCCCCGATGGGAATCCCCTGCAACCGCAAGAGGATTCCAATCAACGCACCTAGTGCCATCGTAACCGCCATTTAGTCCACCTCCATTTCCGAAATCTGTTGGTCAAGCACGCCCAACGAATCCTCCGCTTGGATTAGCGCCAACTCGATGTTTTCCCGGATTTCGTCAAGCGCGTACTTGGCGACTTTTGCAAAGCGCTCGTTCATCCTGCGCCTCTGTTGTGACCGTATCCGGCGCTCCCTTACTTCGGGGCGGCGGGAGGCGGCTCGTTGGCTCTTGCTTGCCTTGGCGCGTGCGGCGGGCTTCGTGTGGTTGTAACGGTGCGTCACCCAATGCAGGTTTTCCGCGCGGTTGTCCTGCGGGTTGTCGTTGATGTGGTCAACAACGGGATAGTGGTTGGGGTTGGGGATGTGCGCAAGCGCAACCATCCGATGGACCCCCACGCTATGCCATTTCCCATCGTCTCCCATAACACGGACCATGTTGTAGGTGTTGTTGCCGTCGCCTGTCATTTTGGCTTGGTGCATCACGCGCCCGGTTTTGGTGTCGATGACTTGCGGATTGTCCGCGTTGCTCACTTCATAACGGCTAAACCCGGAGGGCTTACGCCATGCGATAACTTTGATTTGATTTTTTGTATTCATTTTGTTGTGTCTCCGGAAGGATAACTTGTTCATTTTTCATCGCTTCCATTTATATTTACGCAAATGAGACACAAATGCCACAAACTTTCTTTCACGAAATAAATGATGAAATTACAATGACTTACTAAAAGCAAAGACTTCCCGCCTTTCGGGCAGGAAGCCTATAAATGTTGAAATTGCAACTAGTTAAATCAATTCACAGCAAATTGAAGTGAGAATAAAAAATTTTTTCGATGTGAAGAAAAAAATTCTCCGGCGGGAGAAATGAAGAAACCCGCCGGAGACGAAACCCGAATCAGCACCGGGTTTTTACACACCAACACATTCAATTTGAGATTGTAGCCGCTCTTACTGCAAATTCCTCCGGGTGCTTGGCGCGATATACCCGGATGATGACATTAGCCTTTTCCCGCATTTCCGGGTCCTTTGCCCATTCGTATTCCAAATCCGTGTAGTAATCACCCTTAAGCGCTACAAACCCGGGGTGGTAGTGGAGTTTGTTCCACGCACCAATCACCCTCTCCGCGATGTCGTAATCACGGCGGGACCAGTCGATTGACTCCCAACGGGCTATCCTTTCGCGCCTTTCGCGTTCGCGGATTGCCGCCTCGCGGCGGGCGTTGTCTGCGGATTCCTCCGCTCTGGCGTCATCCCAAGTGGTGTCCGGCTTTTCCGGCACGCGATAGGCACGGGTGTAGCGGTGGCGATTTTCGCGCCGCTCTTGGCGATGGGGAACCCCCATCCATCCGGCATTAGCGTTGGTTGCGACCATAAATGCAACCGCAAGCACCGCCAACTTGACGAGTTTGACCCAAGGCTTTACCTTTGCGGGTTTCGAATAATCCGGCTTGTAGACTTCAATCTCATTTTTCTTCATTTTTTTCCTCCGCGTTGACATGGGATAGTATAACATCCCACGGGTCCTTTGTCAACGCAAATCTCCTATTTTTCCCACCGGGGTTCGGTCTTGTCCCACTGTCCTTTGTCGGTGTAAATGACGCCATCTTCGGGACGGAGTTGCCACGCCCTGCCGTCGTAGGCGTCATAGCCCTTTTCCCATGGTCCAAGGCGCTTGCCAACCTCGTACACGATGCCATTCAAAATCACCTTTTCCTTGTAAAGGTCCGGGATGTGGCACGCGCACGGCTCGGTAAACGGATTCTTGATGGTCAATTCGTCCCCGTCGGTGTTGTCCGGGTGACCCCAAGTCCCGCAGACATGGGTTACAACGCCATGGAGCAAATCGTTTGCGAGTTTGTGCAATCCAATCTCGGTGCCGTCCGGCGCAACCGCCGTGGTGCATCCCGCATCAACGAGAGACTTTACAAAGTACTCGCAGAACACGGTTTCACTGCATTTCTGCCACATCGCATGCCTTTCGGCGTCGGTTGGTTGGGAGTCAATGGCTCTTTCCACATCGGATTGCAATTTCCGAGCGTACTTCTGTTCCTGTTCTTCATTCATTTCTTCATTTTTCATTTTGTTTTTTCCTGTGTTTTGTTGTTTCGTCGTTTCGGGCACCATGCCCATGACATCCATTATTATAGGGCGGGATTCTCCGGTTTTTCGTCCTTCACTTTCTTTCCGGTTCTGCGCTCGTCCATTCGACGGATTACTGCATCGCGCAACAGCCATGCCGCTTCATGTATCGAAACCTCTTCGTCACGCCGCTCCTTGACCTCAAGAGCGGTTGGGTCAAGACGGTTCTGAATGCAAAAATCGACCAACGGATGAACCGCCGTCGGGATTAGCCTCTTGGTCAAGATTTCGTATGCCACGGCGTTTTCCGGGCTCGTCCACCGCCACGACCTCGTTTCCTTCCTGTACTGCTCCCAGAGCGCATCGAAGCGGGAGACTTCACGGAAGCCCATGTCCTTGGCTTCCATGTCCGCAATTGCCCAGAGGGTTTCCGCGTGCGCTTCCAAAAGTGCCGAAGCCTGTTCCCGTGCGGTGGAATATTTCCTCGTGTTGACCATCAGCCGATTCCCCTTTCCACATTCCTCCTGCCTATCCAATTCCCTTCGGCGTCCTCGATGTCCTCCCAAAGTCCGGCGGGGATTTCCAGACTTTCGGTTTCCTCGAATGCCTTAATGGACTTCGGGATTTCAATCAAGGAGTCTGCCACCGACTCCGCTTCCAGCGCTTCCGGCTGTTTGTAAACCGGCTCACCATACTTGCCAAAACGCTCATCAACAAACTCCGTCCATTTTACCTCGACATTGCGGCATTGCATCCGCCCGTTAGCATCCCAAGTGATTCCTTCGAGCCCGTCAAGTAAACCGGACTCCTTGCATTCGCGCAACAAATTGGACAATTCGTCGATGGGAGGGGCAAACGACCGATGCTTGTACACATCAAACTCCCGCATCCTCTTTGCCATTGTCGGGACCCATCCGTTGATTTGCCAGTCCGCAAAACCGCGTTTCCGCATTCGGAAAACAGTGTGCCGGATGTGCCAGATTGCGGAGCAGTATTCCTTGTTGAACTCTTTTTGTGTCATTTAAGCCGCCCCCATTATGCCACCAGCAACCATTTGGAGGGCTCCACCGTCGCCGGAAAGGATTCCTCGCAGTAGTAGTTTTCCACGCGCATCGCCTTGCGGAGCATCCTCTTTTGGTCCTCCGTGAGGGTGGCGAGGGCTTCCACGATTTTCCGCGCGCCCGTCACCTTGCCGCATCCGTCCTTGAGCAGTTTGTCGTATCCCGCAAGCGTGCCGGTGTTGGCGGCGATGCAGGATTTTACCGACAAATCGTTTTTGTTGCGGATGCCGTATGACTCAAATATCGCATTGGCAATCATTTTGTTGCTCCACGCCTTTTGCTCTTCCTTCGTCACCTTTTTGACGCGGGCATCGGAGGACCAAAGGGCGTCATGCACGCGAGTGGTTTCGACACCCTTCGACGCGAGGTACTTTTGCACTCTCTCGATGAGTATCTTTTCTCCGCAGGTGTAAAACAGGAAAAACAAGTTGCTCTGTCCGGTCATCCTGCATGCCTGTGCCACCGTCCAAGCCGTCGGATTAACCCTCTTGAGAGCCGTCCACAGGAGCCATTGGCGGCGCTTGTTGATTTGAGTCTTGACCCTCCTAAAATTCATGAGATAAGCGGTGCGGCAAGCGGCGATTTCCTCGGTGGAGTAGTTGAGCAGGATGGTCATGTCGTTTTTGACTGTCTTGCGGGCGGATGGCGTCCACTTGCGGGGCAGGGCACCGGAGTGCGGGTCCATGCTCCTCGCCTCTTCCCAAATCGCCTTGTAGGCGTCCTCCTCGGACTTAAAATGCAGTCTGGACGCCAACCGCAAGACCGTTTCGTCATTGAGGTCGTTCAATTTGCCAAACCCGGTCAATTTTTTGCTTTTAAAAAGCGGCACCGAAGCCACGACAGAACAAGCCAGCGCCGCCGCGTTGAAGTCAACAACCTCCGCAATGGTTTGTCCGTCAGATACAGAGCGGAAACACCGGGACCTAACCTCTTTTTTTGATAGTGAAATCGCGTCGTATGTGCGAAAGTCCACCTCCTTTGCCGTGCGCTTGCACAAAAGAGCGGTCTTGTAAACCTCTTTCAAGTCATCCCAAGTCAGTTTCCCGGCTTTCCAGTCCTCGACCGCCCAAGCGCCGTTGAAAACATACTTGTCGTTGACCACGGTGCCCTCCGCCTTGGCAATGGCGTCAACCATCACCGCATGGATGCCGTGCGTGGCGTTGTATGGGTCAAACGCAAAATTGACCTTGTTTTTCCCTAGGGCGTCACGGTGCATGAAATGCCATGCGTTGCAACGGACTGGATTTCCCTTGTCCGAGATGTTTTTGGCGACCCACGAGCCATCCGGGCGGGCTATCCTGTACTGTCTGACAAGGCGGCGGAACTTGGTCTGGCTGTGTATGTCGCGGAAAAGCGTGGAAATGTCCTTGTCGCCAATCTCGATGACCGGAAGCCCCATCGCGTACTTGTGCCCCTTTTTCGGAAAATTGTCTTGGAGCCAAACGCAACTAAGCAACCAGTTCATCAGTTTGTCGCGGGTGGACTTGAGCCGCCATTCGTTCAAAAACGGCTGTATGTTCTCCAAAAAATAATTTTCAGAAAAACTGATTTCAACCGTTGTCGGTGTCTGTGATGTTTGCATTTTACTGTATCCTCAAAATTGGCGGGCTTGGCAGTAACCCGGCTTTTGTTTATTGAGGATGCCGGACCAAGCCCATGTTTCCTCATCATTAATTAGCCTTGCTTAATCGTCCACACATACATTATTGTAGTGTTTTTCGATTGATTTGTCAAGCGGTTTCCTCATTTTCATTTAATCCACTTATATTTACGCAACTCCCCATCGATTGCAAGAGGTTTTTTGACCCTTTTTGACCAAAATTCAAACACGGAGCCCTTTGTTAACCCATTGAAAAGTGGCTCTGGGAGCGGGGTTTCAATGAATCGTCAAACAAGGCGTGAAAATGTGAAAATTTTTTATCCATTGGTTGAAATTGGTCAAAAAAAAGCCGGGTCCTGCGATGTTTTTTTTCGTGGGTGGAGGTGTTCCACGGTGGTGGTGTATGGCAGGTTCCAACGATGTTCCACGAATGTTGCCACTAAAGTGGGTGGGATTGAAGGAGAGAAGTGAAGGGAGTTGCGGAGTTGATGAACTGTTGGGAGTGAGAGTGTTTGTGAGTGTTGTTTGTTTTGTTTCCTCTTTAAGCGTTTCCTTTCTTGATGTCCTCCCTTTCTGACAACATCTCAAGTTCCATCTAACATCTCATTATGTCCATAGGGTTCAAAAATCATAAATGAAGTGTTTAATTTAATTCACCCGCCCCCTTGAATCTTTCGCGGAGCATCGTGGAAATCAATCAGAAAATCCCGTGGGACATCGTGGAAAATTCCGGGACATTCCACAATTCTCCGCAGACTTCCCCGAACCGGACACCCGTTTCCTTGACCTTCCGGGAGGTTCCACGACATTCCGCGAAGGTCAACCGTCTGCCCATCCCTTGAAGTAATCCCGGACAAGCGGACTGGGAGCCAATTCCCGAATCATCCGCCGAAAGAACTCCGGGGCTTCATGGGGGCGGGGAAAGTTCCATTCCGAAACCCATTTCTCCTTGACCGTTTCGTGGATGGCGTCCGTGGCGTCATCGTCATCCGGGATGTTTTCCAAAAGTCCATCGAATTTTTCAATTAGAAAAAGTGCGGCTTCCTGTGCCAAGTCCTTGTTGTTCATGCCGCCCATCGTATCATTTTTCCGGCACCGGGTCAAGAAAAAATCCTGTCAACAACTCCCGATTTTACATCAATTTTCGTCATTCGTCAAAATTTCCCTTTAAATCCGCCATTCCGGCAATTCCGCTACAATTGCGGGACATCAACGAACCCTTGACAACACGGAAAATCCATCCTATACTAATGAGCATGACGGACCAAACACGAATTATGCTTCGGACCATTTTATCAAGTGACCCGGACACCAAAGACAGAATTGACGAGATACTGGACTTCGCGGAACATCGTGAAGAGTTCCCGGAACATCCCACGACATCCCACGACGCCCTCAACGACCGTGGTAGACTGCTTTCCGGCAAGGAGGTTGCCCGAATGCTTAACCGAACCCCCATGACAATCCGCCGATGGGCTAATGAAGGGAAATTGACCCCCGCGAAGGTGCAGGGGTCAAGCCGAAGGAACGGATACTTCGAAAAGGATGTTCTGGCGTTCATTGACGCTATCCGCGCAACTGCATGATGGAATCAAGGGCGTTGTCCTGCGCGTGAAAGTACTTCTGCGTCATTTCTTCGGACATGTGCCCCACGATGACCTTGACCATCTGAAGCGGGACGCCCTTGTTCCCCAAGTCCGAAATGAAGGTATGCCGGAACGAATGGAAGGACTTGTTCGGGCAGTTGTCGGTCTTCTGCTTGTTCCCGAAGAGGATGCGCCGGATTTCGGCGTTCACGGCGTCGTTGGTATGCGAACCCCGCTTCACCACCCCGCACACCAAGCCGGACTTCTGGATGCCCCATTCCCGCATTTCCTTCAAGAGCCCATCGGAAATCGGAACCTGTATCTCTTTCCCCGTCTTGATGGTCTTCAGCGGGACCAAGTGCAGGATTCCCTGTTTCCCCCGGTTCCAGTCGATGTTCTTCCAGTCAAGACGGCAACAGTCCGAAAGCCGCATCCCGGTGTGATATGCGACCACAAAGAGCCTGTGAATGGTCCCGGTGGATTCCGCAAGCAGTTTCTCGACTTCCTCCGGGGTGAAGGTTTCCTTTGATTCATGAACGCATTTCCGCTTCCGGGTTTTCGCCCAAACATTGTCCGCCTTCAGCACCTTCCACGAACGGCTCATCTTCGCCCGCTTGTTGTTGACGGTGGCTTTCCCGATGCCCTGTTTGAGTTCCCATTCGAGGAACCCTTCCGCCATGTCTTCGGTGACCTGTCCCACATCGGTGACCTCCCCGTGATGTTCCGCGAGGAAGTCCCGGAATTGTCCCCAAGCGGCTTCGTAGCATTCCCAAGTGCCGTCCGTGATTTCATCTTCCAGAAGGGACTTGACCTTCGCCGGGGCATCCTTCAGCGGACACACCATGCTTTCACCGTCACGCTTGACCTTGCTTGCGATGGCTTCGGCAATGGCGGTTTCATCCTTGAGCATGAAGGGGCGGGTCCATTCCTCCAAGAGCCTTTCGGCTTCGCCCTTGTTGGTGGTCTTGGTCGAAATGCAGTACCGCTTGCCCTTGTGCATCCATTCCGCGACATATATGCCCTTCTTGCCCCGGCGGTGGACGCTTCCGATTTTGCCTTTCATGGTTTTGGTTCCTTTCTTTGGTTAGGCGTTGAGAGC